>ERZ1023633.874-NODE-874-length-10866-cov-6.904542_pt1 | contig 10866 bp, 9 predicted proteins | sample MGYA00380333_ERZ1023633 | MGnify/ENA primary metagenome ERZ1023633 (study PRJEB33179, sample SAMN07448972) | human gut metagenome | biome: Human-gut; feature: Human associated habitat; material: Faeces | host: Homo sapiens | place: India: Bhopal | collected...
ATGCTCGTCTGCAAGCTTCTTTGCGGCTGCATCATCAGGTACCTGGTCGAAGTCTACGCCTGCGTATTTCTTGATTGCGTCTATCATTGTCATTCTTGCGAATGGCTTTCCAAGGTCGATTTCCACGCCGTTGTATGAGATTTTTGTCGAACCGCATACCTTCTCAGCGAGGTAACGGAACATTGACTCTGTCAGCTCCATCATGCCCTCGTAGTCTGTGTATGCCTGATATAGCTCCATAAGTGTGAACTCAGGGTTGTGACGTGTATCTACGCCCTCGTTACGGAAAACTCGTCCGATCTCGTATACTCGCTCAAGTCCTCCGACGATAAGTCTCTTTAAGTAAAGCTCAAGGGAAATACGAAGCTTTACATCCTCGTTCAATGCGTTGTAGTGTGTCTCGAATGGTCTTGCTGCGGCACCACCTGCGTTTGAAACAAGCATAGGTGTCTCAACCTCCATGAAATCACGGCCTGCAAGGAAGTTACGGATTTCCTTGAGTATCTGTGAGCGCTTGATAAATACCTCTTTGCTCTCCTGATTCATGATAAGGTCTACATATCTCTGACGGTATCTGGTGTCTGTGTCTGTCAGTCCATGGAACTTCTCCGGGAGTATCTGGAGTGATTTTGAAAGGAGTGTTATCTCCTCTGCATGGATTGAGATTTCGCCTGTCTTTGTTCTGAAGGCGAAGCCCTTTACACCGTAGATATCACCGATGTCTGATTTCTTGAAGTCTGCGTATGAGTCTTCTCCGATATTGTCCCTTGCCACATATACCTGGATATTGCCCTTTAAGTCCTGAATATTGCAGAAAGAAGCCTTGCCCATGACACGCTTGAACATCATACGTCCTGCGATGCTTACCTCGATTGGCTTTGCATCCATGATTTCTCTTCTCTCGTTGTAATCGTTGTTGATTACCTCTCGCTTTGCAGCGTCATCCAAGCCCTCAACATCCGGAGCCTTTCTGTCACCGAGAATCTCAGCCTCATGAGCATTGTAAAGCTCCTTTACATCGCTGCTGTGATGAGTGACATTGTACTTTGTAATCTGGAAGGGATCCTTTCCTGCTTCCTGTAAATTCTGTAATTTTTCACGGCGGACCTTAAGGAGCTGGTTTACGTCCTGCTGCTGTCCACCCTTGTTATTATTCTGATTTGCCATTTTTTACCTCTTTTAGTTCTCTTCTGCTCTCTGGATCTCGAGTACCTTGTATGTGAGCTCTCCTACCTGAGTCTCAACAGTTACAGTATCTCCGACTTTCTTTCCAAGAAGAGCTTTACCTACAGGTGACTCGTTTGAAATCTTGCCCTTTAAGCTGTTTGCCTCTGTTGAACCAACGATTTTGTACTCAAGCTCCTCATCAAACTCACAATCTAAGATGCGGATCTTACATCCGATAGAAATCTTGTCAAGGTCAACCTCCTCCTCAACAACAACCTCTGCATTTTTAAGTATCTTCTCAATTTCCTCAATACGAGCCTCGATATCGCGCTGCTCATCCTTAGCTGCATCATACTCAGCATTCTCAGATAAATCACCCTGCTCACGAGCCTCCTTGATCTTCTGGGAAACCTCTTTACGCTTAACAACCTTTAAATGCTCAAGCTCATCCTCGAGCTTCTTAAGACCTGCATATGTCAGAATATTTTTCTTGTTATCCATGATTCTTACCCTTCTATCTTCTTTTTTTATTTTTGATATTTATTGTACTCATTTAGTATATTAACTTCCCACACCAAGGTCTTCAATACCGGAAAGTATACAGCATGTTCCGAAGAAAAATATGAACTGCCACGGAGTCCCATAACACCCGGCAACGGAAACCCGGTAGCAAAGAAAAACCCTCTATCCGCGATTCGCACCCGTGGCTAACTTCATATTTTTCTGAGGAATATACTGTATGCTATGCCGGTAACTTCGATAAACTGAATGTGGGAAGTTTCACATACTAAATTTAAAGCCTATTTTAACGCGTGTATTATAATTGAAAATCCCCACGCTGTCAAGGATTTGACCGATTTCAATTTTTAAGCTTTTCCTTATACAAAAGCTCCTCAAGCTGTTCTAAGCTCTCCACCGTATTCACTGCCGCGCGCAGCCTTGATGAATGCGGATATCCTGCCGTATACCACGCTGTGTGCTTTCTCATCTCGTGTATTCCCGTGTACTCGCCCTTGAACTCTATCATCATGCGTGCATGACGCAGTATCATCCGGCGTACTTCCTCAAAGGATGGCTTTTCCTGATGCTCGCCGGTCTCAAAGTAATGCAGTATCTGTGAGAAAATCCATGGATTGCCCTGCGCTCCCCTGGCTATCATAAAGCCGTCGCAGCCTGTCTGCTCCTGCATTTTTATGACATCCTCTGCGCAAAGCAGGTCTCCGTTTCCTATGACCGGTATTGAGACAGCCTCTTTTACCTGCCTTATGATGTCCCAGTCGGCTTTACCGGAGTAGTACTGCTCTCTGGTCCTGCCATGCACTGCGACTGCGCTTGCGCCGCTTTCTTCAGCTACATGCGCCAGCTCTACTGCATTGACATGCTCATCATCGAAGCCCTTTCGTATTTTTACGGTGACCGGCTTATCTATCGCTTTTACTATACTCTCTATAATCTGCCCTGCAAGAATCGGATTTTTCATGAGTGCTGAGCCCTCACCGTTGTTTACGATTTTGGGCACCGGACAGCCCATGTTGATATCCAGTATGTCAAACGGTCTTTCCTCTATCTGCTTTGCTATCTGAGCCATTATCTGCGGGTCTGAGCCAAACATCTGGAGTGAAACAGGCTTTTCTCTTTCATCTATCGAAAGAAGCGACTCTGTATTTTTGTTTTTGTACAAAATCGCCTTGGCGCTGACCATTTCCATACATAAAAGACCGGCTCCCTGCTCCTTGCACAATAAGCGAAATGGCAGGTCTGTCACGCCTGCCATAGGTCCCAGTATCAGGTTGTTTGGGAGTGTCACACTTCCTATCTGAAGCTTTCGTATCTGATGAATATCCATACTATTACTTCACTCCCTTGCGGTTCTGCTTGCGATACACGAGGTTTATGCCCTTTAATGTCAGATCCGGATCGTATACATCCACGTTTTCTGTCTCATTGGATATTATTCTGCCGAGTCCGCCGGTCACTACAACCTTTGCATCGTACATGCCTGTTTCTTCCTTTACCTTGTTGATGATATACTCTGTCTGTCCTATCTGTCCATACACAAGTCCCGCCTGCATGCTGGTGATGGTGTCCTTTCCGAGGATATTATCAGGCTTTTTAATCTCTATCTCAGGAAGCTTTGCCGCATCCTCCCAGAGTGCCTTGGCTGAGATACGTATGCCCGGTGCTGTGATTCCTCCCATGAAGGTACCGTTTTCATCGACCATATCGTAGGTGGTTGCTGTGCCAAAATCTATGACCAAAACAGGTCCTCCATATAATTCATATGCAGCTACGGCGTCTACTATACGGTCTGCTCCAATTTGCTGCGGATTTGGTGTGGCGATACGGATGCCTGTTTTGATGCCCGCCTCCACGATTATCGGCCTGATATTGAAGTATTTTATTAGGCCATTCTGCAGTGAATGCATGATATTCGGTACAACGGAGCAGATGATTGCATCATGTATGTCGTCCATGCCTACCTGATTTCTTTCAAGCAGAGTGCTCAGAAGCATGCCGTATTCATCCGATGTACGTGGCATTTTGGTTGTAATTCTAAAGCTTGCTTTTATCCTGTCACCATCAAACACGCCGCATGTTATGTTTGTATTTCCTACGTCCAGTGCTAAAATCATCTGTTATTCCTCCTCGAGTCCTTCTCCCAAAAATACTATGCGATAATACGTCTCTATCGACTCGAGCAGCTCTCTTCGCTCGTTGCGGTACTGCTTTATCTTTAGCACGCTTCCTATCTCGTCATAAAAAAAGTCGTTTTCCTTGCAGGATGTTCTGAAATCGAGGTTTCCGTCCTCATCAAACACCAGCTCCAATATGCCCCCCACATCCTCTGTTTTCAGGACGCACATGATTTTGAGCTCGTCCCTTATAGTCTGTGGAAGTCCGTTAAAATTCTCGTTCAGATAATATTTTTTCTGATATGCGTTTGACACGCAAAGTACTACCTCTTTAGACATATCCGTATATTCCTCTCACTGATACTTCTCCGCTTGAAACCAGCTTGCGCGACTCCCATGTGTCCACGATCAGCTCGCCCTTAGGCGTGATGCCCATCGCTTTTCCGTCAAACGGCTCCTTCGGATCCAGTACCCTTACTGATTTGTTCCTGTTGACCAACAGCTCATCATACTCCCTGACGAGGGCTGAAAGGTCCTGCGTCTTTAAAAATGTGTCATAATACTGCTCAAAGTATGACATGGTTTCTGCGATTATCTGCGCACGGTGAAATCTTTTGCCACCTGCTTCTATCATGAGTGAGCTCGCCATCTGACTGATTTCCTCCGGAAAGCTCTCATTATGCACGTTGATACCGATACCTACAACAATATGGTTGATGTAGTCAAACTGCGCATTCATCTCTGTGAGTATTCCGCACACCTTTTTGCTGTTTACCACAATGTCGTTTGGCCACTTTATCAGGGCTTCCTCGCCGGTTACGCTTGTTATTGCCTTTGCGACAGCAAGCGCTGCCACAAGCGTGAGCATGGATGCATTGTTTGGATTGATATCAGGCTTTATCATAAGTGTCATGAAAATACCTGTGCCGGACGGCGATACCCAGCTGCGGCCGCGACGCCCCTTGCCTGACTCCTGCTTGTCCGCTACAACTAAGGTGCCGCTCGGATAGCCTTTTTCGGCAAGCTCCTGAGCCTTGATGTTGGTGGAGTCTATTGTATCAAAATACAGCACTTCCTTTGCCACCCAGTCTGTGTGCATGAGGCTTTTTATCTCCGCCTCTGTCATCAGATCCGGCGCTGCCATGAGCTTGTAGCCCTTATTCTGTTGTGCCTCTATCTCATATCCGGCTTCCTTTAGCTGGTTTATGGCCTTCCACACGGCTGTGCGCGATACTCCGAACCGGTTGCATAGCTCCTGCCCTGAAATATAGCCGTCAGCGCTGCGTAGAAGCCTAAGTATTTCTTCCTTCATACTTTATTCCTTAGCTTTCCGTCAATCTTTTGTTGCGGTCATTGCTTGCCGTACTAGTCCGCAAGTGTTGCACGCATGATAGCCTTGATTGAGTGCATACGGTTCTCTGCCTCATCAAATACCACTGAGCGCTCTGACTCAAATACCTCGTCTGTCACCTCAAGCTCGCTCAGTCCAAACTTCTCATAGACCTGCTTGCCGATAGTGGTCTTTAAATCATGAAATGCAGGCAGACAGTGCATAAAGATTGCGCTATCCTTTGCATTTTCAAATGCTTTTGCATTTACCTGATATGGCTTTAAGTCGTTAATTCGCTCTGCCCATACCTCTTCCGGCTCGCCCATTGATACCCACACATCTGTGTAAATGACATCTGCGTCCTTTGTGCCCTCTGCCACCTCCTCTGTGAGTGTGATTGATGCGCCGGTTGTTTCTGCAACGTCCTTACAGTATTTTACAAGCTCATCATTTGGGAAATATTTCTTGTTTGTGCATGCCACGAAGTCCATGCCAAGCTTTGCACATGTGACCATGAGTGAATTGCCCATGTTGTATCTTGCATCACCCATGTATACAAATTTCACGCCCTTGAGTCTGCCGAGGTGCTCACGGATTGTAAGCATATCTGCTATCATCTGTGTCGGGTGGAACTCATTTGTCAGGCCGTTCCATACCGGTACGCCTGCGTATTTAGCCAGCTCCTCCACGATTTCCTGTCCGTATCCACGGTACTCGATTCCGTCAAACATTCTACCGAGCACGCGCGCTGTATCGGCGATGCTCTCCTTTTTGCCTATCTGTGAACCGCTCGGGTCAAGGTATGTGACATGCATTCCAAGGTCATGTGCCGCTACCTCAAAAGAGCAGCGGGTTCTGGTACTGGTCTTTTCAAAAATCAGCGCTATATTCTTGCCTGTGAGTTCATCATGTCTGATGCCTTTTTTCTTCTTTTCCTTCAGCTCCTGTGAGAGGTCAATCAGATAAGTAATCTCTTCCGGAGTGTAATCCATAAGTTTTAAAAAGTTTCGTCCCTTTAACTGCATTGCTCTTGCCTCCTGGGTTTTATTTGCATCGTTTATAGATGCAGGTTGCTATAATTTATATCTGTAGGTTGCTATAATGATGTCATTTTACTCTATTTTGTGGTATGTTGCAAGAGGTTTGAAGCATTGACGCTCTGACTGTAAAACCACGCCGTACAAATAATTAAAGAGGCTGCAAACCAACAAGCTTTGTTGATTTGCAGCCTCTTTGTTATTTCTTTGTATTGGCTGTATATTATCTGAACTTCATATTTCCGATTGATATTCCTGAGCCATGGTCATTGAAGGATGTACATCCTCCTGTGTTGTCCACTCCGGACATTGCCTCCTGTGCTGCACTGTAGCATGAAGAAGAAATGCGTCCGCTAAGCTTTCTTGCGAGCTTTCCTGATGATGCCGGTCCAAACTGGCCTTTCTGGTAAATAACACCTGAGATGCTGTTTGGATATGAGCTGCTCTTTACTCTGTTGATGACTGCCGCTCCTACTGCAAGCTGACATTCATAGCTCTCTCCGCCTGCCTCACACTCGATGATTGCTGCAAGCAGTGTCAGGTCATCTGCTCCTGCACTTACTGCCTCGCCCTGTGTGGTCTCTGTTTTCTTTGATTCCTTTGCTGCTTTTGCAGCTTCTTTTGCTGCCTTTTCTTCTGCGGCCTTTCTCTCAGCCTCTTTCTGTGCAGCTATCTGAGCCTGTTCCTCTTCAATTGTGATACCCACTCTTGTGTTGAGGGAACGTGTCGCATAATCTGCTGCGATATATCCTGTCTGTGAATCGCTGACTACTGCAATCCAGCCGTCCGGTGCCTGCGCTGCGCGGTCCACCTGATAGGTCTTGCCCTGGTCAGCTACCTCTAAGGCCTTGCTGTTTGTATCTGCTGTCTCTCTCACACGAAGTCCGTCTGTATTTACTGTAGCAATTTCTCCGCATGTGTCGTAAGCATAGCTTAGTGCGTCAGTTCCGGTCACACAGTAAGATACATTGACATATCCGTCTACATTTCCTGACTTGATGTGAGCCCATGTGCCATCGTTTTCTACGATGTCTGCCACACTTCCTTTATATAGTTTTCCAACAATATCTGACTGTTCATCGGCCTGTGCTCTTACGTTGAGTGATTCTTCAACTTTTGGCATAAGCTTTGTCTGCCATTCCTGCTGCTCCTGTGTGAGCTGTGGCTGCGCCTCCTGCTGTGCATCCTGTGCTGCTGCCACCATCTCAACATTTTCTTTTTCTACTGTAACAGCATTCTCTGCTGTGAGACCCTTCTCATAATCAAAAAGAGTCGCTGCCACGCCAGCATAACTATTATAACCAGTATGCTCTAAACCAGTGTTTGCTAGCACCTTATCCTCTGCTTTGACCTCAGAGCGTTCGCTGTTAGTAACCGCGGTAATCGTCAGCATAGCGCACAGTCCACAGACCGTAATGCTATCGATTACTTTTTTGTTTAGCTTCATATAATCCTCCATATGGTGTAGTATATGTTGTTTTTGTTACGTTTATTACACCTATGTTGCATTTGTTACAACTTTGTTACAGTCGGTATAATATCACAGTAATAGCATTTTGTCAAATTTCATGGAAAAATCTCCTGCAGCACCGATGAAATCACCCCATTCTGATGTGCCTTATGCTCTATCTCCAGCTTGTCGCTTTCGCTTCTCGACAGCTCGTCTATGTAGTCGCTCACCTGTTTTTCTATTTTATAAATCTCGTTGCTCAAAAGTCTTATCCTGTGTGAGAGTGCGAACAAGGTCACAATGACTGTCAGCATGAAAAGTGCAAGCATTATCGCAAGTATGCCTCCTGCCACGATGTCCATATTGTCCATTGATAATTCCATATTAATGTGTCCTCCCTACTATTCTTTTTCCGATACATCATTCAAAATTTAACTTAACCTATAACGCAGGATGATGTACTATTGATTATTATAACCAATTCACTTAAACTTAACAGTTCCTATCGGTCGCAAGTTTCGACATTTGTTTGGTATTGCAGGGCAAACTTTCACCGGTAACTTGGTATTGACTTTTATTGTGTTGAGTATAATATAAATATGAGACAAACAGGAATGCAAGAAAGGATACATATATATGAAGAAAATAGTTATGACAGGCGGCGGTACTGCAGGTCATGTCACTCCAAATATAGCTCTTATGCCGGCACTTAAGGAGGCCGGATACGATATCGAATACATTGGCTCAGTAAACGGAATGGAGAAGGGACTGATCGAAGCCCAAAAGATTCCTTACCACGGCATTTCATCAGGAAAACTGCGCCGATACTTTGATTGGAAGAACTTTACAGACCCGTTCCGCGTGTTAAAGGGCTACGGTCAGGCTGTAAGCCTCATGAAAAAACTCAAGCCTGATGTAGTATTTTCTAAGGGTGGCTTCGTTTCCGTACCTGTCGTGCTTGCCGCAAAGCACTGCCATGTGCCTGCCATCATCCACGAGTCGGATATCACCCCGGGACTTGCCAATAAAATCGCCATAAAGGGTGCCAAAAAGGTCTGCTGCAATTTCCCTGAGACCATGAAATATCTGCCTGCAGACAAGGCTGTGCTCACCGGATCACCTATCAGACGTGAGCTTTTTAGCGGCGTTGCGGAAAATGCCATAAAGCTTTGTAATTTCCCTGACCACAATAAGCCTGTCATCCTCATCATCGGAGGAAGCCTCGGCTCTAAAAAGGTCAATGAAGCTGTCCGTGAGATTCTTCCTGAACTACTAAAGGATTTCTATGTGATTCACCTCTGTGGAAAGGGTAATCTGGACAACAAGCTTGCCGGAATCACAGGCTATGCACAGTTTGAGTACGCCAATGCTGAGCTCACCGACATGTTTGCTCTGGCTGACATGGCTATTTCAAGAGCCGGAGCCAACTCCATCTGCGAGCTGCTTGCTCTGCACAAGCCAAACATCCTGATTCCTCTTTCTGCTGCTGCCAGCCGCGGAGACCAGGTATTAAATGCAAAATCCTTCAAAAAGCAGGGCTTTTCATATGTCATCGAGGAGGAGGAGCTCACAAAGGATTCTCTGCTTAGCGCAGTAAAAGAGGTGTACGGCAACAGGGATAAATATAAGGATGCCATGGCAAAAAGCGGTCAGATGGATTCCATCGCCACTATAATCGATTTGATTAACTCTCAGGTGAAGAAATCGTCATAGGGTCAGAGTCTGTTTAAAGCGTCATTGCATACCATAAAAAAGAAAAAGCCCGGATATGAACTACATTTGCATATCCGGGCTTTTTGTTTTTTAATAATGTGTAACTATTAGCAGCTATTACATGCTCATCTCGTCGCAGATTTTCTTCATCTCATCATCAGTGAACTCCTTATGGTTCCACTCTATGACATTCTTGTTATCATCTGACTCATATCTTGGAATCAGGTGCATATGGAAATGGAATACTGTCTGGCCTGCCACCTCGCCATTGTTCTGTACCAGGTTGTAGCCTTCACAGCCAAGCACATCTTTCTCGTGTGTCATAATCTTCTTTGCAAGCTTTGCTGCCTTGGCAAGTGTCTCATCCTCAATCTCAAAAATATTAGCATAATGCTGCTTCGGAAGGATAAGTGCATGTCCCTTGGTAGCAGGACTTGCATCGAGTATTACCTTGAAATCATCATCCTCGTAGATTGAATTGGTCGGAATATCCCCATTTGCCAGTTTACAGAAAATACAGTTGTCATCTTTCATCTTTGTCACCTCATATATATAATTATTTTGTAACTGTTCAGAATCAAAAAGCCCATTAAAACGGAAATATCTGATCAAGCATGCGCAGTGTCTTGAAATTACCCTTTGCTGTCATTTCTCCGGTCATAAATGCTCTCTGGAAGGTCATGTGACCATCTATTATAGACTCCATGATACTCTTCGAAAATTTGGCGTATACATCCACTATATCCTCTTCGCCATAGTGTATATCCAGCTTATCCTCATCCACCTTTATATATAATGGATTTTTAATGCCCTCTATATTAAATGAATAGCAGGCTTTGAATTCACGAAGCGGAATAAAATGTGCTTCAAGTTCCTTTATATATGGCATGTCATCTGTAGATGCCTGCTGCCCGAGCATGTCCTTGAACATGGTTGCAAGCTCCTCGATATCCTCCTTCTGCTGCTTTACATATGTATCATCAGACACATACTTCGACAGCTGCTCGCTCTCCTGTGGGGTGAGATTGAGCTGCTGTGTCCTGAGTACACTTTGCTTCACTGCCTGATTGCTTGTAGGCAGGCTCTTAATCTTCTGAGATATCGTGCGATACAGATTCTCCGCGCGTTTTTCTATTATGAGATTATACTCCTTATTGAGCTGAAACGTAGTAATATCCTCTACATATCCGCATAGTCCTGAGCACGGCAGACCGCCAAGTATCTCCCATGCATTGCATAGTGTGGTCTCTGCCTCGCGCTCTCCATATGTGGTAGACATAACAATAGGCTGCATATATGTATTGCTTATCTTTTCTTTGTCGCCGTAGAGCCAGCATGCATCAAGAAACTGCTGCATGTATCCTCCTATGCCAAGCCACTGAACCGTCGTTGCGAGAATGATTCCATCTACATCCTTAAAGGTCTGTGGCAATGTAGCTATTTCATTCTTGTGCTCATAGATATTGTATCTCTCCACCTTTACGCGGAGCTCCTTTAGCACATTTTCTATCCTGCTTATCACATACAGTGTCGGAT
>ERZ1023633.879-NODE-879-length-10847-cov-7.383525_pt1 | contig 10847 bp, 6 predicted proteins | sample MGYA00380333_ERZ1023633 | MGnify/ENA primary metagenome ERZ1023633 (study PRJEB33179, sample SAMN07448972) | human gut metagenome | biome: Human-gut; feature: Human associated habitat; material: Faeces | host: Homo sapiens | place: India: Bhopal | collected...
CGGTTTAATCAATTCATCTGAAGAGAAATGAGAACAATTATCAATAACCAGAAAAAGGAACGGGATATCCTGCTTTCCCGTCCTTACCTTACACGTCATACCCAATATGATGTGGATAGGTTTTGCCTATATATAAGTTTTAAGCGGATGCCGATTTGCTAACAAGGGTCTATACGCCACCTTTTCATCGTGGCATATAGACCCTTGAATATTGTTTAGCAGCAAACGCCAGCATATAACTTATCTATTGGGAATATTAAATCCCAATTCTTTCCCCAAACGATATTGCCAAACTCTATCTTGAACTTTTTGAATTTGTTTTCATTCAAGTAAGAGTTATATTGCGGATGTGGGTGATTTCTGATAAAAGCACCAACATCTATCGTCCTAATGGTGCCATCATTAAAGTGCAATTCAACTTTTAATGGTGCCACATATTTTGCAGAAACAATACTTAAGTTCATAATTTCTTTGTTATTTTAGTTGAACGTATTCTTTTTTTATAAATAAAGAAGTTTACCCATTTATCAACTATATTCTTATAGTACTTCTTAACAAAGGCCTCAGCAGTAGCAGCATCCTTTTCACTTAATGGTGGAATCTTGTTAGAAGTTCTTCTGCGAACTTCAGCAAGTTCACCATTCTCTAACATTATCTCGAATATAGCTTCATGTCCTTCCTTCATAACATGAACGTGTATAGGTTCATGTTCATTCGAATAGAATAGAAAGATAAATCCGAAGTATTCAAATATCTTTGGCATTGCAACCTCCTTTTTTAATCAGTCTCGCTTACAAAGCTAAGCTTTTATTTTGAAAGCGCAAAGAAAACAGAAGAAAAGTTTTGGTAAATATTGTGGTAGTTTTTGAAGAGAAGGGTCTATAAGCCACCTTTTCATCGTGGCATATAGACCCTTGAACTCACCGATCACACGGTTGTTTGTTCGCGGCGGTGCGCTCACAGGAGGAACACGAGATTTTTGAACACGAGATTTTTTTGAACACGAATAGAACGAATTAAACGAATATTTTATTGCACACGGATCTCACTCTCACGGATCTTTTACACGAGATTTTTGAACACGAGATTCGCCGTAGGCCCACTGACCGAAGGGAAGTAATAACTCGAATAACACGAATATTTTTTGCACACGGATCTTTTAGCCTACGGCTTATTGCTACTATCAGGGCAGACGCTTTGAGATTACAAGCCGTCTGTTGTCTTTTATTTCAGCAAAAAGAAAAGCATAAAAAAAGTTAACGGATACTTGCTTGATGCCATTATTATTTGTACATTTGCAACAAATAAAGACAGGCACAAAAGCCATTTGATGACGAAAAAAGGTTCCATCGGCAATGGAACAAGCTGACTGAACAGCCAAGAAGAATGAAAAAACATTCATAAATCGGATAAACCGTTATGACTGAAAGCAGACAGAACAGCTAAAGAAACAACATTGCATTAAACCGACCAAACTAAAAAAAAGATAAAGACATTTATGGAAATTCCAACTATCTTCACCCAACCAGAGAATTTCTATTCTCTTGCTTGCTACACCTATATCCTCTCCGGCGTTATATGTGCTGTCGTCAGATGGTTCCACATGTGCCGACCGTTCGACCAACGGAGCGACTACTTCTATCCTGCACGCCGCCAGGTTACATTCTTCTATGCCGCAACAGCTTTGCAGCTACCCTACATGCTGTGTCCTGGCGATCCAGGAAGCTGGTTCTTTGCACGCAGCTTTGGCATACTCTATTACCCCGTGTGCTTCGCCTTGCTCTACCACCGCTTCTTCCAGATGCGACACCTGTGGAGCAAGAAGCTCTCTATTGCCTATTTTTGCTCACCATTTCTGTTGCTTGGCGCCCTCTTCATCATCGTCGTTTTTCATCAGAACGACCTGCTTCTCCCATACAAGAGATTATGGGAATGTATTATGGTATGCGTGAGCATACTGCTCACCTACCGACTGGTCAAGGAGTGTAGATGGGTTGCGAAGAAGGTGGAGAGCTACCACACCCAAAACTACTCTAACGAGTCAGACTTTCCTTTCACCTTTGCCAAGAGCATGCTGTACCTGCCAGCAGTGTGGCTCATCGTCATGTGGGCCCTGTTTCTTCTTGACAACCAGATGGTCAAGGCATTCATTGACCTTATTATGGCTGCATGGCATGTTCTGTTACTCTGCCACATTCTGCATCCTTCCCGACCTGTCAGTTCCAAACGAAACATGGACGACATGAAGACTATAGAAAACGAAAACATGGAACGGATATTGCAAGAGAACGAATTGTTGGAAAAGGTGGTGGAAGCTACTGACAATCTTATATTGGAAGAACCATGCACAGAAGATGAAGCTGGCGTGACCGATGAAACCGGCGTGGCCGATGAAGCCGGCGTGACCGATGAAAACAATGAAACCGATGAAGCCAACGAGCGACAGCTAATAGAACGTAACGGCGAGAACACTCGTCAACGGATAGAAAAAGAGAAATGGGAATCGGTGAAGAACGAGGTCCTCACCATCGTCAGCCACAGATACCTTGAGCCGAGCCTGAAACGCATCGAGGTGATACGTGATGTCAGTGCCATGAACCACACCTTGGCAGGCACGTTCATCACCCAAGTGGGGTCCTACCGTCTTGTCAACGCTTTCCGCGTGCGCCACTATGAACGCTTGATGGAGTCAGACTCCACCTCTAATTTAGGACAGGAGATAGCTGCCGAAATGTGCGGCTTTAAAAACAGATGGGGACTGGCAAATGCCCGTAAGCGCCTCAAAGACTTCGATTACGAACTGATAGAAAGATATGTAAGATAAAATTTCTTTCTCAGAAAAAGCCCCCCAAAAAAGCAACACTTTAACACAAAGAAACATGTGAACGTGCGGTAGGTTTAGTTAAAACATGCTAAATCTGCCGCACGTTCACGTTAAAGAACTGACGTTCACAACAAAAAACGGAGGTTCACCACACATTTATTAAATTTCACTTAAATTTGCGACTGAAAACAAAAACTCTAGTATTAACAGCTTCTCTTTTTTATATTATATTAATGTAATACACATATAAAAAAGTTAAAACAACTATCAATCGTTTCATTATATATAATGTAAGTGGAGCTTAAAACCTATTCAATTATGAAAAAGAAAATTTATCCTTTGTTGCTCGTTGCAGCCTTGAGCATGACGGCATGTACGGACATCACAGAACCCACTGTCGATTATGGAGGCAACACATTCATCAATGACTACTCGTCATTAGTAGATGCAGTTAATAACCTTAACAACTCATTACAACAGCGCTTCGATGCCCTCAACAGACTGTTGCAGGACGGCATGGCAGACATCAAGCTGTCAGTAGACGCCAACACAGGAGCCATCAACGTGCTTAGCGAGAACACGAAGAGCGGTCTGAAAGACATCAACACCACCTTATTTAATGGTTTCGAGGCGTTAAGCACACAGATGACCACCCTCACCACCCAGGTTACGACCCAGGGCGAGGCCATCGTGTTTGCCATGAACCAGAACGGTGAGATCCTTCGTCTGCAGATCGACACCACAGGCAAGCTCATCACCGCTCAGATCTTGGCATCTGGAAATGCCCTCATCGACGTGATAAACAACCAAGGCAACACCATGGCTGAGCGCATAGCAGCCCTCACAGCAGCCGTGAAGGGTGGATTTGCCGACGTCAAGCTGTCTATAGACGCCAACACTGGTGCCATCACAGCACAGGGCGAGAGCCTCAAGGCAGGTCTCACAACCATCAACACCAGCTTGCTCAACGGCTTCACAGCCCTCAAGACCGCTATTGACGACAACGGCACAAAGGTTGTCACAGCTATGAACACCAACGGCGAACTTCTGCGCCTGCAAATCGACACCACAGGCAAGCTTCTCAACGCAACAATCATTGCTCAGGCCAACGAGATAATAAAGGCCATCAACAACCAGACCTCTACCCTTGAAGCACGTTTCAACGCGCTGACCACAGCCGTAGAGAACGGCTTGAAGGACATCAAGGTTGAGATTAACAAGAACACGGGTGCCATAACGCTCCTCGACCAGAACACCCAGAGCAGCCTGGCGGTTCTCAACACCACCCTCGACAAGGTTGACGGCACGCTGACCGCCGGATTCACCACCCTCAAGACCGCTATTGACGACAACGGCGTCAAGATCGTTACCGCCATGAACAAGAACGGTGAGCTCCTGCGCCTGCAGATCGACACCACAGGCAAGCTCCTCAACGCAACCATCATTGCCCAGGCCAATGCCCTCATCAAAGCAATCAATGACCAGACATCAAGCCTGGAGGCACGTCTCAACGCGCTCACCACAGCCGTTCAGGCAGGTCTCGCCGACATCAAGGTTGAGATTAACAAGAACACGGGTGCCATAACGCTCCTTGAGGAGACCACAAAGACTGGCATGGCACAGATCAACACCACTCTGATAAACGGTTTCACCGAGCTGAGCACGAAGATCGACAACCACGGCAACAGCATCGTCACAGCCATCGGCAAACAGAACGACGTTATCGAGGCCCAGAGTCGTCTGCTCCGCCTTTGCATCGACAGCAACGCTTCACTCATCTCTGCACAGATAAAGAGCAGCATCCTCGACCTCACAACCGAGTTGAAGAGCCAGAGCTTGACGTTAGGCACAAAGCTTGAAGCCATCAACACCATCGTAGGTGCCGGTCTTGGAAAGATTGAGGTTGTCAACGACAAGATCAACACCACGCTCGACCTCCGTCTCAAAGCAGTGGAGAAAAAGCTTGGAAGCGGCAACACCACACTGGGCAAGATCAAGGGCGAACTGGCCAACCTGAAGACCGCCATCAACAACGTGAACACCAACATCACCACGGGCTACACAACCGTGAAGGGCAGCATCGACGCCATGTCGGGACAACTCACCGTCAAGTTGAGTGACAACACAACAGCCATCGTCAACATGGAGAACGGCATGAAGAACCAGCTCATCGCCCTTAAGGAAATGATCGAGCAGCAGGGTGGCAAGATCGTTACAGCCATCGGTCAGAACGGTGACGTTATCGTGGCAGCAGTAAACCAACAAGGCGGCATTATCGGAACAGCCATCACCACACAGGGCGGCGAGATTAAGGGCTCTATCACAGGCTTGGAGAACGGCATAAAGAGTGCCATCACACAGCAGACAACCGACATGAATCTTACCATCGCAGGAGTGGTCAATGCCATCACAGCACAGACAAGCGCTCTCAACACAGCCATCAGCAACGGTGTGGCTTCAGTGGTGGCTTCAAACACCGCTCTACAGTCGGCCATCACCACAGCCATTGGTGAACTGAAGGACAAGCAGGACGCCAACTCACAGGCCATGCTCAAGCAGTTGGAAAAGATGGCTGCCGACAACGGCATCTATCAGGATCCAGCCGACAAAACCTCTGTATACATGGAACCAGCGATGTGGGCAGCAGTATCAGCAGACCCAACTCTGAAGAAAATCATCTCAGACATGCTTGAGGTACAGAAGCCTACTATCCTGTGCTACGCCTACTATTCAGCTTATACAGGCACGGTACAGAACAACAACTTAATCAAGGTAAATACCGAGCAAGTTGTTTCAACAACAGAAGTTGTGGCAGGTACACTCCAGCCCATGCAACTCGCCAACGGCAAGAAGGTTATCAGAATAGCCAAAGTGCCAGAGCAGATGAATTATAATATTACTTCAACCGTTAAGAACATCTTACACATCCTTTATGTGGATGCCAAAGGAAAGAATAGCCTCTCCTATGGAGGAGTCAGCAACACATTGCTTAACTTGACTACCTATAAAGATGGAGTCATCATGTCGGTTTTGAAGTGCAACTTTTACTTGCAAAATGATGCTGATGCAACAGGAACTCCATCTTTCGAGTATCCCGAATAAGTAAGAATCTGCAGAAAGAGCATGAACATCTCATGCCAATATGCTACCGCATTACAAATTCAAAGCAGTTACAATTATGAGACTAAAACGTTTAACCATGGCAGTCGCCGTCTTAGCGACGGCTGCCACACTCCAAGCCCAGACATATAACGACACGGTGCGCACCCACACTTGGTCGGTATATGTTCAGGGCGGCGGAACAGTCCATCATGACATGAGGGGCACGAACGGCATGGCCACGCATAAGCCCATCATGCCTTTTGGAGGCGTCGGAGTGAAATATAACATCAAGCCGTGGATAAGGTTGGGCTTGAACCTGGAATACGACATGCTGAAGTCTTCAGACAAAGACTGGCTTTCCACCACCACGAAGCGCGACTTTGAGATCAAAGACCCTTCTACAGGCAAGACCTATCCCACCACGTTGAACACGAAGGTCGACATCTTCCAAAACAAAAACACCATGCATTATGGCATGGCCGATTTGAACGTCGACTTCAACATCATGGAGCTTTGGCACAATCGCAAGGCTCAGAACTGGAACCTCTGGCTGGGTGTCGGTGTGGGTTATCTGCACGGTTGGAGCCGCAATTCGAGCTCAGTGTCCTACAGCGAGTTGGCAGAGGCCAAAGGCGACGGCTACTACAACGTCTACAGCCACAACTACATCAAGAGTTGGGGCACGAACAAACAAGTGGACGCCATGTATATCCCCGCCTCTCTCTCGCTCGAATATGACATCACCTCGCGTTGGACAGCAGGTGTGTTCGGACGCTACTGTTACCTGCCCCTCGACAAAGAGCTTACGCCCAAGGGCATGTGCAGCGCTGGCTTGGTTCTTCGCTTCAACTTCGTAAGCAAGAAGATGCCGAGCAACAAGAAGCGCTTCTATCAGGCCCTAAGAGACAAGGACGAGATGAAGGCAGCCTACGAGAGGCTTCTTGCCGACAAACAGCGTGAAAACGACGGGTTGGCAGAAAAGCTAAGATCATGCAGCAAGAGCAATGAGGAGCTACAGGCTCTGCTCGACGACTGTGAGAAGTCGAAGAAAATCAAGCACTATGATGTGTTCTTCACCGTAGACAAGACCAACATCACCACCCAGGAGAGGTTGCGCCTGAAGAAGTTTATCAAGGACCTTAAGCAACAAGGCAACTACAAGCTCACCATCATAGGCGAAGCCTCATCCGACGGTGTGTCTTCAAAGAATTTCAAGCTCAGCGAAGGCCGTCTGAACAACGTTGTGGCGTTCTTGAAGAAACAAGGCATCGACGACTTCTCTATCAAGCTTGAGAAAGCCATCGGCGACAGCAACGGCTGTCCGAAGGAGGAGTGTCGCAGAGTGCAGATTATTGTTGAGTAACTAATAAGGATTAAATTTTCAATTAAGCCGTCACAAGAGCGTTGTCTCTTTGTGGCGGCTTTTTTGTCAGCAAAAACAAAAGAAATTGTAAGTTTATCAGGCGAAAATAAAGCAAAAGAGATTTTTTTTGAAAAAACCTGTAAATTTAACCATAATTATTTGTGCATATTTAAAAAATTATATAATTTTGAGCACTATTATTTAATAAACCAAAAATAAATATAAGTCTAACCTTTTAAAAAGAAAGCTTATGAATAGACAATGGGCTTTAATAGGAGCTATCCTTTTGGCATCTGGTATGACTTGCAGCACCGCAATGGCTGCTTCTCCAAACCAGATCATGAGTGTTACGCAGAGTAGCACAATCGTCAAGGGTCAAATTGTCGACGCTGAAGGCGAACCCATCGTGGGCGCAACAGTTGTCGAAATAGGTACGACCCGAGGAACCGTCACCGACCTTGACGGTAAATTCCAGCTTAACTCACCGGCAAACGCCAAGCTGCGCATCACCTATGTGGGCTACAAGACAGTAGAGACAAAGGCGCATGACGGCATGAAGATTGTCATGCAGCACGACAACGCACAGCTTGACGAGATCGTTGTTGTGGGTTACGGCCAGCAAAAGAAAGTGAACCTCACCGGTTCGGTAACCAACGTAGATATCAGCAAGACCCTCGGCGGACGTCCTGAGCAGGATGTGGCCAAGGCTCTGCAGGGTGCCGTTCCCGGTCTCTCTATCGTAAACAGCAACGGTGCGCTCGACTCGCAGCCTACCATGCGCATCCGTGGTCTCGGAACCTTGTCAAACGGTCAGACCTCTAACCCGTTGGTTGTGGTTGACGGTGTGCCCGTTGACGACCTCACCATGGTCAACGCTGCCGACATTGCCACCATCTCTGTACTGAAAGATGCCGCTTCTACCTCTATCTATGGTAGCCGCGCTGCCTTCGGTGTGATCCTTATCACCACAAAGGAAGGCAAGAAGGGCGAGAAGGTACAGGTTAAGTATGACGGCCACTTCGCATGGGACCGCGCTACCGTGCTCCCCGACTATCCCGATGTTCCCTCACAGATGGAGGCAGCCCTTCGCGGTGCTGCACGCACTGGTGGCGATGTTGAGTTGTTCGGTATGTATTTCAACCAGGCTCTCCCCTATGCCAAGGCATGGAAAGAGCAGCACAGCGGCAAGAAAAAGTATGGCGAGATGATCAAGGGTACAGGCCTTGACAACGTAGGCGACTACATGGTTGTAAACGGTCAGCCCTTCTACTATGCCGACTACGACATTCAGGACATCTGGTATGACAAGGCAGCTCCCTCACAGACCCACAGCGTATCGCTGAACGGATCAAGCGGCCGCACCTCTTATTATACCTCAATGTCTTACGACTACAAGCAGGACATCATGAAGTTTAACCCGGGCAAGCTCTCTCGTTACAACTTCACAGCCAACCTGAAGACCGACGTTACCGACTGGTTGACAGTGGGCACACGTGTCAACTTTGTACGCCGTAACTTCAGCGAGGCCAACGCTTACAACAACATCTACCAGTATCTGTGGCGTTGGGGCTCATTCTTCATTCCTTCAGGATATATCGTTGACGAGAACGGCGAGAAGCAAGACTTCCGCGTGCTGGCAATGCAGAAACAGGCTGCCCGCCTAACCAACATCCACGACCAGACACGTATCAACGCTTACGCTATCGCACACATCACGAAGGATTTGACATTCAATGTCGACTACACCTATCAGATAGACAACTACAACTACTCACAGAGCAACCACTCTATCTATGGTATGAACTGGACAGGCACCAAGCCTGGCTACATCGTTCAGCAGTCGACATCAAACGCTTACCGCCAGAACATCAAGCAGAACCGCTGGACGGCCAATGCTTATGTAAACTATAACCACACATGGCTCGACGCACACAACTTCAGCGCTATGGTTGGTATTAACGGCGAGCGCTTCAAGAGCGATACGTTCGATGCTAAGCGCACACAGCTTTACAACGAGGATTATCCTGAGCTGAACCTGGCTTACGGTGACATGGCAAAGGCCGTCATCAACTCTTCTACAGGCGACCGCTCAACAGCCGGCTACTTCGGACGTATCAACTACGACTACAAGGGCATCTACCTGCTCGAGCTGAACGGACGTTACGACGGCTCTTCTCGCTTCCCCGCAGGCAGCAAGTGGGCGTTCTTCCCATCAATGTCATTAGGCTACCGCTTCACTGAGGAAGGCTACTGGAAGAATCTGCACCACGTCATCAACAACGGTAAGCTGCGCTTCTCTTATGGTGAGATCGGTAACGAGGCCGTAGGCGACAACATGTTTATCTCTACCGTTTCGCCTGTTGCACAGACCAGCCTCTACTGGCTTGACAACAAGGGCACACGCCTCAACCAGTTCCAGCTGCCCGATTGGGTAAGCTCTTCTCTGACATGGGAGCGCATCAACACCGCCGACGTGGGTGTTGACCTGAGCTTCTTGAACGACGACCTGTCAGTGACATTCGACTGGTATCAGCGTACAACAAACGATATGCTTGCTCCGGGTAAGGCTATCCCGAGCGTGGCAGGTGCCTCTGCTCCTTTCACCAACGCAGGAACCATGCGCACACGCGGTTGGGAGTTGACCTTGAACTATCGCAAGCAGATCAACAAAGACCTGAACGTTTACGCTCAGTTCAACATCGGCGACTCTAAGTCGAAGATTACAAAGTGGAACAGCGACTCGAAGATTATCGGTTACACAGGTGGCATCGTTTCTACGTCAAGCGCTCGTATGTATGCTTACGAGGGTGAGACATGGGGCGACATCTGGGGCTTTGAGACCGACCGCTACTTCACCGAAGCCGACTTCAACGGTAAGGACGCTAACGGCAAGTGGATTTACAAGGAAGGCGTAGCCGACCAGACAGGCATTCAGACCAACAACTTCGTTTACGGCCCTGGTGATATCAAGTATAAGGACCTGAACGGTGACGGTGTGATTGACGGCGGTAAGGGTACGGCCGAAGACCACGGTGACCTCAAGGTCATCGGTAACACATTGCCTCGCTATGAGTATAGCTTCCACCTCGGTGGTTCATGGAAGGGCATCGACCTCGACCTCTTCTTCCAGGGTGTAGGCAAGCGCGACATGTGGACCCAGTCGTCATTCGTGTTCCCGCTCATGCGTGACGCCGACAAGGCCATCTACGCTAACCAGACCAGCTACAACATCTATGATCCCGAAAACGGCATCGTAGACATCAGCCAGAGCAACCGCTATCCTTGCCTCTATTCAGGCAACGAGGCTTCAGGCAACGTTTCAGGCTTGGCACCCATCGGTGGCTCGCACAACTATTACCCACAGACCAAGTATCTGGTTAACATGGCTTACCTGCGTCTGAAGAACGTGACCATCGGTTACACACTTCCCGCAAGCATCACCAAGAAGGTTTACATGGAGAAGGTTCGCTTCTACGGTAGCGTAAACAACCTCTGCCTCCTCTACAACGGTGCCAAGGATTATCCTGTTGACCCCGAAATGAACGCAGGCCAAGGTGC
>ERZ1023633.897-NODE-897-length-10726-cov-28.636398_pt1 | contig 10726 bp, 9 predicted proteins | sample MGYA00380333_ERZ1023633 | MGnify/ENA primary metagenome ERZ1023633 (study PRJEB33179, sample SAMN07448972) | human gut metagenome | biome: Human-gut; feature: Human associated habitat; material: Faeces | host: Homo sapiens | place: India: Bhopal | collected...
CGAAGGTGCCGAACTCATCATCAATACTTATCCTCATGAAATTCAGGAGAGTATGCGAGAGATGCATCCTACCTGTATGTGTAGTGTGCCACGTTTCTGGGAGAAGGTTTATATCGCTGTAAAGGCTAAGATGGATGATGCCGGTCCTATCCAGAAGAAACTTTTCTACCATGCCTTGGCGGTAGGTAAGAAACGTAATATCGAGTATATTGCCAACTGCAAGCGTCCTCCTTTGACTCTGGAGTTGGAATATAGAATTATCAACAAGACTGTCCTGAGCATGGTTCGCAAGCAGTTGGGCTTGGAAAAACCGAATATCTTCCCTACAGCGGGTGCTTACGTGAGTCCGGAAGTAGAGGAATTTGTACATGCCATCGGTATCAATATGGTGGTGGGTTATGGTTTGACCGAGAGCCTTGCCACCGTATCTTGCGATCATTCTGACAAGAAACGCAGTCTGGGTTCTGTGGGGCGCCCTATCTCTTGCATTCAGGTAAAGATAGGTGAGGATAATGAGGTGCTTCTCAAGGGTCCTACCATCACTCCGGGATATTATCATCGTGATACCACCAATGCGAAGGCATTCGACAAGGATGGATTCTTCCATACCGGTGATGCCGGCTACTTGAAGGATGGCGAGCTTTATCTCACCGAGCGTATCAAGGACCTGTTCAAGACATCGAATGGTAAATATATCGCTCCGCAGCAGGTAGAATCGTTACTCCTGGTAGATAAGTTTATCGATCAGGTGGCTGTGATTGCCGACCAGCGCAAGTTCGTTTCAGCCCTCGTCGTTCCAGAGTTCCGTCTCGTGGAGGATTGGGCTCGTGAGCATCATATCACATTTACCTGCCGTGAAGATTTGTGTGCCAACGAAAAGGTGCAGAAGATGTTGATGGATCGTATCCAGATTCTCCAGCAGCATCTGGCTTATTATGAGCAGATTAAGCGCATTACACTCCTGGCTCACCACTTCTCTATGGAGTCGGGCGAGTTGACCAATACCTTGAAGATTCGCCGTCCTATCATCAACAAGAACTACAAGGCGGAGATTGACAAGATGTATGAGGAGTAATGGTTTTACTTTGAACTTTGAATTTTGAACTTTGAACTTTATGATAACTCTTTAAGATGATGACTCTTATCATATAGTTGGAGGGGATAAAGATGAAGTTCAAAGTAAACATAAAGTTCAAAGTTCAAAGTTCAAAGTTAATGATTACAGCTGACCAGTTGAAAGATGTGATGGACAGAGCTGACGCTCTGCATCACTATCTCAATATAGACCAGAAGAAAGTAGAATTTGAAGAGGAGCAGCTCCGCACTCAGGCTCCTGACTTTTGGGAAGACCCGAAGTATGCTCAGGAGCAGATGAAGAAGGTGAAAGGTATCCAGAAGTGGCTCGACGGTTATAAGACTGTACGTCTTTATGCCGACGAGTTGAAGCTGGCGTTCGACTTCTATAAAGATGAAATGGTGACCGAGGAAGAGGTGGATGCCGATTATGCCAAGGCGATCAAAGCCATCGAAGACCTGGAGTTGAAGAACATGCTTCGCCAGAAGGAAGATCCGATGGACTGCGTGCTCAAGATCAATTCCGGTGCCGGTGGTACAGAAAGCCAGGACTGGGCACAGATGCTGATGCGTATGTATATGCGCTGGGCTGAGGCTCATGGCTACAAGGTAACCATCACCGATATGCAGGAAGGCGATGAGGCTGGTATCAAGAGCGTTACCATGACCATCGAGGGTGGCGAGTACGCTTATGGCTATCTGAAGAGCGAGAACGGTGTGCACCGTCTGGTGCGTGTTTCTCCTTTCAATGCCCAGGGCAAGCGAATGACCAGTTTCGCCAGTGTCTTCGTAACTCCGTTGGTAGATGATACCATCGAGGTGTATGTTGACCCAGCCAAACTTTCCTGGGATACCTTCCGTTCGAGTGGTGCCGGTGGTCAGAATGTGAATAAGGTTGAATCCGGTGTCCGTCTGCGTTATTGGTATACAGATCCAGATACAGGCGAGGAAGAGGAAATCCTCATCGAGAACACCGAGACCCGTGACCAGCCAAAGAACCGTGCCAAGGCTCTGTTGCTCTTGAAGAGTCAACTCTACGACCGCGCCATGAAGAAGCGTCTGGAAGCTAAGGCTAAGATTGAGGCCGGCAAGAAGAAGATAGAGTGGGGAAGCCAGATTAGAAGTTATGTCTTCGACGACCGTCGTGTGAAAGACCACCGTACCAACTATCAGACATCGGATGTTGATGGCGTGATGGATGGTAAGATAGATGATTTCATCAAGGCATATCTGATGGAGTTCCCTACGAATGATGAAGAACAATAATAACCTAAAAAATATATAACTATGGGTGGAAATAAAGATTTAAGAAGAGCTAAGCATGAAGCTTACCAGAAGAAACAAGCTGCAAAAGCAGACAAAGTAGTGAAATGGATTTTTGGAGGATTGATCATCTTGGGTATCCTCTGCATGATTTATACAGTGTGGTTTTCAGCTTAAAGTTAAAGGTATAAGAAAATGAGTGGATTGGAAATAGAAAGAAAATTCCTCGTTAAGAAGGGCGACGCTTATAAAAGCGCCGCCTTTTCTTCTAGTCATATTCAGCAGGGGTATATTCCGGCAGAAGGGGCTACGGTGCGAATTCGCACGAGAGACGAGAAGGCTTATCTCACGATTAAAGGTAAGTCGGTAAACGGTGGTATGACCCGTTATGAGTTTGAGAAGGAAATAACCATGAATGAGGCGCAGCATCTTCTGCAACTCTGTCAAGGTGGAGTTATCGATAAGCGTCGCTATCTTGTCAAGAGTGGAGACCATACCTTCGAAGTAGATGAATTCTACGGTGATAATCAAGGTTTGGTAATGGCTGAAGTAGAACTGGGAAGTGAAACGGAAGAATATGAGAAGCCTGACTTCATCGGAATGGAGGTAACGGGTGATAAACGCTTCTACAATTCTCATCTTCTAGGAAATCCTTTCTCGCAATGGCGTGATACTTTGCCGGAAGAATATCGTTAGAAAGAGTGATAAAATGCCCTTTTTCTTTGAAAATGCATAAAAAGTTGCATAAATATTACTAATTTTGTATTTTTGCTTTCAAATATTGCGTTTATCTCGAAATTATTTTATAATTTTGCAGTCAATAAAAAGAAACGTTAAGAAATTAGTAAGAGAAAGACAAGAAAATGGCAGAATCAAATAGAGGAAGTTTTGGTAGCAAGATTGGAATGATACTTGCTACTGCTGGTGGCGCTGTAGGTTTGGGCAACGTATGGCGCTTCCCTTATATGGCTGGTCAGGAAGGTGGTGCAGCCTTTATTCTGGTTTACATCGGATGCGTACTTCTGTTGGGTATCCCTTGTATGATTTCGGAGTTTATCATCGGTCGTCATGGTGCTTCCAATACGGCACGAGCTTATACTAAGCTTGCCAATGGAACGGCTTGGAAGTGGGTAGGCTATCTGGAAGTGCTCACCGGTTTTCTGATTACTGGTTACTATGCGGTGGTTTCGGGATGGTGCTTGCAGTATGTTTATGCCAGCATCATGGGCGAACTGCATGGCGACCCAACTTTTGTGGCAAATTATTTTAAGGAGTTTTCTGCCGATCCAATCCGTCCGGTCATGTGGACGGTGGCAATCTTCCTGATTTGTCACTTTGTGATTATCCATGGTGTTCGTGGAGGTATCGAGAAGGCATCCAAGGTAATGATGCCGCTTCTGTTTATCCTGCTTCTCATTATCGTGGTGTCTTCCTGTCTGTTACCGGATGCGGGAAAGGGTATCGAGTTCCTGCTGAAACCTGATTTCGGAAAGGTGGATAGGAATGTATTCCTCAATGCCTTGGGACAGTCGTTCTATTCCATGAGTATCGGTATGGGTTGTATCTGTACCTATGCATCTTATTTCAGTCGTCAGACCAATCTCTTGAAATCGGCGATTCAGATTTCTGCGATCGATTTGATGGTAGCGGTATTGGCAGGCTTGATGATTTTCCCAGCAGCTTTTTCGGTGGGTATCTCGCCGGATAGTGGTCCTTCGCTTATCTTCATCACCTTGCCGAATGTCTTTAACGAGGCGTTTGCAGCAATGCCGGTATTAGGCTGGATTATCTCGCTGATGTTCTACGTGCTTCTTTCTGTGGCAGCATTGACATCCCTGATGTCGCTTCACGAGGTGAATACTTCTTTCTTCTATGAGGAGTTAAAGATTGACAGAAAGAAGGGTGCCATGATTGTTACGGTATCTTGTGCCATCATTGGTGCATTCTGTTCGCTTTCTTTGGGGGCTACAGATAAGTTGTCGTTCTATGGCAAGACCTTGTTCGACTGGTTCGACTTCGTAACGGGTCAGCTGTTCCTTCCTACGGCAGGTTTTCTTACCTGTCTGTTCTTGGGTTGGTATGTTCCGAAGAAAGTGGTGCAGGATGAGTTTACCAATTGGGGAACCCTGAAGGGAAAGGTTTTCAATGTCTATCTTTTCCTGATTAAGTTTGTCTGTCCTATCCTTATCTTCCTGGTATTTCTTAATCAGTTTGGAGTTTTGGGATAAGCTATATATAATAAGGTGTAGTATTGGGTGTTTTATCAATAAACATTGAATACAAACCATTAAACATTAAAATAATGGAGACTAGAGGAAATTTCGGAAGTAAATTGGGCGTCATTCTCGCCACAGCCGGCTCAGCTGTCGGTTTGGGTAATGTTTGGCGTTTTCCTTATATGGCAGGTCAGAATGGAGGTGCCGCCTTCATCCTTATCTATCTGGTTTGTATCATCCTGTTGGGTTTGCCTGGCATGATGAGCGAGTTTATTATTGGTCGCCATTCGGCTTCCAATGCTGCGCGGGCTTATAGTAATTTGGGTAAGAACAAGGCTTGGGGAACCGTAGGACTGGTGGGTGTCATCACCTCCATGATTATCCTTGGCTTCTATGCCGTGGTGGCAGGTTGGTGCCTGCAATATCTCTATGCCAGCATCATAGGTGGTGTGCATGGCGATCCGGAGTATGTGAAGACCTACTTCCAAACGTTTGCTTCCGATCCTATTCGTCCTACCTTATGGGCTGTAGGCTTTATCCTGCTTACCCATGCAGTGGTGGTAAGAGGTGTTCGTAATGGTATCGAGAAGGCCTCCAAGATATTGATGCCGCTGCTTTTCGTGCTGCTGGTTGTCATCGTTATTGCTTCCTGTTCTTTGCCGGGAGCAATGAAGGGCGTGCAGTTTCTGTTTCATCCTGATTTTTCAAAGGTTGATGAGAACGTATTGCTCGAAGCCTTGGGACAGGCTTTCTTCTCTTTGAGTTTGGGTACGGCTTGTCTGTGTACATACGCATCTTACTTCAGCCGCCAGACCAATCTCTTAAAATCGGCAAGTCAGATAGTTGTTATCGACACGCTTATTGCAGTATTGGCAGGCTTGATGATATTCCCGGCAGCCTTCTCGGTAGGTGTGCAGCCTGATAGTGGTCCGTCACTCATCTTCATCACCTTGCCTAATGTGTTCCAGCAGGCATTTGGCGATATGCCGGTGGTGAGCTACATCATTTCAGTATTGTTCTATGCATTGTTGGTATTGGCAGCTTTGACCTCTACGATTTCCATGCACGAGATTGGTACGGCGATGATTTATGAGGAACGCAAGATTACCCGTGCCAAGGGTGCGTGGATAGAGACTATTACCTGCAGCATCATTGCCGTATTCTGTTCTCTTTCTCAGGGAGCAGTTCCAGGATTGGGATTCTTCGGTAAGGATTTCCTTACGAATTGTGACAATTTCACGGCGCAGCTGTTGATGCCGCTTGCTTCGATTGTCACCTGTCTGTTCCTGGGTTGGTGTGTACCGAAGAAGATAGTGCGTGATGAGTTTACGAATTGGGGCACGGTGAGCGGTAAGTTGTTCTCCGTCTTCCTCTTCATGATTCGTTTCGTCAGTCCAATCTGCATTCTGCTCATCTTCTTGCATCAGTTTGGTGTTATCTGATACCTATTTATATATATAAAGCCAAATGCGCTATCAGGCATAGTGCATTTGGCTTTTTCTTCTTTAGAAAGAGACATATAGTTTTAAGGTGAGATGTTCCGTTAAAAAGAGATATAAGGTGTAAGTCTTTCTATTTCGGCTGGTGGAAAATCCTTTAATAGTTTCAGCTCTTCCAGACTTTTTATCGGACCTCTCTGTCGGCGGTAGTCACAGATTTCCTTGGCTTGATAGAAGTTGAGATATGGATGTTTGCGGAGCTGGTTGAGGTTGAGCTTGTTGATGTCAAGCTTATGAATATGGTTGGCATCTATGTGGATAAACGCCAAGGCAGATTCTGGAATGCCTTCTATTTCGTTCAACTGTTCGGCAGCAGCGAATCCACCTAGACGGTCTCTGTATCTTATAATCATTTTGGCATAATAACTGCCAATTCCCGGTATCTTCTGTAGTTCGGTAGTATCGGCTGTATTTATATTAATGTGTTGTCCTAGGTTCAGCTTGTGTGGATAACTGTATACTTTTTCGTTTCCCGGTGTTGTTGAATGGGTGGTTGCTGTTACGCTAGGTCTGTTATATCGTTTCTGCTGACGGTATGGTTCGTTTCCGTAAAAATCGGAAGCAGGCTTGTAGTCATCTGCTATTCTTATGAATGGTGCCAAAGCCTCGTATTGCCTTTTTGTCATACCATAGACACGTGCAAAATCGGAAGGTCTACTGTATACCCCTCCTTTGGCACGATAATGAAGAATGCTTCTTATTTGCCAAGCTTGCAGGCCAAGACGCTTGAATTGGACAGAATCTGCCGTGTTCGGATCGAATGGAAAAGCCTCTTTGATTTGATTTCCTTCTTTATAATAAACGGGTTTTTGACTAGTGGCATGTTCTATTCTGGAAGTTTGAATAGAGTCATTTTCTTGCCGGGCTGTTTCTGATGGTTCCCTATTGAAAAGAAAAATGAGTCCCATTAAAACAGTCATTGCTATTATAATCGCCAGTAAAGCATCGCGATCATTCCGTTGCAGATAAAAAATATCTCTTAATTTCATACGCCATTCTGCTTATATCTATAGGTCGGGATTACTGGACTCGAACCAGCGACCTCATCGTCCCGAACGACGTGCGCTACCAACTGCGCTAAATCCCGATACTGATTTTACTGTTTTTACCGAATGACGATGCAAAGATACATGAAAAATGGGATACAGCCAAACAAAAATGCATTTTTTTGCTCTTTTCTGAAATATTTTCTTGAAAAAATTTGTTGGAACCAAAAAAAATGTGTACCTTTGCACCCGCAAATGAGAAATCGTTTGTTATTCATAGTTGGTGCCATAGCTCAGTTGGTAGAGCAAAGGACTGAAAATCCTTGTGTCCCCGGTTCGATTCCTGGTGGTACCACTTCTATTGAAGCTGAATCTTCGTAACAAGATTCAGCTTTTTTTTTGTTAATATAAAAACTCTGATAACGTTTTCGTATAAAAGTTGTAATGAAAAGCCTCTATGTAAGCAATAATTCTTTATCTTTGCAGGGAATCTATAAAACAAAGAATTTTTCTATAATTATTTTACTGACAATGAAAAAGACTTACTTAGTATTATTGGCTGGTATGTTATCTACTGTAGCGTATGCAGACAACAAGCAGACCGTTAAAATTGATGGCAATGTCATAGATAAGGTCGTAACAGAAATTACCTTTGAGGGTGATGATGTTGTACTTAATTATGCCGACAATACTTCGGAAACGAAGGATATGTCGCTAGTAGCCTTTTCCTTTACCTATGGAGGGACTACGGGAATTAACCATGTCGAAAAAACAACTAAGACATGGAATGGTAAAGTATATAACCTTAATGGACAACTGGTTGGTACATCTGTAGAGAGGTTATCTAAAGGTGTATACGTAATCAATGGTCAGAAACTAATTGTCAAATAAAGTAAGGGAAAAGCAAAATGAAGAAAATGGTATACTCTTTGGCACTCTTCTTGGGAAGTGCAAGTGTCATGTTGGCTCAGTCTGCTACAGATAAGGTGAATCATGCTGTAGCACGTGATAGTAAGGTAAATCAGATGTTTGTTACCACCAATTCTGGTGATGTGATGTATTATAACACCGCTGATTTGGCAAGCGTGAAGTTTGAGGGTAATAAGACAATTGTTGCCCCTAAGGATGGAAGCGATAACGATGAGTATGATGCATCTGTAAGGGAAATCAACTTTGCAAAGAGATTAGAGCAGGGTGATAACGGAGGCGTAGAGAATCCTGCTGGTGTTGTGAAAATTACGGAAGCGAAGGCTTGGCTGGAGTCTGCATATCTGAAGTGGGCGCCTTTCGAGGGGGCTTCTTCTTATCATGTATATGTAGATGGCAAGAAGATTGATGCGCAGCTCATCCGTCAGTATGCTTCTTATTTCCGTGCTGATGTGCTCGGCTTGAAGGCGGATACCTATTCTGTAAAGGTGGTTCCTGTGGATGCTGCCGGTAAGGAGATGGCAGGTGCCAACACTGTTTCTAATCTCACTGTAAAGAACTTCAACCGTGAGGGCTTCGCTCATTTCAATTTCGAGGGTATTGGTGCTTACAACAATGATGGTACATTGAAGTCGGATGCCAAGGTTCTCTACATTACAGCAAGCACAGCCAAGACAGTATCTACTGAAGTCATCACCGGAGCCAACAACAAGAAAGAGACCGTGACAGGTTTGCAGGCCATCATTGATGCTTACCAGAAAGGATATGATACCACTCCTATCGCTTTCCGTATCATCGGTAAGGTGAGTCTGGCTGACTTGGATGGTATTTCAAGTTCTGCCGAGGGTTTGCAGATTAAGGGTAAGACTGGCTATTCTACCATGAACATGACCTTTGAGGGTGTGGGTGATGATGCCACCATCTATGGCTTCGGTTTTCTGGTTAGAAGTGCCAAGAGTGTGGAGTTCCGTAACTTTGCCATCATGCGTTGTCTCGACGATGCAATGTCGCTCGATACAGAGAATTCAAACATCTGGATTCACCACCTGGATCTGTTCTATGGCAGAAAGGGAAGTGCTGCCGATCAGGCTAAGGGCGATGGTACCGTAGATATCAAGGACAACTCCAAGTATGTAACCGTGGCTTACAACCATTTCTGGGATAATGGTAAATCTTCTATGTGTGGTATGAAGAGCGAGACCGGTGAAAACTGGATTACCTATCACCACAACTGGTTCGACCATTCCGATTCCCGTCATGCCCGTGTACGTACCATGACCGTTCACATGTACAACAACTACTATCAGCATTGTGATGTATATGGTGTAGGTGCCACTATGGGTTCCAGCATCTTCATGGAGTCAAACTACTTCGATGCCGTGAAGCGCCCAATCATGAGTTCTCAGCAGGGCACCGATGCCAAGGGTTCAAAGGGAACCTTCACTGGCGAGAATGGCGGTATGATCAAGGCGTATGGCAATGTGTTTGCCAATAAGCCAAGCGGATTCAGCTACGTTACCTATGCATCCAACAATACCAGCTTCGATGCCTACGATGTAGCCAAGGTCTCTGATCAGGTTCCAGCCAGCGTAAAAACATTGGTGGGTGGTACTTCTTACAATAACTTCGATACCAACTCAAGCTTGATGTATGCACATACAGCTGATAACGCAGCCGATGTGCCTGCTATTATCGAAGGCTTCTATGGTGCCGGCCGATTGAATCATGGCGATATAAACTTCGATATTCCAGATGAAACCGTAGTAACCAATGGTTATCAGCAGCCATTGCCAGCATTGGCAAGCTTTCTCGATGCTTACAAGTCGGGCGTGGTAAAGGTATTCGGTGTAGAAGGTTCTTCAAGCGAAGGCGGTTCTACGGGTGGTGAGACAACAGAACCATCCACTCCAGAGACTCCGTCAACTCCAGATACCCCATCCAAGCCTGAGACTTCTGAGATTCCTTCTATAGAAGGCACCGTCTTGGTAACCTTTGCTGGTAAGACTCCTTCCAGCAGCATTGTAACCGTGAACGGTTCTTACTCAACAAGCAAGGGTGCTGCTACTATCGATGGTACAGCTTATACTACATGCGTGAAGATGGAATCTTCAACCAGCATCAAGCTCGTTCTTGATAAGAAGGTAACAGCTACCTTCTATTTTGCGGATGGCGAGACGGCATCCATGAAGATTGCAGGCACAAAGATCAAGGCAACTGGAAGCTCTTACACCACAACCCTGGAAGCAGGCACCCATGAAATTACAAAAGACAAGTCGGTAAATCTCTTCGCCATCAAGCTTGTTCCTGCGGCAGAATAGTTTTTCCTCCATTATAATATAACAAAACGGACAAAAGCGGATATATTCCGTCTTCTTGTCCGTTTTTTCTTTTCATTTGTCAAGTATCTGTCTAGCACTTTGTATTCTATTTCTTACTTTTGCAACCGAAACAAATCGTTGTCATAAGCGACTCCTTTAAATTGTCAACAGCTAGTGATTGTTGGGACATTTGGTTCAAGGACGATGTAACTGGCGGCGAGGTTACTGTTACTGCCGACATCAACGCCATGACCTGGAAGTATGAATAAATAATTCAGCTATCTTTGCAATATCTGATACGTAAAAGCGTTTTTAGGATAAAGTAAAGATAGCTATAAACCCAAAGAACAATGAAGAATATTTTAGGAAAAGCCATATTGCTGGCTTCAGCACTCTTGTTTTCTATCACGGGCACGAGTTGCAGCAATGATGATAATACCACT
>ERZ1023633.907-NODE-907-length-10693-cov-27.400357_pt1 | contig 10693 bp, 9 predicted proteins | sample MGYA00380333_ERZ1023633 | MGnify/ENA primary metagenome ERZ1023633 (study PRJEB33179, sample SAMN07448972) | human gut metagenome | biome: Human-gut; feature: Human associated habitat; material: Faeces | host: Homo sapiens | place: India: Bhopal | collected...
GCGATGCGTCTAGAAAGGATAATAATCTTTTGATCATAGTCTATATCTTTATATTTAATATGATGCAAAAATACGATATTTCTTTCAAATAACCTTCTCTTTCCTCAAGTTTTTTTCTGAATAGTTAAATATGTACAAGAATCTCCCATGATGCTTGGTATTGTGTTTTGAAAATAGTACTTTTGCAAAACATAATTATTGCAGATTTACAGAATATCTTTTAATACGATAATGGAAATAGTAATTGGAATCATCCTAGGACTTGCCATCGGATTCTTCGTGGGCAAGCTGATGGAAGGAAAAAAGGCGGGAGAAGAGAAAACGCAGCTTATAGCGAAGGCTCAGGTGCTGCAGGCTAACATCGAACAGATAAAACTGCATCATGCTTCTGAGGTTCAATCCTTGAAACAATCTCATGCTTCTGAGGTTCAATCCTTGAAAGCTCAAATGGAGAACGAGCGACAGTATGCTGCGAAACTTCGGGCAGAGAGCGACCAGCAGTGGGCGCAGAAACTCGAAAACCTCAAGCAGGAGATGCAGCGGATGAATATCGAGCAGCAGCGGGTGGCAGCGGAACAATTGGCTGCCAAGCAATCGGCTTTGCAGGAAAACAACCGATTGCAGATGGATGAACTCCTGAAACCTATCAAGGAACAGTTTGCTGATTTCAAGAAATCGGTAGAGGAGAGCAAGACCCAGAACGAAGTAAACAAGAAGGAACTGCAGAACACCTTCGAGGCAACGATGAAACTCTTCCAGCAGGAACAGCAGCAGGCTGTACTGAACCTGAAGGAGCAGACCGAGAAGATTGGCTCCGATGCCGCCAATCTGACCAGGGCATTGAAAGGCGACAGCAAGATGCAGGGCGACTGGGGAGAGATGGTTCTGGAAACCATCCTGGAGAACAGTGGACTTCGTAAAGATGAGGAATTCTTCATTCAGGAGAATACGAAAGATGAAGAGGGAAAGAACTATCGTCCGGATGTCATCGTCAGATTCCCGGAAGGCAGAAGTGTGGTCATCGATTCCAAGGTTTCGCTCACCGCCTATACCGATGCTCTGGCTGCCGGGAATGATGAGGAACGCGAGCGGCTGATGAAGGCGCATGCCCTGAGCGTGCGCAAGCACATCGATGAACTGGCAGCCAAAGACTATTCTAAACTGGTGGATGATGCCATCGGCTTCGTACTGATGTTCATTCCTAACGAGACCAGCTATATCGCAGCGATGAAGCAGCAGCCGGATCTCAGCCGATATGCTTATCAGAAGAAGATTATCATCATTTCGCCAAGCAATCTCCTCATGGCGCTCCAGCTAGCCTATAACCTCTGGCAGTATGACCGTCAGAACAAGAATGTGGAGAAAATCGTGAAGACGGCAGCCGACCTGTATGACAAGGTGGCAGGTTTCGAGGATACCTTCACTGGAATCGGCGATTTGATTACCCGTCTTTCCGGAACCTTTGACAAGGCAAGGAAACAGCTCTATGAAGGTTCGGGCAATGTGATGAGAAGGGTAGAAAGCCTGAAAGGTCTCGGGGTCACTCCGAAGAAGCAGATCAAGGCTTTGGAAGAAGAGTAGAAATCTTGCGAAAGCCTTTTCTTTGAAAGCTGGGAAAGAAAATGCAATTTGTAAACAGAATAATAAAGTGTAGACATATAGTTTTTACTTACTGGCGGAAAATATTCTGCCAGTAAGTGATGAAAACTCAAAAAACAGGGATTATTATTTGTTATAAAGCACCGTTGTTATTTTACGTTTGTAACAGAAACATTTCTATTTGTTCAAAATGTAGGATAAATTGTGCAAAGTTTTAAAATAATCCCTAAAAAGAAGGCGTTTTTCAGATTTAATTTGTAATTTTGCCCCCGACTAATCAAAACAATGGAAATAAATAAAATTGCTTATTCGTAGGCAAAATTTACATAAAACAACATCAATAATAATTAGTTATGAAACTGAACGACATTCTTTCTAACAACTTCAATGCATCAGAATGGGAAGCCAAGGGTTATGAGCTTCCTAAGTATGACATTTCTGCAGTTGCCAAGAAGACTCATGAGGAGCCTACTTGGGTTCACTTTGGCGCAGGCAACATCTTCCGTGCCTTCCCTGCAGCTATTCTCAACGACGCACTCAATACGGGCAAGTACGACCGTGGGGTCATCGTGGTCGAAAGCTTCGACTACGAGATCATCGACAAGGCTTATCGCCCTTACAATAACCTCTCGCTTCTCGTAAGCCTCCAGTCTAACGGAACCATCGAAAAAAAGGTCATCGCTTCTATCACAGAAAGCCTCAAGGCCGATAAGCAGTTTGGGGAGGATTGGGCTCGCTTGGTTCAGATTTTTCAGGCACCGAGTCTGCAGATGGTAACTTTCACCATCACCGAAAAAGGATATTCTTTCAATGATGCCGATTTGGCTCGTGGCCTCGATGCAGTCTTCGCCATGGGTAAGCTCACGGCTCTTCTCTACGAGCGTTATAAGGTTGGCAAGTTGCCTGTAACCCTTCAGTCAACAGACAACTGTTCTCACAATGGCGACCATGTAAAGGCTGGCGTCAAGGCTTACGCCGAGCGCTGGGTAAAGGATGGCATTGTTGAGGCTGGATTCCTGGATTACATCAACGACAGCAGCAAGGTAACCTATCCTTGGTCTATGATTGATAAGATTACCCCTCGTCCTCACGAGAAGGTACAGGCGATGCTCGCTGAGGATGGTTTCGAGGATAACAATACGATTATCACCGAGAAGCATACTTTCACCGCTCCTTTCGTAAATGCCGAGGAAGTGCAGTATCTCGTTTGCGAGGATACTTATACCAACGGTCGTCCGCCATTGGAGTTGGGCGGTGCGCTCTATACATCCCGCAAGACTGTAGATGAGGTTGAGACCATGAAGGTAACCACCTGTCTGAACCCTCTCCATACAGCGATGTCAATCTATGGCTGCATGCTCGACTATACCTTGATTTCTGCCGAGATGGCTGATGAGGATCTGCGTTCATTCATCCAGAAGATCGGTTATATCGAGGCAATGCCAGTAGTAACAGATCCAGGTGTATTGAACCCATACGAGTTTATCGGCACCGTTATCAACAAGCGTCTGCCTAACCCATTCATGCCAGATGCTCCTCAGCGCATTGCTACAGATACCAGTCAGAAACTCTCTATCCGTTTCGGTGAGACCATCAAGAAGTATATCGACCGTGGTCTCGACAAGAGCAATCTCGTGTTGATCCCATTGGTATTGGCAGGTTATGCACGTTATCTCAAGGCATTGGATGATAATCTGAAGCCATTTGAGCCATCTTCCGACCCATTGCTGGCAGAACTCCAGGCCATCGTGGCTCCTCTTGAGGTAGGCAAGGCAGAACAGGACTATTCCTGCCTGAAGAATCTCTATACCCGCAAGGACGTATTCGGACTCGATCTCTACGAGGCAGGCTTCGGCGAACAGATTGAAGGCATGGTGAAGGAACTCTTTGCTGGCGAGGGTGCAGTAAGAAAGACATTGCATAAGTACGTCTCTGCACGATAATCACTTTTTTTTATTTAACCAATACATCATCATTATATATATGGAAAGAACATGGCGCTGGTTTGGCAAGAAGGACAAGATCACTCTTGCACAGTTGAAACAGATAGGAGTTGAGGGCATCGTTACGGCATTGCACGATGTGCCTCTGGGCGAGGTTTGGACACGCGAGAAGATTCATGAACTCAAGGAGTACATCGAGTCTTACGGCATGAAATGGAGCGTGGTCGAGTCCTTGCCTGTGGTTGAAACCTTGAAATACGGCGGTCCGGACCGTGATCAACAGATTGAGGTTTACAAGGAGAGTCTCCGCAACCTGGGTGAGGAAGGCATCAAGTGCATCTGCTACAACTTCATGCCAGTCTTGGACTGGGCACGTACCGATTTGTCTCACGAGAATCCTAACGGAGCCAACAACCTCTATATGAACTGGGGCGAGTTTGCCTACTTCGATATCTACATCCTCCAGCGTGAAGGTGCCCGTGAGGATTGGGCTGAGTTCTCCAAGGAGCACAAGTGGGGCAGAGACCTCGTGGCTGAGGCTGATGAAATCAAGAAGACTTCAACACCAGAGCAGGATCATGCCTTGGTAGAGAACATCATCATCAAGACCCAGGGCTTTGTTTCCGGTAACTTCAGCGAGGGTGACTCGGCTCCTGTACAGAAGTTCCGCGACCTCTTGAAGCTCTATGATGGCATCGACAAGAAGAAGCTGCAGGAGAACATGAAGTACTGGCTGGAGGCCATCATGCCAATCTGTGATGAGTACGATATCAACATGTGTGTTCACCCAGACGATCCTCCTTATCCGGTATTCGGATTGCCAAGAATTATCGGTCGTGCCGAGGATATCCAGTGGATGCTCGATGCTGTGCCAAACAAGCATAACGGTTTGACTTTCTGTGCAGGTTCATTCTCTGCTGGCGAGCACAACGACTGTGTGGCAATGGCCAAGCAGTTTGCCGACCGCACTCACTTCGTTCATCTGCGTTCTTGCTACATCTTCCCTAACGGCAACTTCACGGAGGCTTCCCACCTGGGTGGTCGCGGCCATCTCATCGACCTCTGCCGTATCTTCGAGAAGGCAGAGCAGGAAGGCAAGTGCAATTCCGGTCGTCGATTGCCTATGCGAGTAGATCATGGCATGACCTTCACCGATGAGCCAGGTGGCGTATTCGATGAGAGCAATCATGGTCACAATGCCGGTTACACTCTCCTCGGCCGTATGTTTGCCATGGGTCAGATTCAGGGTGTCATCGCCACAGTTGATGATGAACTCGGCATCGAGTATAAGCAGCCGGGATTCTATGATTAGTGATTAGTTATTAGTGATTAATTCTGATGAAATATAAAAAGGGCTAGCATGCACAAGCGCACGCTAGCCTTTTTGTTTTTACACCCTCTTGGACCGCATGTGGCCATGAGTCAATTTCAGGGTGTCATCGCCACAGTTGATGATGAACTCGACATCGAGTATAAGCAGCCGGAATGATCTTATTTTAAATAGGAATGTAGTTTTTTTTGTTCGCCCAATGAAACAAATCATTCAAATGTAGCTGAATTGACGAATTTTGCTGTTTTTTTGACGAATTTTAGGTGTTCTCTTCCAGTTATTCGTATTAATTTTGCAGCAGAAAACAAAAGATATAGTCGGTTATAGTAACAGAAAATATAAATTATTAAGAATATCATATATGACATATAAGTATATTATAACTCAGAGTTTGGCGATGCTGATGAGTCTTGCTTCGAATGCTTTCGAAGTGAAGAGCGGGCAGATGGTGGTGGTTTCTGCTGATACTGCCCGGATGGAACCCGTGGCTAAGACAGCTTTGAAGATGTTGAAGGGCGATATCCGAAAAGTGCTGGGCTCGGAAATGAAACTTGTTGATACTTCTGTTAATAGTTCCATCATCCTGCAGAGGGATGCCGCTGTCTTCGCCTACAAGAAGGAAGCTTTCCTGCTAAAGTCTGCCAATGGCTGCCTATATATAAAAGGTAGCGATGATCATGGATTGGCTTACGGCATCCTCGAGGTGTCTCGCCTCTTGGGCGTTTCACCGTGGGAATGGTGGGCAGATGCCGAGCCTAAGCAGCTCAAGGCATTCTCCCTGAAGGAAGGATATCACAATGAGCAGGCACCATCGGTGGAGTATAGAGGCATCTTCATCAATGATGAGGATTGGGGACTGATGCCATGGTCGGGAAAGACCTATGAACCATCGGATATTCCAGGTCATATCGGTCCGAAGACCAATGCCCGCATCTTCGAACTCCTGCTCCGTCTTCGTGCCAATACCTACTGGCCGGCGATGCACGAATGCACCCGTCCTTTCTTCCTGACAGAAGGCAACAGAGAAGTGGCTCAGCAGTATGGCATCTACATCGGCGGTTCCCATTGCGAGCCGATGGCTTCGAGTACGGCTGGCGAATGGAAGATGAGAGGAGTAGGAGAATATGATTTTCTGAACAACAGGGAGAATGTGCTCCAGTTCTGGGAAGACCGTGTGAAGGAGGTGGCTGGTCAGCCTATCCTCTATACCATCGGAATGCGTGGCGTTCATGATGGAGCCATGCAGGGAGCCAAGACAACTGAGGAACAGAAAACAGTATTAGATAGCGTCTTGAAGGCGCAGAGAGAGTTGTTGCGAAAATATGTGAATAAGGATGTGACGCAGGTGCCGCAGTTGTTCGTTCCTTACAAGGAGGTGCTCGATGTGTATCATGCAGGCTTGCAGGTGCCGGAGGATGTATGCCTGGTATGGTGTGACGACAATTATGGCATGGTACGCCACTTCCCTACAGCTGCTGAGCGTGCCCGCAAGGGTGGTAACGGCATCTACTATCACGTGAGTTATTGGGGCCGTCCTCATGATTATCTCTGGCTCGGAACCTTCTCGCCAGCTTTACTCTACCAGCAGATGTCTGAAGCCTGGCACAAAGGCATTCAGAAGTTCTGGATTCTCAATGTGGGCGATATCAAGCCTGCTGAGTATCAGATAGAGCTCTTCCTGGATATGGCGTGGAATATGAACCGCATCTATCCGGGCGATACCCCAGAGAAGGAGCTGCAACCTAACAATGAATGGCTGGCAGAGCATGAGAGGAACTTCTGGACCCGCGAATTCGGAAGGAAACTGGCAGCTGTGATGTTGCCGGTGATGCAGGAGAGCTATCGGCTGGCGTATATCCGCAAGCCGGAGTTCATGGCGAATACACGATGCGAGGAAAGAAATCCGAAATATAAGGTAATCACCGACCTGCCATGGAGCGAAGCCTATATCCGGGCAAGATTGGCTGATTACAAGTCGATTTCTGACAAGGCAGAGAAGATAGGGGGATTGCTCGATAAGGCGATAGCCAAGGGCGAATTGCCTAAGGAACGCAAGGATGAGTTCTATCAGCTATTCAAATATCCTGTGCAGGCTGCTGCCCAGATGAACAATAAACTCCTTTATGGGCAGCTGGCTCGCCACGGAAAGGAAATTTCTTGTTCTTCCCGTGATGTTTCTGCCGAGTATTGGAAGAAGAGCGAGGCGGCTTACGACAGCATCATCAGTCTCACCAAGGTATACAACGAGGGTTATTACAATCAGGGCAAGTGGAACCGCATGATGGATTTCCAGCCACGCAGGCTGCCGGTATTCAACCGTGTGCCTCATACCGTGGCTACCCAGCCTTTGGCAAAAGATCCTGAATATATAGCATGTTTGAGCGCCAACGATTGCTTTTCAGCCAGTCCTCTTTACTTGTGGAAGGGATTGGGTTATGAAGGTAAGGCGATTAGTATAGTCCGAAATCAGGAGATAGGTTTTGTTTTCGACGGTAAGAAGGTGAAGGGTGATTCGATTACCATCCAGGTTCGTTGGGTTCCGACTCATCCTATGGATGACAAACTTCGTTTCTCTCTGTCGCTGGACGCAGGAAATCCGGTTGAAGGGGAGGTTCAGACCAGAGGCAGAAGTGAGCTGTGGAAGGTGAACACCCTGCAATGTCAGGCTCGTGTATCCTTTACATTGCCAGTAGCCCGAATGAAGAAGCATCGCATTCTCATTAAGGCATTGGACGAAGGCTTGGTTTTGGACCAGGTTTGTGTGTATTGAGAGGGCGTGTTTTACGGGAATTATTTTTTCGCATCGAGTTTCACCTCCTCTACATATTTCACCAGCGAATCCTTGCCGTTCAGCAGATAGTAGTCTACTCTTACCACGTGGTTGATGTCGGCATTACCCTTCACCTTGATATGTAGGGTCTTGCTATATATAAAGGTGTCACGGCGTGAAGGGTAGGATACCAGCTGGATGATATCCTTGGTAGAACCGCTGCCTATATAAAATATATCGGTACTGTCCACGATGGCAGCCTGCTCAGCTGTCTTCTTCGCCATCTTTTTGGCGTGGGCAGACGATGTGTCTTCCGGATAGAACTCGCTGGCAGCCACGGTGTCACCATCCTGCTGTTCGGGTGCAAACTTGCAGCTGGTACCGGTTGTCGTAATAAGGGTTGTGGCGGCAATGGCAGCCACGAAGTATAAAATCTTCTTCATGATTATCTGTTTTTTGCCTGCAAAATTACAAAAAATCCTCTGAAAAACCAATTTCTTTTTCGTCTGATAGTCTTTTGAGCGTATAATTATCGTTCATTTGATACAATAAATCGTTCTTGATGCGTAAAAATGCCAAAAATTGCTTTTTTTTGAACGATTTTTTCACCTATTATATACAGAAATACCTTATCTTTGCACCAGAATTCAGAAAGGTTTGGTTTACTTACGGTGAATCGATTCGTTTCGGGATGATATGGTTTACGATTATAAGTTTAGGTTTAGTTGTTTTAGGTTAAGTTTAAGGTAAAAGTTTTTAAGTTTAGGTTAGTTAGGTTTATAGGTTTAGTTTTTTAGGTTTATAGAATTGTATTCTAGAAGTCCACGGCCCGCTGTTGAAGCTCGCTGTGGATTTTTTTTTTATCCCCAAAATACAAAAAAATATGAGAATGTTTTTGGATTCCTAGTTTTTGCTTGGTAAAAATCTGCGACGTTTGCGAATTGAAAATCGGCGGCAGGAGGGAAAGCTAAAGCTGCGGGAGTTATTTCTTGTCCCACAGATTCCACAGATTTTCACAGATACAATAGAAAAAAAGGTCTATATGCCACGATAATCGGGTGGCGTATAGACCCTTCTTATTGTATCAGGGATACCGAAGGATGGCGCCATGCGGTCTGATGGGGCGCTGCATGACTAGAGTTTCATCTGCTTGATTTCCTCTGCCGTCAGCCCCGTCAAATCCATGACCATTGCTTCATCTATACCCTGTGCCAGCATCTTTCTGGCAATCTCAATCTTACCATTTTTCATACCCTTTTCCAAACCCTTTTCCATGCCTTTCTGGTAGCTGTCATCTATGAGGGTTCTTTCAACGCTTACGGAATCCCAGAATTTGTCGTAGGCCCAGAGTTCGGCATCTGTGAATCCGGAAATCTCCAGTTCTTCTGTTGTCGGCAGATACTGTTCCTGTTGTATCAGTTCATCTTCGTTGAGTGACTGAAGGGCATTCAGGAGGTTTCTCAATCGATTAGGATGATTGCCGGATATCTTCTTGAACGTGAGGTCTGCCTTAGGATCTAAGTACTTCATAACCATCTGTTTTAAAATCTACAGCGCAAAGTTACGACTTTATTTTCATATCTGCAAAAGATTTCGGGGAAAAGTTTTGGATTCCTAGGTTTTGCTTGGTAAAAATCCGCGACGTCTGCGGAAGTTATTTTTTGTCCCACAGATTTCACAGATACACACAGATTTTTTTGCGTAGTCCTGATGTTTCAAGTCACGCAGATTTGGCTTTCCCTTCGACCGCCGATTTTCAATTCGCAGATTTCGCAGATTTTTACCTTTTTACTTTTTTACCTTTAAAAGCCTTTTTACCCCTTTTCTTTTTACTTTTTTACCTTTTTACCTTTAACAGGTGTATAAAATGTTAACTCCAATAGTTTCATTCCCCCTAATGAAACACCTAAATCATAGGAATGAAACTATTTTTTGGAGGAATGAAACTATTTTTTGGAGGAATGAAACTATCTGTTTGAATTATTTTTTGTATATTTGCGGTATGAAAGGACATTCTGTCTGCCGGGGAGGAAGGCTCTGGATGACGGGGGAACGGCTCTGCATGATGGGAGAAAGGCTCCGAATGCAGGGGAAAAGGCTCTGCATGACGGTGGAATTTCCGATGACGGCGAGATAGGGATTATCGCATCCCTCTGGCTGGGAAAAAATGAATTAACGAACCGAATTGTAAACATAAAAATTATTAACAAGTATGAAACATCAAATTTTAGCTTTAGCTGTTGCAGCACTCAGCTTCACTGCTTGTACCAACGAAGACAATATCAGCCAGGACTTCCTGGCAGATACTCCTATCAAGCTCAACGTTAGCGTGGATGAGCCAACAACACGTGCGGGATATTCTAACGCCGAGCTGCCGGAAGGGTTTTGGTTGTTTGTCACACAAGATCAAGAAAATGTAAATAGCAAATATAACTATCAAGTTTATGTAAAAAAGGATGGGGATAGCTGGAAAACCTATAAACTCGATCAGGAGACTTGGAACATAACAAACGAGGAGGTCACCATGCTGTGGGCTAACATGAATAATAATGATGCTACCATTTATGCTGCAAACGAAATTAAGGAAAATTTCAGCACCACCGAAGATCAAAGTACAGAGAATAATTTCAAAGGGGCTGATTTTTTATTCATGCCATTTACTACAGTAAAACCTAGCACTGATGGTATCAGCGTTGATTTTAAACATACCATGAGCAAAATCAACCTCACCATCGAACTGGGAAGTGAATATGAGTTCACTAAAGAGGATGTAGACCTGAAGATTAAGGATGTGAAGATTGACGGTTCTGAGGAAAAGGCTGTTTTTTATTTAAGTTATACCGATCCTGGTTTTTATTTTTCGAAGCATGTTAACACAAATTCCAAAACCATCACTCCGCTCTATACCGGCGCAACCCCATTTAGTAAGGACGCAGACGGAACCATCACCAAGGCATCAGCTACCTATGAGGCGATTCTGATTCCTCAAACCATCGCAAGCGGAAACTTTACTGTCAGCTTCAAGGTGGATGGCAAACTCTATGAGTGGAC
>ERZ1023633.908-NODE-908-length-10685-cov-4.477046_pt1 | contig 10685 bp, 10 predicted proteins | sample MGYA00380333_ERZ1023633 | MGnify/ENA primary metagenome ERZ1023633 (study PRJEB33179, sample SAMN07448972) | human gut metagenome | biome: Human-gut; feature: Human associated habitat; material: Faeces | host: Homo sapiens | place: India: Bhopal | collected...
GCATCAAGAAGTTTCTGAACACCTTTATTCTTATATGCTGTTCCGCAAAGACAAGGAATTGCATCACCTGAGATTGTTCCCTTTCTTAAAGCACCTTTAAGTTCAGCAATAGAAAGTTCTTCTCCCTCAAGATATTTTTCCATAATCTCTTCATCGAGTTCTGCACACTGTTCGATAAGTTTATCATGATATTCCTCTGCCTGATCTTTAAGATCTGCTGGAATCTCACCAATAACGATATCGTCGCCTTTATCGCCATTGAAAACATATGACTGCATCTCGAATAAGTCAATAACACCCTGGAATGAATCTTCTTTACCGATTGGAATCTGTATAAGTACAGGATTCTTTCCAAGTTTTGAAATAAGCTGATTACATGATCCGAAGAAATCTGCACCAAGCTTATCCATTTTATTCATGAAAGCCATACGTGGAACGCCATACTTGTCAGCCTGACGCCATACGTTTTCTGACTGTGGTTCAACACCATTCTGGGCATCGAATACACCTACAGCACCATCAAGTACTCTAAGTGAACGCTCAACTTCAACTGTGAAGTCAACGTGTCCCGGTGTATCAATAATATTAATACGATGTTCCGGAGCACCTGCTTTTTTCTTACCATTTTCTTCAATTGTCCAATGGCAAGTTGTTGCTGCGGAAGTAATTGTGATACCTGATTCCTGCTCCTGGGCCATCCAGTCCATATTTGCAGTACCTTCGTGTGTATCACCGATTTTATGATTTACACCAGTATAATAAAGTATACGCTCTGTTAATGTTGTTTTACCAGCATCAATATGAGCCATAATACCTATATTTCTAGTTCTCTCTAATGGATATTCTCTTCCAGCCAAGGTTCTTCCTCCTTAAATAATCCTATGCTGCAAAAATGTCTTTAATTCTATAATTAGAATCTGTAATGAGCAAATGCTTTGTTTGCTTCTGCCATTTTGTGCATATCTTCTTTTTTCTTAACTGATGCGCCTGTGTTATTTGCTGCATCAAGAATTTCACCTGCTAATCTGTCTTCCATTGTTTTTTCGCCTCTCTTACGTGAGAACAATGTAATCCAGCGAAGTGCTAATGCCTGTCTTCTGTCAGGTCTTACTTCGATAGGTACCTGGTATGTTGCACCACCAATACGTCTTGCTTTTACTTCAAGAAGTGGCATAATGTTGTTCATAGCCTCCTCGAATACTTCAAGTGCTGGCTTACCAGATTTTTCTTCTACCTGTGCAAATGCACCATATACTATTTTCTGAGCTACACCTTTCTTACCATCTAACATAATGTTGTTGATAAGTTTAGTAACCACTTTATTGTTGTATAATGGATCTGCTAATATGTCTCTTTTTTGAGTATGTCCTTTACGTGGCACGGTTCTTCCCTCCTTAAATATGTTGGTCAGTCTCTCTGACTGCCTTTTTGTTTAATTCATCGGTACTCACTTTTGTTGTGTTTCGTGCGGTAAAAAGTGTATTGTTGTAATTCAAATTACATATATGTCGAACATATAAACAATATTTCTAATTCCCGGCACTAAATTCATTCAACCTGTGATTATTCCTATTTTGCGTCCTTTGGTCTCTTAGCACCATATTTAGAACGAGCCTGGCGTCTCTTAGCAACACCTGCTGTATCAAGTGTTCCTCTTACGATATGATATCTTGTACCTGGTAAATCCTTTACTCTACCACCACGGATAAGAACAACACTATGTTCCTGAAGGTTATGTCCTTCACCTGGGATGTAGCTTGTTACTTCGATACCATTAGAAAGACGAACTCTGGCAATCTTTCTAAGAGCTGAGTTAGGCTTTTTAGGAGTAGCTGTTTTAACTGCTGTACAAACACCTCTCTTCTGTGGAGAAGCTGTATCTGTAGCTTTCTTCTGTAATGAGTTATAACCCTTTAAAAGAGCTGGTGCAGTTGATTTCTTTTCAGCTGTCTGTCTTCCTTTTCTTACTAACTGGTTAAATGTAGGCATTATTTTCACCTCCTGATTAGAATATTGTTTATAGATTTTATCTATGCCTAAGCCTTATACAAGGCTAAAGCGTACAAATCATGGTATCTTATGTTCATATTGATTAATTATATCCTAAAAGAATTTTCTTAATCAGAACATAGTCTTCCCGTATGCACGCTTTTTCATTATATCTATGTAATTTTATAATGTCAAGGTAAATTTTTAAAAATTTCTTTTTATTTCATCTTTTATTTCATCTTATTTTCACTTCTAGCTTTATTTAACTTAAACTTATTTCTACCCTGACTTTCTGCCTTTTTATTTTGCATTACTTTTCAAATATTCTATAGCCATCATCGCTCTTTAATAATATCTGACCGTCTGTCCCTGCTTTTATGCTGCATTTACCAAAATCAGATGCATTTTCTTCCTGACATTTATTTATATCTGACACAACATTATCAATCTCTATAACTTCATTATTATTTGAATTATCATATGAAGTTTGTCCGATTTCAGTATAAATTTCACCATTATATTTAATATTTCGAATCTTGATAAAATTAACAACATTCTGCGAAGAGTCAGTATATGTACTTGTATCTAAGCCATTTTCTGCCACATAACGATATAGAAGCATATTCTTTGTATATTCTAATGCCTTACTTGCGATTTCATTATCCGAATATAATTCTCCTAATGACGGTTTTAAATCTGCTTTGACATCTGATATGAATTTCGAAATACTTTCTGCATAATAAGAACCATCTTCTGCTTCTTCTAATTTAGTTACAGTATATCCACCATTCTGTTTACTGATATGGCAGACTCCCTGCTTAGCTTCCCCGCCTCTTGTAATTAACTGATTATCGGATATGGCATAATGTTCTATATAAAAGTTACCATACAGCTTTATATCCGCTTCATCTGTTTTATCAACATAATAAATAACTGGAGCAGCTATTAATTTCTCATCTTTGGCAGATGTAGTGTCAACACTTTCAAAATAATTATCAATTGCTTCTATATAGTTACTCATATCTCCTGAAGCTTTATTCAGTGTAACCTTTGTACCATCAGCAGCTTCATTCTTATCTTCTTTACCATTTTCATCGTTCTTTACATCTTTATCTTCATTTGCCGAATTGCTTTCTATCGTATTGTCAATTGCATTATCATTTTTATTCTTGTTACTGTCATCTGATGATTTGCCTGAACATGCGCTAAACATAAGTACGCAGCAAATTGTTCCTACTGCTAAAATCTGTTTTCTCATTCTTTTCCTCCTGTTACCTCTTCGTATACCTGATTATCCCAAATGCTACAGCAAATGCCGCAATTCCAATTTCAATAAGAATTCTCATTTTCTCTCCATTACTCTTTTCTCTGCTAATCTCTGATGCAGTTGCGGTATTATTCATATCTGTCTGTCCTGATTGTATTTTTTTACCTTTCTTCACAATAAGATTGGCTGATTTATTAATCTGTGAGCCTGTTGCATCTTTAAGATAATACATAATTGTATATGTACCTTCTTTATTAAAGTCGTAACTACCCATAATAATTATATTCTTAGTTACGTCGTTCCCACATATATCATAACCTTTTATATTCTGAAATAAATCTGCCTGCTCGCCTGCCGTAATCTCAATATCCCTTACGCCCTCTATTCTTGCGGAACTGTTCTTCCACGGATTATTCTCATCGCTGTCTGTAGGGTCCCAATTAGTGAATTTACTCTGGTTGTTTAACTTAATTGTTTCTGGTTTACCCAATGGTCCCGGATTATTTACTTCACTGTAGAATACAACTGTATTACCAATTTTACAATTCTCATATATCCATTTTGCATCTGCTGTACATAGCCAGACATTTTCTACAGAATTCCCACTTCCAATTTCATTGAATCTTGCCATATCAAGAGTATCTTTGCTCTCTGCCGTATATGAACTTGAACATATCGATATACCATTTGATAATTCCATTACATACTGCGAATATGTACCATCACTCATCTTCTTCCATTCCTGTTGTCCTGTAATCGAATATGTCTCATCAAGCTTCACAATTGTATCATCTGTCGAACAGCTAAATGCCTTAACTGCCACATTATATTCTCCGTTACCTCCTTTTTCATATACTGTAATGCAGCCTGAAGCAACATTTACCTTAAGCATATAGTCGCCCTGTTCTGCATATGTTTTCCTATTCATAAACATCACAAGACAGATTACCATAATACATAAACCAACTAATCCACTACTTCTTTTGATTCTCACTTTTTTCTCCATTCCGCAGTTTCTAAATTCTATTTCTAAACTCTAATAGAACACATTCCGCCCACACAGGTATATATTTCTACTTATATAATAGCATTTTATCCGGTTATTTGTCTAGTATAACGTTTTCTTATTACCATACCTACTGATACTATAGCAAGAAAGAATAACAATTGTATACCAATACATTCCATAAGTTCTCCCATATTACTGCCAATTCCTGACTCGAACATTTCAGAAATACATCTATTCGCTTTAATATACCAATATACCGGTAAAAATTCTGCGACCTTAATAACGCCGTCACTTATATATTCAATAGGTACAAATGCACCTGATATAAAGCTGAACCCTAATGCAACCACATTAATTGCCGCTGCTCTTCCGCCTTTTGATTTGATTGTTGTACTGATAAGGAAGCCTATTCCTGCTGCCACCATGGCCAGACATAACATATTACCAAGTCGCATAATATTTATCTTATTAATCATTTCTCCTCTAAATATAGCTATGTTTATAATAACATTTATAAAATATACGATAATCATATAGAACAGGCTGTAGCATACAAGACTTAAATTCTTCTTAGTATTACTTACAGGTGACACATTTATCCGGTCAGCTATGTTTTTTCTGAAAAATGTAGACAACACTTCTGCAACGCCCCATATTATGCAGGCTAATATAACATATGCGCCGAAATTAAAATTATTTTCAATACGGTTAGTTCCACTATCTTTATTATTATTCATTTCAACATTAATATGACTCTTCATGTTGTCATTTGTCTTGTTTATAATTTCACCAATACTTTTTTCAGAACTATATTGTACATAATACGTCTTATATGTAGTCATATACTGATTTATAAGATTCTCAGCATAAACCGCACTATATGCATCGGGTACTTTTTTACTCTCTAACGAAACATTTTTACCAGCCATTAAATCATTTTCATAATTTCGCGGAATAATTACAATATACTCAGCAACCCTTTCAAATAATGCATCTTCCATACCCTCTTCCGTCTCAATTATATCTACAGCTTTCATATTTTCTTTCAAAAATGTGGTTAGTCCTTTAGATAACTCGCTATTATCATTATCAATAACTGCAACTTTTATATTCTCATTTACATAACCTGTACTTTTATTATTACTGCCTACCTGTGTATTAATTAAGGAAATCATCAGAAATATTCCTACATACATAGCAATAAGTGGTATCTTGGTTTTAAATATTTTTATGAATGATTTAAAAGACATAATACAAACTCCATTCCGCAGACGTTTACGTAGGAGGAATCGCGAGCAAAATTTCAAATTTTGCTCTGTGATAGAAGCTAAATGTGACGTCTGCGACACATTTAGCTGTGCGAAAAGCAATCGCATCGGCATTACTTTTCGCACTATCCTCATTTCTTTGCAACTTGTTGCGAAGAGGCAGTCAGAAATTCGCGTAGGCGATTTCTGACTTGCCATAAGTGCTAAATGTGATGCTTAAGTCACATTTAGCTGTGTGAAAAGCAATCGCATCGGCATTACTTTTCTCACTATCCTCTACTTTCTCGCATCATTTTCTTATCCTGAACTGTCAGAACTGTAATCGTTCCAATAGCAAATAACACTGTCATCATTATTAATATAATAATGTTTTCATAGTATTTTGATAAATCTGTATAATAGTATAATTTATAATAGCTTTCAGTAATTAAGTTGACCGGGTTAATTCTGTCAATTATGTAAGCGTGCTGTTTTACAAAATACTGAACTTCATTGCTCATCATTCCCGCAAGGAATGAACATATCATTGAAATACCAATTACCATATTATTCTTGAATTCAACACTTTTTTTTGTTATCGATGCAAAGAAATAGCCAAAGCTAAGTCCCATTGTTCCACCGACAATCGTTGTAAATATAATTAATCCCGTACGGTTCCCAAAGTCGATTCCAAGTGCAAATCTTATAAAAGCAAGAACAAGTAATACTATTACGTCATTCATTAACATATCTACCAGAAAATAGCTCAATAACTGTTTCATCTTACTTACAGGTGCTACAGTATTTCTCTTAGCAAGTGCTGACTGGTTAGTCTGTAAATAATTCATCGCAACACAGCCTGTTGCCGCACCATACATGCATACCATTCCAAGTATTGAATAAAAGTTTTGCAAAACTGTATCTGCCTTACCTCTTTTATTGCTGACATCTTTAATATAACTTGTGGAATCATTTATCGTCTCTAACAGATTTGGCGGAATATTTCCATTATTCTCCCTGGCAACTTCTGTAAACAACTTCTCTTTCTGTATGGCAATGTCGAAAAATTTCTTAACTATTGTCTGTTTTGTACCATTTTTTTTAAATACGACATTGCATTCGCCATTGAAATATATATATGCTGATACCTTGTTATCGTCTAATAACTTCTCAGCTTCTTCCTTACTTACATACTGTGTAACGAATATCTTATCACTGTCCACACTTTCTTTGTCATCAGCAGATACATTCTCAATAATTGATGCCATAACCTTTTCTTTCTCAAATTCCGCGTCATCTACGACAGCAATATCCACAGCTTCAAACTTTTCTCCATTTGCAATATCCCTTAAACCTGCATAAAACATTACCGATAATATCATAGGGAAAAACAATAACCAGAATATACTTTCCTTAGACCTTAACTGACATAAAAATCTGTATTTTATCATCTGACTAAACATTGTCTCTCAACTCCTTGCCCGTAATTTCTAAGAATACATCATTAAGACTAGGTTCTTTTGAAGTAAGATTTCTAATCTTTACATTGGCTTCCTGAATATAATTAACGATTGTATTAAGACTGTGTTTACCCTTCTTAGATACAATCTTTATGCTATTGCCCTGAACTACACATTCCTTTATATTACTGTTTTCGTTAATACGTTTTACAAGACTGTCAGGAACCTCTGATACTACAATCTCTATTTTCTCTTCGACACCAATCATATCTTTTATCTCTTCCTTAGTTCCCTCTGCAATAATTTTACCTTTATCCATTATTGCAACCCTGCTGCAAATCTGTTCTATCTCGTCCATATAATGTGATGTATAGAGAATTGTTGCACCTTGCTTATTTAACTTCTCTATTCCCTCTAAAATATTATTTCTACTCTGAGGGTCAACTGCAACTGTAGGCTCATCCATTATTATGAACTTAGGCTTATGTGCGATTCCACAGGCAATATTTAATCTTCTAAGCAGACCACCCGATAATTTCTTAGGTCGGAACTTTCTAAAATCCTGTATTCCTACGAACTCCATAGCTTCTTCTACATATTGCTTGCAAAGCTTCTTATCCGGTATGTACAGGCTGCAAAAATACATTATATTTTCTTCTACTGTAAGTTCTTCGAAAACTGCCACATCCTGCAGCACAATTCCGATATCTTTCTTAATGTCATATGCTTTCATATCCATATTTTTACCAAATATCTTAATACTTCCTTTATCATACGGAATCAGAGAGAGCATACAGCTTATGGTTGTGGTCTTGCCCGAGCCATTCGGCCCGAGTAATCCAAATACCTCCCCTTCTTCTATCTCTAAATTTATTCTGTTAACTGCTGTTAATTCACCATATTCTTTCAATAATCCGTCAATTTCTACAACTTTACTCATACTAATCTCCATTCTGAGCGACTTATCGCACGAGACAATTTGAAATTCACTCAAATGATTTCTCATCTGCCATAATCACTATCTGCTTTCGCTCCAAAACAAATAGATGTGCGAAAATAAAATCTTTAATCTATGTTCATTATTATAAATGTTTATTTAGACTTTTTATAGTGACTTTTGAAATATATTCAAATATTTTGCAATGACATTTGTCACATTTACGAAATGAATATATCTATGCTATAATAAATATAGCATTTAATAAACTCAGACTTCGCAGATACAAGTTAGAATTATATTATCTGTGACAAGTAAATTTGCATATATAAATATAGTAACTTTTGTATAAATTGCTAATTTGTAGATATCATTTTTCGGCTCTTTCGATTATTTGTATTCATTCAAAGTCCATACACTTAAACCGATGTGTTCGTCTATAACACACACTTGATTTATGACGTATCGTGTGCGCGTTAATGTCGTCAGATGCAAAGGTCGGTGCAGCAAATCTATATGGAGGTAATTGCATTTGGAAATATTAATAGATTATATAATTTTATTTTTCTGCTCAACAATTCTTATGCTGACAGTATCTTATAGTGCAACTGCAATCATTCCAATCTGTATTGCAATAATTTTAGTATGTATGTCGATTTATTTTGATAAATTTCCGATACGACTATTGTTATATTTCACATTTTGTGTATTATCACTTGTATATCCACAGCTTATGTTCTATTCGTCACTTATTCTATACAGTTTCTTTAATACACCTTATATGTATGTGTGTCTGCTATACTGTGGAGTATTCAACTATAACTATAACCATACTGATGTAGGTGTATTTAAAATGGTTATTCTTATATTTATAATAGTTATGTCCTACATATTAAAATATAGGACGAATAAATACTTAGATGAGCGTGAGCATTTTCAGAAAGTCAGAGAGAGTCTGGATACCAATTATTCAAAACTTAATGTGATTAATCACGAATTGCTTGAGAAACAGGATTATGAAATCACAAATGCAACTCTTAACGAAAGAAACCGAATTGCCAGAGAGATACACGACTCGGTAGGTCATATACTATCAAGTTCAATTCTTCAGATTGCGGCATTGACGTCTATTACTAAGGATGAGACAACTAAAGAATATCTTCAGAATATTAATAAGACACTTACTGATGGAATGAACAGTATCCGTTCAAGCATACATAATATTCATAATGAATCTATTGATTTGAATTTAAAATTAAAGGAATTGACGGACGGCTTCGATTTCTGTAAAATTGAATATAGTTATGATATTCAGGATGACTTCTCAATCAAGGCAAAGTATGCAATCATATTTATCATAAAGGAAGCCCTGACTAATATAATTAAACATTCGAATGCAACTCTGGTTAAAATATCAATTATCCAGAACCCTGCTTTTTATAAAATTGATATTCACGATAACGGAACTAACATAAATGCCACCCAGACTAAAAAGAGTCAGGGAATGGGAACTATAAGCATTTATGATAGAATCTCATCACTGAATGGAACGATAAATATTACTAAAACTGATGGTTATCGTATATATATTACATTTCCAATTGATAATAAAAACTAATTTAGACAGGGCGACTTATCGCCCGGAAATGAGGCAATATGTCAAAAGAATTTAATCTTATTATTGTAGATGATGATAATCTTGTTTGTCAGGCCCTTAATCTCATTGTTAACGCAAGTGATAATATTAATGTGATTGCTACCGGGAATAATGGTTATGATGCAGTAAATCTATACAGAACGCATAAGCCTGATGTAATATTAATGGATATAAGAATGGGAGATTTTACCGGATTAGATGCCGCTGATGAAATTCTAAAAAATGATAAAGATGCAAAAATACTGTTTCTGACAACATTTGCCGATGAAGAGTACATCGCAAGGGCTTTACGCCTAGGTGCAAAGGGGTATCTCCTGAAACAGAATTTTGACAGTATTGTACCATCAATTATTGCGGTTATGAATGGACAGCGTGTATTTGGAGATGAAATTATCAGAAAATTGCCGGATATCTACTCAACGTCTATTCCAAACTTTTCAAACTACGGACTTACCGAAAGAGAAACTCAAGTAGTCACAAAAATTGCAGAACGCCTGAGCAACAAAGAAATATCTGATATTCTCTTTCTAAGTGAAGGAACAATCCGTAATTATATCAGTGTTATTTTAGAAAAGCTTAATCTAAGAGACAGAACACAGATTGCCATATTCTATTACAAGAATACTTAAATATGCTATTAATTTAATTATTATATTTTTTCTTTTTCAACACCGTTAAAATAATAATATCAATTATAATATACAATATAGCCCATATAATCATTCCATGTATGCCAAATATTTTTTGTGGTTTATAGAAACCTTTATATACTCCGAAACCTTTGCATAACGAAATCTGATTTATTAATTTTCCAAAAGTATCATACAAAAGGTATGGCAGATATACGACAGCCACCGAAACAACATAAGCTGCAATTGTATTTTTTATAAGAATTATAACTCCTGATACTATAATTCCAAATAATATAGCTGCCATAATTCTTACAGCCGTACACATTAACAGGTACTCTTTAATAGTCAATGATAATCCACAATCAGACATCGACTCTAAGCATTTTATATCTGAATTCAAATTTCCTAAATCATATTTATAACTTTTAACTACGTATTAAATTATTGGATAGACAACGCCTGAAACGAAACTTATTAAAAATACACA
>ERZ1023633.912-NODE-912-length-10667-cov-7.948549_pt1 | contig 10667 bp, 8 predicted proteins | sample MGYA00380333_ERZ1023633 | MGnify/ENA primary metagenome ERZ1023633 (study PRJEB33179, sample SAMN07448972) | human gut metagenome | biome: Human-gut; feature: Human associated habitat; material: Faeces | host: Homo sapiens | place: India: Bhopal | collected...
TAAAACCAGTATATCGAGCAGCCTTAATTATTTACCATCTTGTACCTTTATTTGGTTTATAATGTGTCATAAACATATTTCGACTGCTTTCTGTATATCTGTTAAGCCATACTGCATTCTCTTTACCGCTAAGCATTGTCTCTGTATCTGCTTTATTTCCGATACATATTCTGAAACTATTCTGAGTTGAGTTGTATGTTGTAGATTTGACCATAATCGTATAGTCTTCAAATGCTGCGTCAGTTGGTTTGTCTACAAATTTCCAACTTCTGGCATATGTTGAATTTGATGTGAGACTTGCAACTTTATTTCCTGAAGAATCGGTTACAGTCATTTCTGCATCTGACTTGCCTGTCCTTACGAGACAGATTGCTGCCGTATCAAATGATGAATAGTCCACACGGACAATATAATTTTTATTTCGCCTTTTGCCGAAAAAGAATCATTAATAACCTGATATGTAATACCATTTTCTGCAACATACTCTTCCGCTGCACTATCAATGTAATCTGAATTATCTCTGGCATATGCACTGACCGTAACAAACATGCTCAACAATGTAATAGCACAACAAAATAAAGTATTTAAAATTAATTTTCTAATTTTCATACTGTCATTCTCCTCTATATTTGTATTTTAATTTTTGAGGTAAAAATAGATTTTGCCGGCCAGACCATATTTATTACCTTCGCCAATAATATATAATTATTATGACATTTTTACAATACGTTTTTCCCAAGTGGTACTTTTCCGTTCCCAAGTGGACATGCAGTGCACAGTTTATGCCAATTATTGCTACAATATATGCAAAAAACAGACATATGGAATACTTTACATTCCACATATCTGCCTCTTTCTTTGCACATATTAGTTTAATACACTATTCCGCTGTCTTAAGCTTCGTACCCGGATAGAAGAATTCCAGTACATCCGAATAGCTCATAGCACTGTTTACCATCATATAGACTGCATTCTGGCTCATTCCAATTCCGTGTCCGTAGCCTCCGCCTGTTATCTTAAAGCCTGCACCGTTGTCCGCAGGCTCAAATATACAGAATGCGCTTGGAAGATTTGACATATTCCTGAAGTTTCCTTCAGCAGTCACAAGCGGAACGTCAGCAACACCGAACATATATCTGATATTATTCTCGCCTGATATTCTTACTGTTGCATTGCTTCCCGCAACTATCACTGATACGACAGCTCCGCCTGCCACACGCTTCTCAACTGTTATATTGTTGATTGTACCTACCGTTGATATGCTTTTCTTTATGTAATCTCCCGAATCACTGCGCACAAGAATCTTATCCGGATAAGCGGCTATTCTTCCTGCAAGCTTGCTGTTGAAGCTGTCCGAAAGTTCTTTGGCTGTTACATTAAGCTCCCATCTGTACAGTTCTGAACGTCTGTCATAATCCTTATATTTTGTGTTCTTGATAAATGCCCTGAAGTTATCCTCAACCGTAAGATCCATATTCACAGGCTCACTTCCGACCGCCTGCGATACAAAGTATGGATAATCATCCGGCTCGCTTCCCCAAAGGCTTACATCCGTTGTTACACCACATGAGGTTGAATAATAATAGGTCTGGACAGGTTCATCATTATATGTAAGTATCTCACCCTCAGTCTGCTCTATTGCTTCGTTGGATGCAGCACTGTCAGTCACGTTGTTGTATACCTGATATAGTGTACTGTCATCAAGATGTGCTCCAAGTGACACATAATTATTATTATCAAGCTCCCTGTATACATAGCTTCTTGCACATACAGCCTGAACCTTGAGCGCTTCTGTTCCGTAACTTACAGGCATCTCACTCGGGACAACCCTTTTAAGATACTGTTCAATCGGAACTTCATTAATGATTACAAGTCCGCCTTCCTCGGAGGATATCTCGATTGTTCCGTCGTACTCGGGATTGCCATAGGCACGGCTGACTGACTTAAGTATCACCTTACCGCCGTTATCGGGAACTACCTTCATTCTGCCATTGGTAAGATATACCGATGATGCATCGGCATTTATTATATCGCCGGCTTCATGGCGCTCGGAAGAATCCTCCCTGCTTCCGTATACAATTGTAAATGCACTGCTGCACGTTAATTCTGCCCGTGCATGATAGAGCGAAGCAAAATTGTCCGTCTTAAGGAGTACTCTTACATTATCCGCATTAAGAGGCTTTGTTATTGCTGCACCGCAGATTTTCCCATCTGCCACAATAAAATTCGAAAGGTCATAACCTACTATGAGTGCGCCATAATCTTTTAGCGAAAGCTCTCCATAGGTTCTGTATATTCTGTATCTATCATCAAGAGGCACCTTGCCATAGCCTTCAATCTCTATGTAATCCTTATCGGCAGAAAGAACCTTGCCGCTTATCGTGTCCGTCTTGGTATTGACTGCCGTAACCCTGCCCTGTTCAAGATTAATATCGGCCATTACATTGTCAATATTCTGAGACAGCTTACTGACTTTGTATTCACGTTTTACGCCGCCTACAAATACCGACAGCGTATTGCCGTTTCCATATATCACCCATGCATTGCGCAGAGTAGTCTTGTCCTCCGTCTTCTGCACACACAGAATCTCTTTGCCACGTACAATTAATGTTGCACTTCTGTCGATAGCGTAATCAAGGGCTATTCCTGCAAAATGCATTATACCGTCATCAGTGTATGCCTGCCATTCCGATGCGTTGCCGACATTGGACGGTGTACCTACAACTGTTGTGGTTATACTTGTCACACTGTTTCCGTTAGGCATATATTTCAGAAGTCGTATGTATGCATTTACAAAGTCATTCTTTTTAATTACCGCATTGTCTTTCCCTGTAAGGCTTATTCCGACAGCTTCTGCATCAGAACCGCATTTTGCAGCGAATCTTTTAAAGTCCTTCTCAGTAACATAACCATTCGGATTATCATTTGATATATATCCGTTATTAACAGCATACTGTACATATCCCGTATACCACCCGGAAGCAGCGTCATATGTATTAAAGGCTGCCATCTCATCATCCGTAACACATGCACCGGCTATAAGCTTGGCTGCCTCAGCTCTTGTAATTCCCTTATCTTTCCTGTCCGCAAACATAACAAAATACAACAGCACACACACTGCAACAAGCGCCGCAAATACTGCCGCCATGGTTATAAGCTTAAGTTTCTTTCCGTGAAACCATCCTGATGTATGCATCTGATACCCCCATTTCCAAATATATTACATAAAATATATATAATCATCAGACTGCCATAATATGCACTATACTAAAAGAAGCCCGAACCCTAAGGCTCAAGCTTCTTTTAAAATGCTCCCAAAATGCCGTTTCCCACGATCTCGACGCCTAGCAAAGCTAGGTGGGTAACCGCATGCAATCCGCTGCCTTCCACTGACTGATGCGCTAATGCGCACCGTGACAATTATGTCACCGGAGGCCTGACATTAGATTACAGATATAAGAATCCCTGTCAATAAATGTAGGTTCAAAATAGTGGGTTGGCGAACACCCCAGGAAACATATCATCAAGCACTTCCTGATGTTTATATTATATGCTACTTCCCAAAAAATATCAACACACTTTTACTTTTCCGGAAAGTACATTTTTATAATCTTCAAGATTTTTTGCAAGCAGTGCCGGTGTATCAAGATGATATGGGCACATTGACCTGCAGTGGCCACAGTGCATACAATCCTCTATCTTCATCATCTTTGCCTGCACCTCCGGCGTAAGCTGGAGTTCTGACGGGGAACGTCTGAGAAGGAGTGACATTCTTGCACAGTTATTTATCTCTATTCCTGCCGGGCATGGCATGCAATATCCGCAGCCACGGCAGAAATCTCCCTGAAGCTGCTTTCTGTCATTATCAATCAACGCTCTTATGTCATCTGTCATTGCAGGTGGATTAGTTACATATGAAAGAAACTCGTCAAGTTCACTTTCTCTCTGGACGCCCCATATCGGCAGGACATTATCGAACTCAGCTTCAAATGCATATGCGGCCCTTGAATCCGTTATAAGACCGCCTGACAGCGCTTTCATTGCAATAAATCCCATATCTGCCTGTTTGCATTTTGTGACAAGTTCTATATCTTCATCCGACGCAAGATAACAGAACGGAAACTGCAATGTCTCATAAAGACCGGAATCAATTGCCTCATGAGCTACCTTGAGGCGGTGATTCGTTATACCGATATGCTTTATCATGCCATTCTGCTTTGCTTCAAGCATAGCCTCATAAAGACCTGTACCATCTCCCGGCTTAGGGCAGAATGACGGATTGTGAAACTGATATATGTCGATATAATCTGTCTGAAGATTATCAAGACTTGTTCTTATATCCTTCCAGAATTCATCTGCATTCTTTGCAGCTGTCTTTGTCGCAATAATAACTTTGTCGCGCATCCCCTTGAATGCAAGTCCAAGCTTATGCTCACTGTCTGTATAGAATCTTGCAGTATCAAAGAATGTAACACCGCCGTCATAAGCCTTCTGAAGAATTCTTACAGCTTCGTCATCTGATACACGCTGTATAGGAAGCGCACCAAAACCATTCTTATCCGTAACTATTCCCGTCTTGCCAAGCTTTACTGTTGCCATATGTTAATCTCCCATTACGCAGCACCTCAGTGCCGCTCTGATTATAATTACAAAACCGCCAATATGTTCTGAAAAAGGCACCATGCAGGACTCATCTGCATGGTGCCTAATTGTATCACAGCTAATCTTATTAGTCAATTATTATCAGATGCACATCAGATAAGTGACTCGTAAAGCTTAGTGATATCTGCAACACTTGTCTCCTTAGGGTTACCAGGACGGCATGCATCATCATATGCTGACTGTGCAAGGAAAGGTATATCTTCTCTCTTAACGATATCCTTAAGATTCTTAGGAATACCAACATCTTCAGCAAGCTTTCTTACAGCATCGACAGCTGCCTTACGATATTCTTCCTGAGTCATGTTCTCTGTTCCTTCAACGCCCATTGCCTTAGCAATGTCACGATACTTCTCACCTGTTGCTTCTGCATTATATTCCATTACAGTAGGAAGAATGATGGCATTGGCGATTCCATGAGGTGTATCATAGAGAGCACCAAGCGGATGTGCCATTGAATGAACGATACCAAGACCTACATTAGAGAAGCCCATACCTGCCACATACTGACCGAGAGCCATTCCTTCACGTCCTTCAGGTGTATTGGCAACTGCACCTCTGAGTGATCTTGAGATAATCTCGATTGCCTTAAGATGGAACATATCTGAGAGTTCCCATGCTCCTGCTGTTATGTAGCCTTCAATTGCATGTGTAAGTGCATCCATTCCTGTTGCGGCTGTAAGTCCCTTAGGCATTGATGACATCATGTCAGGGTCGATAAATGCAACTACAGGAATATCATGTGGATCAACACATACCATCTTACGATTCTTCTGAGTATCTGTGATTACATAGTTGATTGTAACTTCTGCAGCTGTACCTGCTGTTGTCGGAACTGCAAATATAGGCACTGCCTTATTCTTAGTATCAACTGCACCCTCAAGACTTATTACATCTGCGTGCTCAGGGTTGGCAATTATGATTCCGACAGCCTTAGCTGTATCCATTGATGAACCACCGCCAATTGCAATAATGTAATCAGCTTCTGCCTTCTTATAAGCCTCTACGCCTGACTGCACATTCTCAATTGTCGGATTAGGCTTGATGTTGGAATACAATTCATATGCAAGACCTGCTTTGTCAAGTTCGTCAAGAACCTTCTTCGTTACTCCGAACTTAACAAGGTCAGGGTCAGAACATACAAATGCCTTCTTTAATCCACGTCCCTTGGTCTCTGTTGGAATTGCGCTGATTGCGCCTGCTCCGTGATAAGATGTCTCATTAAGAATAAAACGATTCATGAATATATACCTCCTTGAAATAAGTCTTACCTTTAAACTGTTAAAATTATAACACATTTGTTTTTGAAATTAAACACTAAATTGACAAATTTTTCAAAATTTATCTTCAATTTATTATTATTTTATATTTTGTGTACATAAAGTAAAATATTTACACATAGTTTTAAATAATGCTACAGATTGGAAATTATGTCCGATGTCCGTTATTAAAAGATTACTCATAGTAATTATGGCAGCTCTTCTGTCATTTACAATACCGTTCCAATACCGTATATACGCTGCAGCAACCCGCACACCGGCTGCCCTGTCACAGTTATATGCACGTTACGCCGCACTCATTGATGCCGACAGCGGTCGCGTGTTGTTTGAAAAAAACGGGTATGAAGCAGCTCCCAATGCAAGCACAACCAAAATAATGACATGCCTGCTTGCATTAGAGCTCGGTAATCCGGATGATGTTGTTACCGTATCTTCGTATGCTGCCTCTATGCCTGATGTACAGCTTAATATCAAAAAAGGCGAACGCTACAGGCTGAATGACCTTCTCTACTCACTTATGCTGCAGTCACACAATGACAGTGCCGTGGCAATTGCAGAGCACATAGCTTCATCATATCTTGATGGCGGTTCATACCACTCTGATGCAGCAAGCCGTTCATCTGAAGAAAGCCGCAGACTTGTGCAGATATTTGCAAGCGCAATGAATGAACGCGCAGCTGCAATCGGATGTTCAAGTGCACATTTTGTCACACCCAACGGGCTTGATGCAGAGGATGAAAATGGCCCTCATTCTATATCTGCTGTTGATCTTGCAAGAATACTTGCAGTCTGTATACAGAATGAAGAGTTTATACATATAACAAGAACCGGGAATTATTCATTTAACAATCTGGACAATACCGCCACACGCAGCGTGCACAATACTAATGCTTTTCTTGATATGATGGATGGTGTAATATGTGGCAAGACCGGATTCACCGGCAATGCCGGCTACTGCTATACATGTGCATACGCAAGCGACGGAAGACGTTTTGTGAGCGTTGTACTTGCCTGCGGATGGCCCGGCAACAAAACCTATAAATGGAAAGATACACGTAAAATCCTCGAGTATGCAAAAGCTTCTTATTACTACAGGGATATTTTTGTTCCCATTGATGATTATCGCAATATATGTGTTTCTGACGGCACAACCGAATATGTGGAAACATATATACCCGACAGTCTTTCTATGCTTATTGCCGATACAGATGTGGTAAATGTTACATACAATCTCCCGGGTACGATTAAAGCTCCCGTAAATGACAACGATATCGTCGGAAGTGCAGACATCTATATTAACGATTCATTAACTGCCAGTCTTCCGATATATGCACGCGGCAATTGCACAAAAATTGATTATATTTTCTGTGTAAGGAAAATACTGTTATACTTCACGCTTATGAACTATTGAAAAATCATTAGCTGTATAATATAATATGAAAAAGAATTTTGAAAGGACACTTGGACATGATAAAGATATACAAAGCATTTCCTGGAGGAAAGCACAAAGTACTTACAATGAGTTATGATGACGGCAAGTTTGCAGACCGTAAGCTTATTGATATTTTTAATAAATATGGCATAAAAGGAACATTCAATCTAAATTCAGGCTTATATAATGACGGCAAGCGTATTGACCCGTCAGAATGGCGTGAATTATATAAAGGACATGAGGTTGCTGCACACACACTCACACATCCTACAATTGACAGATGCCCTTCTGTCGAGATTGTTCAGGAACTTCTTGAGGACCGGAAGTTTCTTGAGAGTGTAATGGGCTATCCTATCCGTGGCATAGCATATCCTAACGGTTCATACAGCAAGCGAATCGGAAGCATTGCCAGAAGCATCGGCTATGTATACGGCCGTGCTGTAGGTGATTCATACGCAATGGTTCATGCAACTGAGCTCGCCAATAATGATGCACAGGGTCCTGTTCCTGTAGGTGATGAGACAGGCTTTTCTCTTCCGTCTGACTTCATGGAATGGAAAGCAACGTGCCACCATAAGCATAACCTTATGAAGTTTGGCGAGAACTTTAAGGCATTGTATAAGAAACAGTATCTCTATATGATGTATGTATGGGGACATAGCTATGAATTTGAGAATGACAACAACTGGAATCTCATGGATGAGTTCTGTTCACTCATAGGCGGTCAGGATGATATATGGTATGCAACCAATATTGAGATTGTCGATTACATGGATGTGTTTGACAGACTACAGTTTGCCGCAGACTTAAGCTTTGTTTATAACCCGTCCGCTGCATCTGCATGGCTCATTATAAACGACACTCATGTGGTTGAAGTCAAAGGCGGTACTACTGTTGATCTTAAGCAGTATGACAACTGAGAATTGCAATGTCTATTGAAAATTTGTAATGTAAAAAGCTTACATATTCAGGCAATATATTGCCGGATATGTAAGCTTTATTTTTATCATCAGTATGCAGATTAATACATGCTTCCACCCGGAATCTTACGCATCATGAATGCCGAATCCTGTGCAAATGTAATTGCATCATCCCTCGTCACAAGTCCTCTCTGATACAGATCATATATTGCATCATCCATGGTAATCATGCCATCCTTACGGTTAGTCTGGATAATACTCATAATCTGTGGTGTCTTTGATTCACGTATAAGATTGCGGATGGCAGAATTGGCAAACATTACTTCAAATGCTGCAACTCTGGCTCTTCTGTCAGCAGTTGGCATAAGCTGCTGTGATATAACCGCTTCGAGAACCATGGCAAGCTGGACTCTTATCTGCTGCTGCTGATGAGGCGGGAATACGTCTATGATACGGTCAATTGTGGCTGCCGCTCCGATTGTATGCAGTGTTGAAAGAACCAGATGTCCTGTTTCGGCAGCTGTTATTGCTGTTGAAATAGTCTCAAGATCTCGCATCTCACCTACAAGGATTACATCAGGATCTTCACGGAGCGCAGCTCTTAGTGCCGCTGCATATGAAAGTGTATCAAGTCCGATCTCTCGCTGGTTAATCATGGATTTCCTGTGGTTGTGAAGGTACTCGATAGGATCCTCAAGTGTAATTATATGCGCGTCCCTTGAATCATTAATCTTATCAATTATTGATGCAAGTGTTGTAGACTTACCACTACCTGTAGGCCCTGTTACAAGAATAAGACCTCTCTTTTTCTTGTAAAGTTCAATAACATCCTCTGAAAGACCGAGCTGCTCCGGCTTTGGAATCTGCATTCCTACAATACGGAGAGCACACGCACACGCACCCTTCTGCTTATATGCATTAACACGGAATCGTCCTGTGCTTCCGAGTGCGAATGAAAAGTCAATCTCTCCTCTCTCTTCGTATGCAGCTCTCTGCTTGTCATTCATAAGGCTATACACCATACGCTGTGTATCCTCGGGACTAAGCTCCGGATAGTCAAGCGGAATAAGTGAACCGTTAACTCGAACCATCGGAGGAATACCGACTGTTATATGAATATCAGATGCCCCCATATCTTTTCCTTTGTTGAGCACCTGCTCAACTGTCGCTAAATCTACAACCATTTTATCTTACTCTCCATTCCTATGCATAATCTAATTGCTCATTTATAGTCTTATTCCAGGCAGTTATTACTTCTCAACCTCATATGTTACCTTAACCATCTCTGACATTGATGTTGTTCCGTCAAGAACATACTTTGCAGCAGACGCCTTAAGGGTACTCATGCCTTCCTCAATTGCCTGCTCCTTAATCTCATCAGCAGACTTACCCCTGGCTATCATCGACTTTATCTTTGGTGTGATAGTCATTATCTCATAGATACCTATACGTCCCTTATAGCCCGTATTATCACACATCTTACATCCACATGGCTCATAAAGTACAATATCTTCTGAAGGGTCTACCGCAAGCTCCTCCTTCTCTTCAGCAGTTGCAAGTCTTGGCTTCTTACACTCACACAGTCGTCTGACAAGACGCTGTGCGATAATACCAACAAGTGAGTCTGCGATAAGATATGGCTCAACACCCATATCTGCAAGTCTCGAAATAGAATTGGCAGTACTGTTTGTATGAAGTGTACTTACAACAAGGTGACCTGTGATAGATGCTCTTACGGCAATCTCTGCTGTTTCTGAATCTCGAATCTCACCAATCATGATGATATCAGGATCCTGTCGGAGAATTGAACGAAGTGCATTGGCAAATGTCATGTCTGCCTTATTATTAACCTGTACCTGGTTAATTCCATCTATATTAGCCTCGACAGGGTCTTCTACTGTTATAATATTAACTTCTTCACTATTAAGTGAACTTAAAGCCGTATAAAGTGTTGTAGACTTACCACTACCTGTAGGTCCTGTTACAAGGATAATTCCATGCGGGTTCTTAAGTATGTTATCAAACTTGACAAGATCAGTAGGTGTAAGTCCAAGATCACTCTTCTGCTTCTTGAAGCCTTCCTTGGATGCAAGTCTCATAACGACTTTCTCGCCATATACTGTAGGCAGGTTAGAAACTCGGATATCATACTCTCTGTTATCTACAATTATGGTGATACGACCGTCCTGAGGCTTACGCTTTTCGGAAATATCCATTCCCGACATAATCTTAAGTCGTGCAGTAATAGCTCCGAGAAGAGACTTATCATATTCAATTACTTCCCTGAGCACACCATCGACACGGTATCTGACACGTATAGACTCCTCAAACGGTTCGATATGTATATCGGATGCCCTCTGTCGTGCAGCCTGTTCG
>ERZ1023633.914-NODE-914-length-10654-cov-10.427304_pt1 | contig 10654 bp, 9 predicted proteins | sample MGYA00380333_ERZ1023633 | MGnify/ENA primary metagenome ERZ1023633 (study PRJEB33179, sample SAMN07448972) | human gut metagenome | biome: Human-gut; feature: Human associated habitat; material: Faeces | host: Homo sapiens | place: India: Bhopal | collected...
TTGAACACCAATGTTTCATCTCTTGAAACGTTTGATTTTCAATGAGTTGAAACATGAAAATGGAACATGAAAGGAAAAAACGTCGGTGGTAAAAATATGTAAGAACTTTTGGAAGAAAATACCGGTATTTGAGTATTGTAGAGGAGTAATCCATTTCGTATCAATATACTAATTAACTCCATAACGTTATAAGCCACCATTTTTTTCGTTAAATATTTCGTTGATGATACGTTAATGTTCAGGCGTGTTCGTATATTTGCGTAAATAACTCCTCCCTATGGCAAAAAAGACGAACGAAACACTTTCAAGATTAGCACTGCAGCTCTCCTCAAGTGGAGAAGCCAATGCCACTTTTCTCTTACAACAAGCTGAAGGACGTATGCGATTACGCACGAAAGTACCCTCTTGGGCCGCTATTGACGAACTACACTACCCCCACCGCTTGGCCTTGGAGCAGTGTTCGGGCGAAGAGGCTGCACGCTATAAGGCCACTGTGGTAAGCCGACTGCTCTCTGCTGATGAACGCCACACATTGGTCGACCTCACGGGCGGACTGGGCGTAGACTTCTCATTTATCGCGCCATTGTTTAAAAAGAACGTCTACGTAGAACGCCAAGCCGAACTTTGCGACCTCGCTCGCCACAATTTACCATTATTGGGACTTCCCAAAGCACAAGTGATATGCGCTGATGGGGTGGACTACTTACAAAACGAGCTAAACGACGACGAGGCGAGTCTCCTCTTCCTCGACCCCGCTCGACGCGATACGGCAGGACGTAAGACAGTACTTATAGAGGACTGCCAACCTGACGTTTGTGCCCTACGCGACACCTTATTACAACGCGCCCGCGTGGTAATGATAAAACTTTCACCCATGCTCGACATTGCAGCAGCCGTACGTTCGCTTCAGTGTGTGGCGGAGGTACACGTAGTAGCTACAGGAGGCGAATGTAAGGACTTACTCTTGATACTCACGCGTGAGGCCTTACAGCAGGGCGGCACAACACCCACACTTTATGCCCACGAGGGCGAAGAACGCGACTTTCGTTTTACCCTTGAGGAAGAGACTACCGCCACGCCCCCCTATGCTACGCAGTTGGGGCAATACCTTTACGAGCCAGGATCTGCCGTGCTGAAAGCAGGAGCTTTTAAGAGCATCGCTACCCACTACGGCCTACAAAAACTTCACCCTAATACGCACCTTTATACTGCCGACAACTACATAGCAGCCTTCCCAGGTCGTTCCTTCCACATCGTACAAGTGCTCACCTTTAGCAAGGCCGACCTTAAGACGCTGCGTACCTCATGGCCCAAAGCGAACCTCAGCGTGCGCAACTTTCCCGCTACGGTCGATGTTTTGCGCAAAAAATTAAAAATAAAAGACGGAGGACAAACATTCCTTTTCGCCACCACAATGGCTGATAATCAACACTTTATCATCATCTGCGAGAAAGCGGACGAAAAAAAATAATAAAAAAGTTACACCCCGAGTGAAACTTTTTTCGGTTTCACCCGTCTACCATACAGAGTGCCAATAAATGAAGCAAATAGATTTTCGACAAGACCTGCTCCCACTAAAGGACAAAATATACCGCGTCGGGCTACGCATCACCTGCAATCCCCAAGAGGCGGAAGACCTCACGCAGGACACGCTTATCAAGGCGTGGAACCGGCGCGACGAGCTATTTCTTGTTGAGAATATAGAAGCTTTCTGCATCACCATTTGCCGCAACTTGGCGCTCGACCGCATCGCTCGAAGCGAACAGGCGAACCAATCGCTCGAAGGAAATCAGATTGATAGCATTGACGCAAGTCGATCACCCGAAGAGCAACTCATTCACGACGACCGCCTACAGCGCGTTCACCAACTCTTCAACGCACTGCCCGAACGAATGCGTACCGCCCTTCAACTGCGCGACATCGAAGGTATGAGCTACGCCGAAGCCGCCAAAGCAATGGATTTGAGTGAGGATCTCTTCAAAGTCACCCTCCACCGCGCGCGAAAGGCGATCAAGACACAATACGAAAAAATAGAGAATTATGGACTATAAATATATCGAACAACTCATCGAACGCTACTGGGAGTGTGAAACCTCTCAGCAAGAGGAGGACATCCTGCGTGCCTTCTTCGCGCAGGACGATGTGCCTGCTTCGTTGGCACGCTACAAGAGCCTGTTCGTATATGAGCAGCAACAAAAGGAGCAAACGCTTCTTGACGACTCCTTTGACCAACGCGTGCTCGCTGCCATAGGCCAAACGCAAACGACGGCTGAGCCAGCTCACATCGTAGCAGCACAACGCATCGGACTCACACGCCGCTTACGTCCGCTTTACCGCGCTGCCGCTGCCGTGGCTATCATCACACTCTTGGGCACCGCTGCTCAACACTCGTTCACCTCGCCACGCAACACTACGGGCTGGGACTACAACCAATCGGCCTACAAAGACTCTTACCAAGACCCTCAGAAAGCCTATGAGGCCAGTATGAAGACGCTACAACTCTTCAAAGAGGGCGCACAAACAGCCGTTAACGATTCAGCGCATCGCGACGATAGCCACATTAAGGCAACTCACTAACGTAACCTATGACACGCAAATTACTTTTGCTCTTCGTGTTGCTCATCAGTGCCGTAAGCCTTTGTCGGGCACAACGCGAGCAGGACTTTGCCTCGCGCTACATGTCACTCTATGCGAAGGGCACTTCACTCGAATGTACCACTGTTTCACCCTTGATGCTCGAACGTATGATGCAGCTGCCTGACGTTGAAGGCAATGACCATACGCGCCAAGTGCTCTCGCAGCTCAAGTCGATACGCATGGTGTACAACACGGCTGAACACGAGACAAACCAATTATACGCCAAAGCGCTTAAACTCGCTCAGCGCAACACGGCACGCTATAAGTCGTATGCTCAACGACAGAGTAAGCGACTCTATGTGCGCCGACGCGGAAAGTTCATCGTTGAGATGGTGCTCTTCATGAAACATGATCACCACCTTCGGCTTATCAACCTTACGGGCAACATGACCGATGACTTTCTTCACCAGCTCTTTAGTCTCTGAGCTCTCCTCCGAAACAATCAAACACCCAATAAAACAATCGATCTTTTAACTTCTAAAAGTAAAAAATCTCACCGCCCCGCTTACGTAGGGCAGCCACTTTAAAACACCGCTCTTACTTTTTAAAACAAAACAATCAAACCTTTTACACGCTGAAAACAATTACTTACAGGAATGGTTTCAGTTCTCTCAACCCAAGCCTCGCGCCGCACTAACTTGCACCGCACGGCTAACAAGATAAAACAGGGAAGCAAAAGCTCACACACGCTCGTGAGTACTGCTTCCCTTTATCTTTTTTAATAAGCCTCTCCCCCTAACCCCCTCCCCGACCGGGGAGGGGGAATAGATTACCTTTGCTTGCTGCGTTTCTAACTGAAAACCAGCAGAGAACTCAAGAAGTAAAAGTAACTTATTCCCCCTCCCCTATCGGGGAGGGGGTTAGGGGGAGAGGCTTATAAATTGCAGTTTTTAGGCCATTAACTTTGCGTTTTTATGCGTTTGCACTAACTTTGCCGTGAAAAGTTACAAATCAATGCGCACCACACGCAGTATACTATATATTATAGGAGTGCTCGTCATCACTACGGTGGCGAGCCTAAAGGCGTTTGCGCAACAAGACCCGTCCCTATCTCACTACTGGCTGATCGAACCGCAGTTCAATCCAGCCACGGTGGGACGCTCACCACAACTCAGCATTACGGCTGCCATGCAAACGCACGCTATGGGCTACGAAGACGGCGGTAGCACGATGTATGCAGGAGCTGATATGGCCTTCCAATTGGGCAAGACGCGCCATGGCGTGGGAGCTATCTTCCAAAACGACGCAATTGGCCTCTTCTCGCACCAACGTTTCACACTGCAATATGCATATCACTTTAAGCTATGGGGGGGAACCTTCAGTATAGGTGCCGAGGCTGATATGCTGAACGAGACATTAAAAGGTTCAAAGGCCGACTTGGGCGATGCCAACGATCCAGCTTTCCCCACAACCGACATCTCTGGGTCAAAGTTTGATGCCTCGGTAGGCCTTTATTATGCCCACCGTCGTTGGAGTGTGGGTGTAGCCATGCAACACATCACAGCTCCTACCGTCACTTTGGGCGAAACGAACGAATATCGTGTAAAATCTTTATATAATTTGACGGGTGCATACAATATTCCGCTCCGTCATACGTTTTATACTATAACGCCCTCTGCACTCTTGCGCTACGACGGTTCAGCCTTCCGCGCTGACATCACACTGCGTGCGCAGTATGCACACGAGAAACGACAACTTTACTTTGGCTTAGGCTACAGTCCGCAACACTCCGTGACAGGGTTCGTAGGCGGCCGTTTCCACGGCATTGACCTCGGCTATTCTTACGAGGCCAACACCTCGGGCATGGGACTTGGCGCTGGCCAACACGAAATCACCCTCGGCTACCGACTCGACCTCAACCTCACCAAACGTGGAAAGAACGTTCATCGGAGCGTGAGATGGTTATAGTCCAATGCTTGGTCAATGTGAGAATGTGAGAATGTGCAAATTGTCGCCTTTGTATAATTGAGTTTTCACATTCTATCCATTAGGCATATTGCAAAAAAAACGCAGCAAGTAAATGCGACCATTTGCACATTTGCACATTCTCACATTTGCACATTAACCACGAATTTGCACATTAGCATATTAGCACATTAGCATATTAGCACATTAACTGAATGAAACATACCATTATATACATATTAGCAACGCTGGCCACATGCGGACTATTAGGTTCGTGTATGGGAAGCAATAAGGCCATGATGAGCGGCGGCGAAGTGACTGGCGCTCGCGCAGCCTCGTTTACCGAACCAACGCCCTATGGCATGGTAGAGGTAAAGCGCGGTTTCCTTAAAGTAGGCCTTGAACAGAATGACTCGCTTTGGGGTACCGTGACACCGCAGAAGGAAATATCTGTGGACGGATTTTGGATGGACCAAAGCGAAGTGACGAACGCCATGTACCGCCAGTTCGTGGAATGGGTACGCGATTCAATCATTCGCGAACGCTTGGCCGACCCTCAATACGGCGGCGACGAGACGTATAAGATTGAAGTGGACAGAAACGGCGACCCCGTTACGCCTCACCTCAATTGGAGTAAACCCTTGCCTCGCAAACCGACAGAGGACCAAGAGCGCGCTATCAATAGTGTGTACTACACGCACCCCATTGACGGCACTCGAATGATCGACACAAAGCAGCTCAACTATCGTTACGAGATATTCGACTACGAGAAGGCTGCCTTGCGCAAGTATCGCCTCGACCCCAAAGAGCGGTCACTCAATACCGACCGCCCCATCGACCCCGACGAAGTGGTCATGATATCGAAAGATACGGCTTACATCGACGATAACGGCGAGATTGTGCGTCAGACCATCGAACGTCCTTTGTCAAGCCTTTACGACTTCTTGAACACGTACATCGTACCCGTCTATCCTGACACAACGGTGTGGGTAAACGACTTTACGAATGCTAACAACGAGCAGTACATGAAGCTCTACTTCTCGTCAGCCAACTATAATGACTACCCCGTAGTGGGCGTAACGTGGGAACAGGCCCAGGCCTTCTGCGCTTGGCGTACCAACTACCTGCTCAAGGGGCTTGGCGCACAGGCGCGCTACATTCAACGCTATCGCCTACCGACTGAGATAGAGTGGGAATACGCGGCCCGTGGCAAGGAAGGTAACCCTTATCCTTGGGAAGGCATCGAGGCGAAGAGCAAAGAGGGCTGTTTCTATGCCAACTTTAAGCCTGACCGCGGCAACTATACGGACGACGGCAACCTTATCACCTCACGCGTAGGCATCTATGGTGCCAACTCTAACGGACTCTTCGACATGGCGGGCAACGTGGCTGAGTGGACCAGTACGGTCTACACCGAAGCTGGCGTTGACGCAATGGCCGACCTCAACCCGCAACTCTCGTACAACGCGGCCTTGGAAGACCCCTACGTATTGAAGCGCAAGAGCGTGCGTGGCGGTTCGTGGAAGGACCCTATGTCGTACATTCGTTCGGCTTGGCGCACGTGGGAATATCAGAACCAACCCCGTTCGTTCATCGGTTTCCGCTGCGTTCGCTCTAAGGCTAACACAGTGAGCGCTACGAGCAACGGAAAGAAGAAGAAATGAATTCTTTAATAGTTAACGACTTTTTGGGTTAACGAGTTGACGAGTTAACGAGTTTTTGGGTTAACGAGTTGACGAGTTAACGAGTTAACAAGGAAGTTACCTTTTACCTGTCAACTAAAAAAGACAAACTCACTCGTTAACTTGTCAACAAAAAAAGGAAAGGAAATGAGCAAAATAAATATAGTCGTCCGCTTGCAACATTGGATGGACAGTGTGCCAGGACAAACGTTTTTGAATTACGCCTATTCATGGGGTGCCTCAATCGTAATTTTGGGTGCCCTGTTCAAATTGACCCACTTGCCGGGCGGCAACTTTATGTTGTTCATTGGTATGGGTACGGAGGTTGTCGTGTTCTTCCTCTCGGCCTTCGATCGTCCCTTCGACAAAGAAGAGATTGGCAAAGAATTGCCTCATGACGTTGAGACTGACGAACAGATAGCCGAACGTCTCGGACTCAACGACGATGATGATGAGGAGGAAGAAGAAGAGGAGAACATCGTTGAAAACGCACAACCTGCACCAAGCACGACGAGCACAACGAGCACACAACCTGCGCCACAAATGCAAAGCGCTCCCGCTCAGCCTACCATTATCATTGGCACAGCAGTTAGTGGACAGACCTCTGATATGCGTAGCGAAGCCGCAGCCGCAGCCCCCAATGCTACCACGACTGCTCCACAGCAGCCCTCAGCCGCAGTCCCCACAGAACAGGCTACAAGCCAACGCAGCGAAGCTGAAGCCGCACAAGCTGCCATTGCCGCTGCTACGCCAGCTGGTGCCGTGCCATTCGATGCGGAAGCCAAGCGTTTGGCCGAAATCATACGTTTGGCCAATGACGAGTTGTTACGTCGCGCACAGGCTGCCCTCTCACCCGAAATGGAGGAGGCTACACAAGAGTACATTGCGAAGCTCCGCACCTTGGCCGAAACCTTCCAGAAGGTGGACGAACAGAGCGCTCGTTTGGCGCACGATAGCGAGGAGATGGCGAACCTCAACCGCACTCTCACGGCTATTAACAAGACCTACGACCTCCACTTCCAAAGCATCAGCAAGCAAGTGGGCGTTATTGAACAAATCAATGACGAGACACGCCAGTTGGCCAAACGCATTGAAGAGCTCAATGCCGTCTATGGCCGCATGATTGATGCACTGAAGAAAACAAGCGGACAGTGATTTAATGTGCAAATGTGAGAATGCTTGGTTAATGTGCAAATGTGAGAATGTGCAAATGTGCAAATTGTCGCCTTTGCATAACTGAGCATTTGCACGCAATGAAGCCAGCAATTTAAAGCGACCATTTGCACATTTGCACATTCGCACATTCGCACATTGACCACGCATTTGCACATTAACTAAAGAGACAATTATGTCAGTAAAAAAACGACCCGTATCTCCCCGCCAAAAGATGATCAACTTGATGTACATCGTGTTGATGGCTATGTTGGCGCTAAACGTTTCGAGTGATGTGTTGAAAGGCTTCTCGCTGATAGGCGATAGCCTCAAGCGCACCACAGGCAACGCGATGAAGGAGAATGCGGCACTCTATGCCGACTTTGAGTCGGCCTATAAGTCTAATCCTACGAAGGTAAAGCCGTGGTACGACAAGGCCATGGAAGTGAAGCGCATGAGCGACTCTCTCTATACCCTTGCTGGCGACCTGCGCCTTGCCATTGCTCGCGAGGCAGACGGCAAGGATGCCGACCCCGACAACCTGCAAAATAAGGAAGACCTCGAAGGCTCTAACCGCATTATGTTAGCCCCAGCTCGTGGCAAGGGCAAGCAACTCTACGATGCGATAAACAACTTCCGTACACGTATTCTCGCGCTCGTAACCGACCCACGCCAACGTGCTATCATTGCTTCCAACCTCAGCACCGACGTGCCCAAGAGTGAAGACAATGTGGGCAAGAATTGGCAACAGTATATGTTTGAGGAGATGCCCTCTATCGCTGCCGTAACGATGTTGGCCAAGTTGCAGAGCGACGTACGCAAGGCTGAGAATGAAGTCATTCACGATCTCTTGGCCAATATCGACGTAAAGGACATTCGCGTTAATCAGATTAATGCCTACGTTTCGGCCGAAGCTACCACGCTCTACCCTGGCGACCAATTCCGCTCGAAGATATTTATGGCAGCGGTCGATACCACCCAACGTCCTGAAATCTACGTCAACGGCCGACGCATCAGTGCCGACGGTTCGTATAACTTCACCGTGGGCGGACCGGGTCAGTACTCCTTCTCAGGCTACATCTTAATGCCCAACGCTGCGGGCGACATGATACGTCGTGAGTTTACGCAACGTTACAACGTTATCGCTCCTCCTACGGGCGCTACCGTAGCAGCCGACCTCATGAACGTACTCTATGCAGGCTTCAACAACCCCATCAGCGTAACGGCCGCAGGCGGCAACGCGGGGGTTCACCTTACCATGACAGGCGGTACGCTTACTCAGACAGGACCGGGCAAATATACAGCACGCCCCTCGAAAGTGGGCGAGAACGTCACCTTCACCGTGAGTGGCACCGTAAACGGCAAACCGCAGAACATGGGTTCGTTCACCTTCCAAGTACGCAAGTTGCCCGATCCAACGGCCTTTATCCGAGTAGGCACCGACCGCTTCCGCGGTGGCCGCATCGCCAAGGGTACTATCATTGGTGCTGCTGGCATGGGCGCTGCCATTGACGACGGACTGCTCAACATTCCGTTCAAGGTATTGAGTTTCGAGACCGTCTTTGCCGACCGCATGGGCAACTTCCGTCCTGAACCCTCAGCAGGAGCCAACTTTACCGAAAACCAACGCAACCTCATGCGCGAGCTACGTCGTGGTCAGCGCTTCTACATATCGAAAGTGCGCGCCATCGGTCCCGACGGCATCACGCGCAACCTGAATGGTAGCCTTGAGGTGATTGTGAACTAACATTAATGTGCAAATGCTTGGTTAATGTGCAAATGTGAGAATGTGCAAATGTGCAAATTGTCGCCTTTGTATAACTGAGCATTTGCAACGAAAAGCATTTGCAACGAAAAGCATTTGCAAGCAATAAAGCGCAGCAAATTAAAGCGACCATTCGCACATTTGCACATTCGCACATTTGCACATTGACCACGCATTTGCACATTAGCATATTGACCCCAATTAAATATGAAACGTATCCTTCTACTCCTTATATTGGCCACGGGCTGCCTCGCTGAGAGTCATGCCCAACCACCTCGTCGCCGTGCCGAACAGCAGCAAAAACAAGAGCAACAGCTCAATGCGCCACAAGGCTCGTCTTACCGCGAGTTTCCTACGGCACAGAACATGCCCTCCGATGCTGCATGGCGGCGCGACCTCTATCGCACCATCGACCTCACCAAAGAGGCCAATGCCGTGCTCTACTACCCCACTACGCCACAAGACGGACGCGAAAATCTCTTCACTTACCTCTTCAAACTCCTCTTGCGTAAGCAAATCAAGGCTTATGACTATAAGCTCGATGGCAACGAGAACTTCTCGGCAAAGAATGAGGTGACGGCTAAGCAACTCATGGATCGTTATCACATCTTCTACGAGTCGAAGGGTGACAAAGTGCGCGTCAATGATGCCGACATACCCTCTGACGAAGTGAAGGCTTACTTTATTAAAGAGAGTACCTACTACGACCAACACACCGCGACCTTCCGTAGCCAAGTGACAGCTATCTGCCCCGTACTCAAACGTGGCGATGCTGACTTTGGTGGCGAACTGGCGCAGTACCCAATGTTTTGGGTAAAGATGTCTGACATTGCGCCTTACCTTGGCAAACTCATGCTCATGGGTTCGTCGCTCAACAACGCAGCTATGATGTCGGCCGACGACTTCTTCACCATGAAGTGTTACCAAGGCGACATCTATAAGTCGGTCAACTTGCAAGACCGCCTTCTCTCAAACTATTGCACCGATGACTCTGCCATGATACGCGAACAGAAGCGCATTGAGAAGCAATTGGTCGACGTACAAGAGCACATCTATGGCCGCGACAGTCTCTATTATGCTAAGCTCCGTGCCGACTCTATCGCACAGGCCGAGGCCGACTCTATCACTGCAGCGGGCAAGGCTGCCCACCGCCGCACCACTGCCCGCCGTACCTCAACGCCTTCGCGTCGCACCTCAAGCAGAACCACCAAGGTGAGTGCCGCCAAGACGAAAGTCACCAAGACGAAAGCTCCCAAACAGAAGGCTACCAGAGCCAGATCGGCAAGCGGTGGACTCAGCGTGCGTCGTCAGAGACACTAAAAAGTCGTCTAAACTTTTTCTGACGAAGATTATATTTACTCAAGTTTCGGATTTAGCAAGGGCGGGCTGAAAGCCCAATGGAGCACATAGCCCAGGGCAAGCGAAGCGACACCCTGGGTTCCCGCATAGTAGAGTCTCCGCGCCCTGTAAGGGCAAAAGCTTTAAGACATGGCGCAAGTATTGAACAAAATTT
>ERZ1023633.919-NODE-919-length-10600-cov-7.763774_pt1 | contig 10600 bp, 7 predicted proteins | sample MGYA00380333_ERZ1023633 | MGnify/ENA primary metagenome ERZ1023633 (study PRJEB33179, sample SAMN07448972) | human gut metagenome | biome: Human-gut; feature: Human associated habitat; material: Faeces | host: Homo sapiens | place: India: Bhopal | collected...
GCTGCCTTCGGCAGCTCAACCAGCGGTTATGGATATTCGCCGCCTTCGGCGACGCCTTCTTGCTCTGGCAAGCGACAAAATCAAACGCGGCGATGCTTTCTTGAGATAATAATCTTTCAGGAATGTGTTTATCATGCGCTTGTGACAGCTTAATGACAAACAAAAAAGGGATGCCCCAAAAGGAGCATCCCCATGTTAAAAATATCTTGCCTTGTCAGAGGACAATCTTCAAAAGATTAGTTCTTAACCTGAACAGTTGCACGACGGTTGAATGAGATCGGAGAGAGGTCGTTTACACCACCCTTAGCCTCAGTTGTGATCTTGTCACGGTTAACACCCATCTTAACGAGCTCGTTAGCAACGGTGTTAGCACGCTTCTCAGACAGCTTCTGGTTGTAAGGAGCCTTACCTGTAGCGCTATCAGCATAGCCAGTAACGAGCAGGTTAGCGTCGTTCTCCTTAGCAAACTCGGCCATGTTCTTAACGTTAACAAGATCCTTCTTAGAAGCGATGTTGTAACGGTTGATGTTGAAGAACACTGAAACGGGTGTGCCTACGAACTCCTTAACAGCCTTGTTCTCATCCTTCTTCTCAGCGAGGAGCTTCTTCAGACGAGCGTTCTCGGCGTTAGCGTCGTTGAGCTGAGCGTTGAGAGCATCGATCTGAGCCTGTGAGAGAGCCTTGATAGCGTCAACATCGGGAGTCTTGTCCCATGTAGCCTTACCGAGGTTGAAGGTCAGACCTACCTCAGCGTAGAACTTGTTGTCGTGGCTATCCCAACCACGCTGCTGGCTACCGTTAGCTTCGATAACGCCATCAGCGTCACACTCGAGACGGTCCCAACCAAGCTCGAAGTTGATACCAACCTTCTTGCTTACGCGGAATGTGTTCAAGATACCCATGCTGTAGTTCATGCCATACAGGTTGTGTGTCATTGAACGTGTGAGACCAGCACCTGCGAAAGGAATGAAGTTCCAAACGCGGTTAGGATTGTATCCGTAGATCATGTTGCTCAGGTTGAAGAGCACATGCTCGTTCAGAGTCCAATACTTGTTGCAGTTGCCGTAGTTGTCGTCGTCGGTTACGGCCTTGCCCCAGATGCCTGAGAGCTTTGTACGAAGACCGATGCCCGGTGTAAACCACTTACCGATGGCTACAGAAGCGCCAGGGTTTGAGCGGAACTTCTTGAAGGGGCTCTCAGAGAGACCGAGACCATGCTCCTCGTTTGAGTACCATGCGTTCCAGTCTGCACCTACCTGGATGAACCAGTTGCTCCAGAATGAATTGGTAGCTACACTATGCTTGAGTGTAGGATCTGCCTCCTGAGCCGAAGCTGACAGAGAGAGGCCGGCAAATGCCAATGCGATCAATAATTTTTTCATAACCTTTATTAGTTTAATAATCAAAAATATCGTTTTAAACAATTCTCGCAGGGAGCCACTACTCCCCTATTTCAATGCAAAGTTAACAATAAAAATTAAATCTTGTTACTTTTTATCGAAAATTTGTACTTTAAGTGCTAAAAAAAGGCAAAATTGTCACAATCAAGCCATTAATAAAGCCTTATGTGATAATAAATTGCGAATATTTAGCCAAAACTGAGACTATCCGAGCAGATGCTCCTTTTTCCATATCTCCTAACAGGAGCCATCAGCTTTAACCCACATCGGTCATTAGGCCGATTTGGGTTTAACCCCAATCGGTCGTTAGGGCGATATGGGTTTAACCGAGCAGATGCTCCATCTCCTTTTGCTTCAAGATGCAGAGAATGGTCTTGCCGTCGGGCGTGTAGTTGAAGTTGGAGCAGGCGAACAGGTTGTTCACAAGATTCTCCATCTCTGTGTTGTCGAGCACCGTGCCGTAAGACAAGGCGGCATGGCGAGCCATGCTTAAAGCCAGCGTGCGGTTGATCTCGTCGACCACACTGGTGGTCTGGTTGGCTGCTGCAGAGAGCATGTCGGTAAGCAGCGCCACCATGTCGACACCCTCAAGGCCAGCAGGCACGGCATTCACGGCATAGGAGCCGCCACCAAGCGAGGTCAGTTCGAAGCCTATGGCTTGCAGCTCGGGCATGATCTTCTGAAGCACCACATCGTCGCCCGGCATGAGGTGCAGGGCTTCGGGGAACAGCATTTTCTGCGACTCGGCGTGGCGGCTCTCCACCCGCGCCAGATACTGCTCATAAAGGATGCGTATGTGGGCGCGGTGCTGATCGACAATCATAAGACCCGACTTCACGGCTGTCATTATGTATTTTCCCTTATACTGGTAGTGGGCGGGCGATTTCTCCTCTATCAAGCTCTCTCCCTCAAAGATGTCTGCCTGTCTCTCCTTGTCTTCTTTCGTGACTGGCGGCAGGGGGAACGTCTGCAAAGCCGAGGTCTGTATCTCCTCACCGTCACCCACAGAAGAGTGGAGGGCCGACGGGGTGAGCAGGTCGTCATCGGGCGTGAGGGCGCTCATGGCTAACGGCTGGTCGTCATCGCCTTGACCGTCGCCCCGTGACGGGCTGCCAAGCGATGAGCTGGTCAAGGAAGAACCTGACATGGAGGAGCCTGACATGGAGGAGCCCATGAGCGAGGACCCTCTGAGAGATGATTCCGCAAGAGAAGAACCTGCAAGAGAAGAACCTGTAAGAGAGGGGTCGTCTAGAGAAGAGCCTAACAGGTCGTCATCGGCAGAAGACGGCAGCGTTTCGCTGAACGGCGTTGTGGCTGGGGCATTGCTCCGTTCCTCCTTGAAGGGATTGTATGTGGGGTTATATTGCACCTTGGGGGCTGTTATAGTGTCGTCCGGACTGAACACGGGTATGTCGGGACGCTCCTGTGTGTCGAAGTCGAATGTCGGCACATCATTGAAAATGCCCACGGTGTCGCGCACGGCAGCAGCTACCATTGAGAAGATCTGCTGCTCGTCCTCAAACTTTATCTCTGTCTTTGTGGGATGGATGTTCACGTCTATGTTTTCGGCCGGAACGTCAAAATAGATAAAATAGGGCACCTGCTCGCCTTCGGGCACCAGGCGGTCAAAGGCTGTGACGACGGCCTTGTGAAAATAAGGGTGCTTCATGTAGCGGCCGTTGACAAAGAAATATTGCGGGGCGTTCTTCTTGCGTGCCGATTCGGGTTTGCCCACAAAGCCGCTTAGCTTGCAGATAGTGGTGTCAAACTTCAGCGGCAGCAGATACTGGTTGAAGCGTTTGCCCACCACGTCGACGATGCGCTGACGCAGCGCTCCCGCCTTCAGACTGAACATCTCGGCACCGTTGCTGTAAAGGGCGAACGACACGTCGGGATAGACAAGCGCTATGCGCTCAAAGGCGGTGATGATGTTTTTCAGCTCGGTGCTGTTGCCTTTCAAGAACTTACGGCGGGCAGGCACATTGAAAAACAGGTTCTCGACGTTGAAGTTGCTGCCTTCAGGACAAGAGCACGGCTCCTGCAAGGTGACCTTGGAGCCAGCGATAGACAGGTGGGTGCCCACCTCGTCGCAGGCACGGCGCGTCTTCAGTTCAACCTGTGCCACGGCAGCCACCGATGCCAGCGCCTCGCCACGAAAGCCCATGGTGTGAAGAGAGAAGAGATCCTTTGCCTTCGTGATCTTTGATGTGGCATGACGCTCGAACGCCATGCGGGCATCGGTCTCCGACATGCCTTTGCCGTTGTCGATCACTTGTATTGACGTGCGTCCAGCATCAACCACGAGAACCGTTATCTCGGTGGCTCCCGCATCAACAGCGTTTTCGACAAGTTCCTTGATGACACTTGCCGGACGCTGAATAACCTCACCTGCCGCAATCTGGTTAGCAACAGAATCGGGTAAAAGCTGAATAATATCGTTCATTTTCTTAAGTTAACAAGTTGACAAATTGACATTTAGTCTTCATGTAAGAGCAATGCTAACGTAGAGCCATGACAAACACGCAGGCGGCAAGAAGAAGGAGCACAAGAAGGAGCAACGCACCGAGACGCCACACAAGGCTCTGTCGGCGTCTGCCTTCTTCCTCCTGAGGCTGCATCTGCATGCGCTCTTTGCACTCGTCCACATATATATAATGGTGACGGAAGCCTCGCGGGCGACGGTTTCCAAAATAAAACATCATTGCACCTCCTTACTGTCGTTTTTTTTAAAAGCCTATTGTTTTTTCTTGTCTTCTGCTTTAGGGGCGGTCTTCTGCTCTTTTTCAGAAGTAACCGTCTTTTCCTTTTCAGAAACCGCCTCTGCATCCTTTTCAGAAGCAGCCAGAGGAGCATCTTGAGCCGTCGTCGTCATGCTGCCCAGAGCGGGGAGCGTCTGCAGCGGTGCCTCCTGTCGCTTGACCTTCTTCAGCTCGCTTCCTGTGCCCTTGCCTCTCCACACGAACACATCGGCGGGACCGGCGGGACGCAGGTTCTCGAACCACTCGAAGGTGTCGAGATGATAACGCTGCGGCGGAATCTGGGTCATGGGATACATGGTGCCAGCCGCCTTTGAGGTCCATATCTTCTGCAACTTGCGCTCTGGGCTCATAAACATGCGCAACGTGTCGGTCTCAAGATAGTTGAGACCCGTGAGCGTGCTGTCCTTGCTGTCTTGCGGATAGAACACCGTCCGCACGTTGCCCACGGCCTCGGTCTTTCTTATGGCGCCATCGACGAAGAAGGCATCCATGCGGCGCGATGCCACCTGATTAAAATGGTCCTTGTCGTCAACCTTCTCCACGGAGAGAGCCTGGCCAATGACCTCGGCCTTGCGCACGGTACTGTCGTTCATGAAGATCTTGATCTGCTCGCCCAAGATCTGGCGCTCGCCGCTCCATGCCACAGGATCCTGGTACATGGTGAGACAAGAGTCGAGACTGGAGAACACCATCGAGTCGCACAAGGCCTGCACATCCTTGCGGTAAGCCTTGACGTGCCTGTAGCCATGCACCATGCGGTAGACCGAATCGGTGTTGATGTTGAAGGTATAGAGCTTCAGCGTGTCGGCATGCACATAGAGCGTGTCTTGCTGCGAATAGTCTTTCATGAGAGCCTTGCGTGTGGCGTAGCCATAGCCCGTCTTGTCGTTATAGAACAGGTGGTCGCAAAGGAGCTGGTTCTTGTTCACCGTGTCCTTATAGACCACGTTGCCGAAGCCTTCGTTCAGCCCTGTCGTGTTGTCGTGGAACAGGCTGTCGCCGGTGATGGTCTTCTCCTTGTTCACGATGGTGGAACGGCCGAACAGCTGCGAGAGGTCGGTCTTTGAGTTGAAATAGCCGTCGGCGGTGTGGATGACGTTGTCACCCGACACGATCTTCGACGGGCCTGTGACGTGAGCCAGCGATGTGCGGGTGTCGTAGAACAGGGTGTCGGTGTGTATGACATCGTCGTTGCTCCTCATGCGCACATTGTAGAAGAAGGCGGCCTTACGGCTCTGCGTGTTATACTGTCCCCAGTCGCTCACCAGCTCGTCCTTGCCGTCGACAAGCTTGCCGCCCTCGAAGAAGTAGGCGTTCTCGTAGATGCGGTCATAGTCGAGACTGTCGGTGTAGAGCGTCTGCGTGCGGTGCTTGAGCACCACGTTATGGCGGGCACGCATCATCTGCTCCTGGCCGTCATACTGGCCATATTTGCAGGTGAGTGACAGGGTGTCGCCCTGCTTGAAGCGCACATGTCCGAACGCCTCCACCGAGTTTTGCTCCTGGAAGAAATAGGCGCTGTCGCACCACAGCTGTGCGCCGTCGTTGGTGAAATGGACCTTGCCCTTGACGATCTGTGCTCCGGGCACGGTGCCCCACTGGTCATATTTAAGCTCATCCGAATGGACGAGATAGACACGACTGTCGTGCTGTGCCTTCTTCTTCGACCGTTTCGGCGGTGCCGTCATGGCCAAGACCAGGCATAGTCCAAACAGGCATAGAACCAACGTGAGAATGATTCTATGCCCGTCTATTTTTTTCTTATATGTGTTTTCTGCTATTTTACCCATCCTTCATATTCGTAGTCGCAGTTCTTATAGCGGTCCTTCATGCGCACATAGGTCTTCTTGATCTTTTCCACAACCCAATCGTGCAGCTTCTTCTGCTTCTCGTGCTGAACAACAACGTTCTTCATGACCTGGAAATCTTCGGTTATGGTGGCGCGGTGACCCTCGATGCGGTTCTTCAGCTTGATGATGGCCACAACGGTCTTGTTGTTCTTGTTGACCATGCGGAACGCGTTGGACACGTCGCCCACCTTCATGCCTTCAACCTGACGGGCCACCTCGGTGGGGAGCTGCTTCATCTGGAAACGTGATGTCACGCCGTCCTCGCCATAGGTTGACATGAGGCCGTGGTTGTTGCGCGTGTCCTTGTCGTCAGACACATACATGGCAGCATCCTCAAACTTGGCCTTGCCGTCGCGTATTTCGTTGGCAAGGGTGTCAAGGCGCAGACGGGTGGCCTCAACCTCCTCTTCCGACACCTTGGGGGTGCGCAGGATGTGACGGACGTTGACCTTGTCGCCGCGCTTGTCGATGAGCTGTATGATGTGGAAGCCATACTCCGACTCCACGATTTTCGAGATCTTCTTCGGGTCAGTGAGGTTGAAAGCCACGTTGGCGAAGGCGGGGTCGAGCATGCCGCGGCCTGTGTAGCCGAGCTCACCGCCCTGACGTGCCGAGCCGGGGTCCTCGCTGTAGAGACGTGCGAGCGTGGCGAACGATGTCTTGCCGCTGGTCACGCGCTCGGTATACTCGCGCAGGTCTTCCTTAACGCGGTTGATCTCTTCCTGTGAGATCTTGGGCTGCTTAGTGATGATCTCAACCTCTACCTCTGTGGGCACGAAGGGCAGACTGTCGGCAGGAAGGTTGGCAAAATAGCGACGCACGTCGGCGGGTGTGACCTTCACATCCTCGACGAGCTTCTCCTTCATGCGCTGCACGAGGAACTGGTTACGGGCATCGTCGCGGAGCTGCTGGCGCATCTGCGTGACGCTCATCTTACGATACTCCTCAAGCTTCTCCTTTGAGCCGGCATACTGGATCCACGCATCGATCTGGCGGTCGATGTTGGATGTTACCTCGCTCTCGCTCACCTCGATAGAGTCGATGGCGGCTTGATGGAGGAACAGCTTCTGAAGAGCGAGCTGCTCAGGAATGGCACAGTCGGGGTTGCCGTGCCATGTCATGCCCTCCTGCTCTGCCTGGAGGCGCATCATCTCCACGTCCGACTTAAGGATAGGCTCGTCGCCCACTACCCATATCACCTCGTCGACAATGCTCTCTTCGGGCACGTCGTCAATGGTTGCCGTGTCGTTCTTTGCTGCGCTTGTGCTGTCGTTGTCGCCAGCGCTAAGGGCGGCAACGCCACTGAGGGCGGCGCGACCACGGTTCATGCCCGCGTTGGCTGTGACGCCCACGAGCAACAGAGCTGCTATAAAGCAGATGAATGTGCTGTATGCTTTGTTCATTGTATGTTGTTTTCGAATGTTGTGTCGTCATAATGGTTGTTCACGGTGGCGAGGACCTGCTTGTCAACCTCCACCTTGTGTTTCTTTCTCAGAGCGGCAACCCACTGTTTCTCCAGCTGGTCCTGATAGTCGGCAACCACCTGTTCGCGCACGTCGCCCATGTTTTCGGGCTTTTTGATGGTCTTGCCATAGACGTCGCTGAAGGTGTAGCCCTGAGGTGCTGTGTCGACGGTGTCTTTCTTGAACACGTCCTTGTCGACGAGGGCGTTGTCGCCCTTCTTGAAGATGCCCTTCACCACCTGTATGCGGCGCACGCTGTCGTTGAAGGTCTTGCGCAGCGTCTCTGCCCACTCTTCAAACGGAAGGTTCTCAACGGCTTTCTTCACAGCCTCTATGTCGGCCTGGTCCTTGGTGTGGTAGGCGATGCCCTTGAAGCGAGGCTCGTCCCACTTATATTTGTTCTTGTTCTTCTTATAGTATGCTTCCAGACCCTTCTCGTCCTTGGCGGCCTTGTCCCACACGTTCCTGTTGCTTATCTCGTAAAGCAGCAGACCGTCATGATACTCGCGCACGAGGTTCTTGAGGTCAGAGTCGGTAGCCTCCATCTCGGCAGCCTTGCGGTCGACCACCTGCTCGGCGGTGAGCTGTGGCACCGATGCCTTGGCAATGGAGTCGATGTTCTGTGATATTATGCGCTCGCGCACCCTTGCCTGGTCTACGAAGCGCTCCACATCGCGTTTCACGCTGTCATAGGGGAAGAAGTTGCCCTTATCCATGAGCTTGGCTATGTGCCAACCAGCCACGGTCTTGAACGGCACGCTGACCTCGCCTTTCTTCATGGCGAACACGGTGTTCTCAAACTCGGGGAGCGTCTGACCCTTGCATATCCACGAGATGTCACCGCCACGCTTTGCCGAACCCTTGTCATCGGAACATTTGCGTGCCAGCTCGGCAAAGTCGGCACCCTTGGCAATGGCTTTGTAGATCGAGTCGATGCGTGTCTTGGCAGCAGCCTCCTGCTCCTTGGTAGCCTTCTGCGACATGCGCACAAGGATGTGTGAGGGGCGCACCATGCCGCCCATAGAGTCGATGCGGTCGCGTGTCTCGGCATAGATCTTCCACGCCTCGCGCTTAAGGTCGTCATTGCCCAGGAACGCCGGTCTTATCTGCTGGTCGCGATATGACAGAAACTCCTTCTTGAAACTCTTTGTCGTGTCTATGCCTGCCTCTTCGGCGGCGAGGACCTTGAGCTTGTAGTTGATGAAGAGGTCCACATATTCGGCCACACTCTTCTTGTCAACAACCATCTCCGAGTTGTTCTTGTTGTAGGAATATTCAAACTCTGAACGCGACACCGGCTTGCCGTCGATAGTCATTATCGTCGGGTCGGTCTGTGCCCATGCTGACAGTACGGAGAGGAGCAGCATGGCAGTGAGTAGCATTGACTTCATTGTTGTTATGCGCAAAACGTCGATTGTTTAAAATTTGTCGTTATTATGTTCTTTCTAAAATTGTTCCATCCCCACACCCTATACATTATTAATATATAAGGGGCAGGGATGGGCCAATATTTTATTGTTTGCTTGTTTGCTTCTTGCCTACGGCTTACTGCGGACGCGAGTAGTTGGGAGCCTCACTGGTGATGGTGATGTCGTGAGGATGGCTCTCAAGCACACCAGCGTTGGTGATGCGGGTAAACTTGGCGTTGTGCAGATTGTCGATGGTCTGGGCACCACAATAGCCCATACCTGAGCGGAGACCGCCGATGAGCTGGTAGATAACCTCCTGAACGGTTCCCTTGTAAGGCACACGTCCGGCGATGCCCTCGGGCACAAGCTTCTTCACGTCCTTGGTGCCAGCCTGGAAGTAGCGGTCCTTTGAACCGTTCTCCATAGCCTCAAGCGAACCCATGCCGCGGTAGCTCTTAAACTTACGGCCGTTGAAGATGATGGTGTCGCCGGGGCTCTCCTCGGTTCCTGCAACGAGCGAGCCGATCATCACGCTGCTACCACCGGCTGCGAGGGCCTTGACAACGTCGCCCGAATAGCGGAGACCGCCGTCGGCGATGAGAGGCACACCTGTGCCCTGCAATGCAGAGAAGACATCATAGATGGCGCTGAGCTGGGGAACACCCACACCAGCAACCACACGGGTGGTACAGATAGAGCCCGGACCGATGCCCACCTTCACGGCGTCGGCACCGTTGTCGACGAGCATCTTGGCAGCGGCACCTGTTGCCACGTTACCCACAACGATGTCTACGTTGGGGAAGGCAGCCTTGGCCTGAACCAGCTTCTCTACGACATACTTTGAGTGGCCATGGGCTGTGTCGATGACGATGGCGTCGGCACCGGCCTCAACGAGGGCCTGCATGCGGTCAAGCGTGTCGACGGTCACACCCACACCTGCGGCTACGCGCAGACGGCCTTTCTCGTCCTTGCAAGCCATGGGCTTGTCCTTGGCCTTGGTAATGTCCTTATAGGTGATGAGACCCACGAGACGGTTGTCGCTGTCTACAACGGGCAGTTTCTCGATCTTGTTGTTCTGCAGAATGTCGGCAGCGGCAGCAAGGTCGGTCTGTATGTGTGTGGTGACGAGATTCTCTTTTGTCATCACGTCGTCGATGAGCTTGTCGAGGTGACGCTCAAAACGCAGGTCGCGGTTGGTAACGATGCCCACAAGGTGGTTGTCGTCGTCAACAACAGGAATGCCGCCGATGTGATACTCGGCCATCATGGCGAGCGCATCTTTAACGGTGCTTCCACGGCGAATGGTCACGGGATCGTAGATCATTCCGTTCTCGGCACGTTTCACGATTGCCACCTGGCGCGCCTGTTCCTCTATCGACATGTTCTTGTGGATCACGCCGATACCTCCCTCGCGCGCTATGGCGATAGCCATTGCCGATTCTGTCACGGTGTCCATGGCTGCTGTCACGAACGGCACGTTAAGATTAATGTGACGCGAGAACTTTGTTTTCAACTCTACCGTTTTCGGCAGTACCTCTGAATAAGCAGGGATAAGAAGGACGTCGTCATAAGTAAGACCGTCCATTACAATTTTATCTGCAACAAATGATGACATAAGTACTTTTGAAATTTATTGCGTGCAAATTTAGCAATAAAATTCCACATTTCAGCATAATGGCTTTTTTTTCAATGTCTTATTAATGCAATTTAACTTACACC
>ERZ1023633.922-NODE-922-length-10567-cov-7.271785_pt1 | contig 10567 bp, 7 predicted proteins | sample MGYA00380333_ERZ1023633 | MGnify/ENA primary metagenome ERZ1023633 (study PRJEB33179, sample SAMN07448972) | human gut metagenome | biome: Human-gut; feature: Human associated habitat; material: Faeces | host: Homo sapiens | place: India: Bhopal | collected...
ACCATGGAAGAGGATTTACAGCATTTAAAAGAAAAAGTGGAAGCAGGATGCGATTATCTGACAACACAGATGTTCTTTGACAATAATATATATTATCGTTTTTTATATAAGGCTTTGGCAAAGGGAATCGATGTTCCGGTTGTTCCTGGCATTATGCCGGTTACAAATGCTGCACAGGTAAAACGGACGATTTCTCTGACGGGAAATCTTGTACCTGCCAAGTTTTTGAGCATTGTAGATCGGTTTGGCAACGATCCGGAAGCAATGAAACAGGCGGGAATTGCATATGCTACAGAACAGATTATTGATTTGATTGCAAACGGTGTGAATCATATTCATATTTATTCTATGAATAAGCCGGATGTGGCTGGTGCAATCATGGATAATCTTTCAAAAATTTATGTAAGAAAATAGAAAAATTAAATCTTGCTTATTTATAAATAGATACGGAAAAAGTCGATTTTACAATATTATCGACTTTTTTTGTGGAATTAAAGAAATAGAAGTGATATAATAAATCTGTTACGCAGAAAGGGGGTTAGTGATGCTAACAGTTAATTCATTGGGGAAATTTCAAATTACAGATGGCAACGTGGTTGTTGGGGATGAAGAACTACGTTCAAACATGCTCTCAAAATTATTACTGTATATTTTATTATATCGTGATAAAACATTAACGATAGAGGATATAACAACAGCTGTTTGGCAGGATGAAGAAATAGAAAACCCAGCGGGCGCTTTGAAAAATCTGATGTATCGTTTACGTAAGACATTGTCGAAGTGTTTTGGAAATCAGGATTTTATTTTGACAAATAGAGGTTCGTATCGTTGGAATTCGCAAGTGAGTGTAAATTTTGATATTGAACAGTTTGACAAACTCATGAATGAGGCAAAACAGGAAAATACACTTGAAAAGGCCGAACTTCTCTATGAGCAGGCAATTGCTCTGTATCAAGGGGATTTTATGGTTCGCCTGACAGACATGCATTGGATTTTGACGCTAAATACATACTATCATTCCTTGTATTTATCGTGTGTGAAAGCTTTATCGGAAATTTATCTTAAATTGGAACGGTATGAAAATCTTGAAAAAATTTGTACAGATGCGTTGAAACTTGAAAGTGGGGATGAGGAACTTTATTGCTACCAGATAGAGGCTCGGATGCGTTGTGGAAAAGTGAATCTTGCAATGGATTCCTATGAAAAGGCTAGGGAAATCATGGAAAAGGAATTAGGTGTACGCAAGACAACAATTCTCAATAAAGTGTATGATGAGTTGATGAAAATCAGCAAAGGGGGAAGTTCTTATAACTTTGATGAAATCAAAGAAGACATTGAGGAACCGAATCCAACTGGTGTTTTTATGTGCGGATATCCGATTTTTAAGGAGATTTACCATTTAGAGGCCAGAAAAAGCACAAGATCGGATGAACCGGAGAATCTAGTACTTCTTACCGTGCAGGCTCGAGAAACAGAGGAACCGGCAGTTGCAGAATTTCGTGTAAAACAGGTGATGGCCGGACTTGAAGAAACAATTGGAGAGTGTCTGCGCGTCGGAGATGTTGCAGCAAAATACAGCGATACACAGTTTATTTTGCTTTTGTCGACCTGCACGCAGGAACTGGCGATGCTTGTGGCAAATCGGATTATTTCAAGATTGTATGAAAAAAATAGCAATTATAAGAAGGTAAATGTTAAAATTAACGTGGAAGAAGTATCCATGAATGGAAAATTGGTGGATTAATATAGAATTAAGAAATAGGAAAAACAGGGTCTGTGGAAAACAGATACCTGTTTTTGCTTTTTTGAGGACAAAATTTCTGTATGTGACCTCCGTGTGACTAATGGTTGTTATATTTGTTTGTATGAAAATGTAAAAGTAGCTTTTTTATATATTTTTTCAGGAGGTCGCAGGATGAAATCTGCAGGTTTATTTAAAAAGGCAATTGCATTAACGATGAGTACATCAATGCTTTTAGGCTCAGGAGGTTATACGAAAGCGTTTGCGGGTACTGAACAGAATACAGTAAGCGCGAACAATACAGCCTCTGTCGTCGATGCAGATACATATGAAAGTGGCACAAATACTGTGACCACCAGCGTGCCGGCAGGAACGAGAACCTATTTCCCGGCACAGTTCCTTGATTTTGATATGAATAAAATTAATGCCGAAACCTTAAAAATGGTAGCGACAGCGTTGAAGCGTGACGGCAATGAAAGCAAATTTAATAATGGTGGTAATAAGAATACAAAATATTTGAGAGAAAATTATCCGGCATTGATATTTCATGAGGCCAGCAATGTGGGACATGATGAATATGGTGATGTGAAAGTGAAAGCCGATGATTATGATGTGAATAATCAGGGTGCTTTTTGTTCCTGGTACAATCGCAGTAACTGTGGAAATATAAACTGGGATTATTATGGACCGCTTGATCCGACCTCTTATCAGGGATTGGTTTCCAATACTCTTGCAGATGATCTTCCTTTATTTAATGCATATGTTGCAAATCCGTTTGATGCGTCACTTACAGTGGATGGGCGCGATATTCATCAGAATGTACAGGTACAGTTTGAAGCAGACGAAAATGGATATTATGTGTTAGACAGTGATAAGTATGATTATGTTTATAAAAAGAACACGAACAGTGTTGATATCAATGGCGCAGGATATCGTACATTCTCCCCGTTAGATGGACATCATCATTACTCTATGAACCTTGGTGTTGATTTTACAATGAATGAAGATGGTACTTATAATGGAAAAAACTGCGAATTCAATTTTTCCGGTGATGATGATGTATGGGTATTCATTGACGGAAAGCTTGCTATCGATCTTGGTGGTGTACATTCCAAGTGTGCAGCAAAGATTGATTTCCACGAGAAAAAGGTTACCTATGAATGCAAAAGATTTGTTCCAAATGGTTCCACCGGTTCGCAGGGAAGATATATTGGAAATAATGAAGAAGCAGTCAGCTTTGAAGATCTTGGCTTAGATGTATGCGACAACGGAACTCACAGACTTCAGGTATTCTATCTGGAACGAGGAGGATATGCTTCCAATTGTAAGATTACTTTCAATATGCCGACCATTAACGAAAATGAAGATATCAAAGGAGATTATACATTAACAAAGAAGACCGTTGGAGATGCAGCTGTTGAGGGTGCAGGTTTTACAATTTATAACAAAGACGATCAACAGGTTGGAAATGAGATATTTTCAGACAAAGATGGTAAAGTAACATTTAAGGATTTAACAACAGGAATTTATACAATCAAAGAGACAACAGTTCCGGATGGATATATTGGAAACGGAAAAACATATACTTTGATTGCTTCGGGAAATACAAATAATTTATTAAATTTTGTTTTAAAAGATCAGGATGGAAATTACATTACAGATAATGTGATTTACAACAACAAAGAATCAGATACAATTGTAACAATTGACAAACAGTCAAAATTAAATAACTGGACGAACAGAACATATGATGTTTCTTTATCAGCAAATGCACAGCAGGAAACATCAGAGATTATTGCTTCCGGAGAACCGGCAGATGTAGTTCTTGTCTTAGATGCATCAAATTCAATGAAGTTTGTAAGTGGACTGACTCCTTGCACATATAAGAACTCAGAAGGCTTAGATACAAATAAAGAATACTATTTTGTAACAGAAGACACCAAAGCAACTGTTTATAATGCTTTCTATAATAATGGAAGATGGATGTATGTTGCCTCAGACCGTACCGGAAATGATAAGTATGAGAAAGCGGAAGTACTTGGTATCAATGAAGCATATCGTTATGGTGTGAAACAGTATACATATTCTTATAAGGAATATGATCAGTCTCATGAGATTCACCAGTTCTATCAGTGGGATGGAAAGAGTCGCAGAATTGATCAGGTAAAAGATTCTGCAATTAAGTTTGTTGAGCAACTCGCTTCTATTTCAGAAGAAAGCCGTGTTGGACTTGTATGGTTTAATAGCAATGCAGGAACACTTCTTGATGGACAGATGGTTCAGTTGAATGCAGAAGGTGTTCAAAAAGTTGAAAATGAAATATTAAATCTTGATAGAATACTTTCGGGCGGCACAAATCAGAAATCCGGTATGGATGAGGCTTTAAAGTTAGTTGAAAGTATCAAACAGAAAGCTGCTGTTCAGAACGAAGAAGACGACAAGGCAGTAGTTGTAGAGGAAGAAAAAGACACAACATCAGAAGATACAACAACATCAGAAGATACAAATGCATCAGAAAATGCAACAGTGGAAGAAGACACAGCAGCGTCGGAAGAAACAGTAAATAATGCGGAAGATGTAGAACTTCCGGAAAATGTCCAGAAAGCAGAAGATAATGATGTGGAATCTGCAGAAAACACAACAGATGATACAGAGAATGTTGCGGCTGGAGAACAGACGGAGCAGGAAGAAGTGACGGAGACTCCTTCTGCAACAGAAGAAGAGAAAGAAGACAAAGTTGAAGATGCGACAAATGATAATATAAAAAATAACGTGAAGGATGAGGCATCTTCTGAAAACAATAAGAAAAATAGCGATGAAAATGCAGATCAGGATGCAGATAAGTTGGCAGATGTAAATGAGAATGCAGATGACAAAATCGCGGAAAATGCTTTAGACGACGACAGAAATACCTGTGTAGTCTTATTAACTGACGGATGTCCTACGGTTTCTGGTGTGAGTGATATGAATGCAGAAAATGGATCTGCTTCCACCCTTCGCAATATGGATAAGGTGACACTGGTTACAGTTGGAATTGATATTGACAATGGATATATGACAGAAGCTGCAGAATTATTAGAAAAGACTGCTTCTGTAGGAAAAGATGGAAGCAAACTTACATTTAATGATAAGTCAGACAATCTGGATGCGGTTTTTGTTGAAATTGCAAAGGTTATTTATAGTACAGATGAAAAAGTAACTTATAAATATGGTAATGTCATTGATTATATTGATCCTAGATTTGAAGTACTTGATACAGCAGGTGGTGAATTAGGAAAAGATGATAAGGGCGTTTATATTAAATGGGATAATCAGTTATTGCAGAATTGGAACAAAGTTATTAAAATTCGTGCAATTGACAGCTACGTAGGTGGTAATAACATTGATACAAATGGTGCTGGATCTGGTGTGACAGTAGAAGATAATTTCTATGAGTTTAATAGACCAAAAGTTAATGTTAGAATTAATATATCTACTGGAGAGACAGAAGATACAATTTTTCTGGGACAGAATCTGAATAGATATTTTACCAAAGAACAGCAGGATAAAATATTCGCATTAAATGAGCAGGGAAGACCGGCAGATGGAAGAGATTATAGTGATGTGGATTTGTCTTTTTCATTATTAGATGAGAACGGAAATGTGATAGAACAGTTTAATCATGTTGGACTTGATGCAATTTATAAATACATTCAGGGAAGATCACCTGAAACGGAAACAGTATATCAGATTAAAGTAAGCTCTACACCGAAAGTGGCAGATGATTCTGAAGAGGCAAAGAATGCTGCAGAGAGCATGAAAAATGCAGATGGTGTAAGATACACTGCCAGCATGAAAGACGCAGGAGATGCAGGCACAACAAGTATGGATGTTTTCGGTAAGTATACAGTCCATATTATTGATGGAACACTTACAATCAGCAAGGCTTTTGATAAAGAATTTTTACGCAATCTTCCATACAGCGAAGAAGAAAAGCAGTTGATTGAAGCACAACAGACCGCTGTATTTACAGTTAATCGTTATGCAGAAGATGTTTCAGCAGATAATATTAAGAATGGATCAGCAACACCAATCGAATCATTTAAGATTTCAATTACAGGAAATGACAGTCAGACAGTTGTAAATATGAGAGCTGGTATGTACCAGATCGTTGAAGATGAAGGATGGTCATGGAAATATAAATTGAATGGTTATAAAGAAAATGTTAAAACAGGAGATAATAAAAATAATTTCGATAAGAATGACTTTAGTGCAGATGACGGAATCTTTTATTTAGGAAAGAACCGCGACAGAGTACATCGAGAGGAGACATTCGCAACTGCCAAAGTTGATGTTACCAATCAGATGAAGACAGATAAGAAATGGTTTGCAGATACAACAAACGTTTTAAATGTTTTCAAAAATGATGCAACCATTCAGTCTGCCAACAGTGAAAATGGAAGTGTGGTTGTAAGCGGTAACAATGTAGATGCTCGGGCAGAAACAACAACTGAAGAAAAATTAAATACGGAATCAAAAAATAAAACAAATGCAAGTAACTACTCGCAGAATGGGGAGCCGGGTGGTTATCATACAGATGGAAATTGATAACAAAAGACAAATAAAAGAGGTATGAGAAGTATGAAAAAAGTTTGGAATTTTGTGACTACGGCAATTTTAATTGTATTACTGCTGGGAATTGCTATAATGTATATCCCGAAGCTATTTGGAGTGCAGCCAATGATTGTATTGAGCGGAAGTATGGAACCGACGTATCATGTTGGATCACTTTTATATATTAAAAATGCAGATGCAAATGAGATTGCAGTAGGTGATCCAATTACTTTCTATTTGGATGATAATACACTTGTAACACACCGTGTTGTGGAGATTGATAAAGAAAATCAGACTTATACAACAAAAGGTGATGCAAATGAAAAAGAAGATGGCTCTCCAGTAAGTTTTGACAAAGTATTGGGCAAACCGGTATTCAATATTCCGCAACTTGGTTATCTTGCGGATAAAATCAGCCAGACATCTGGAAAGATCATTTATGTTGTGGCAATTATTGTTGATGTTATTCTCATGTATATGGGGGATCTGATTTGGTCGACAGAACAAAGTAAGAATGAGGAGAAAAAGGATGAAAGTGCTGAAAAGTAATAAGTTTAAGGTTTCGGCTGTAGTAGTAGTACTTGTTTTGGGCGTTTCTATTGGAGGAACAATTGCGTGGCTTCATAGATCTACAGATACAGTACGGAATTCATTTGATCCAGGTTTAGTAAATGTTACAATTGATGAAAATTTCGAACCAGGTGACGTGCGTAACAAAACTGTAGTAAAACAGGTGCGTATAAAAAACAGCAGGCAGGACAGCAAAGGAAATGGAAACCTCAATGTTGTGCCGGCTTATATTCGCGTACAGCTTGTACCAACCTGGGTGAAAGATGCGGATAATGAAACCACAGGAAAAAAAGAACAGGTTGTATTACCGGTAGATGCTGCCGCATTGATTGATTATCAGTTGAATTTAAAAAGTAGCAGTAAGAATGATCCGTCCAAATCAAATGATGTGGATGGAGACTGGGTACAGGGAGATGATGGATATTATTATTTCACAAAACCTGTAAATCCGGATAAATATACGGATTATTTATTGGAGACTGTCTCAGGAAAATCCGGTGTTACGTTCCCTCAGGAGGGGTATCTTGAATTGAATGTACTGGTGGATGCTATTCAGGCAACGAATACAAAGGCTGCAAATGATGCGTGGGGAAACCCTACCACAGATCAGAGAAAAACAAATATTTATTAAAACAAATATTTTATATGAAAAATGCTTCCATGTGACCATTATGTGACCTAAGGTAATTATACTTACGATATAAGCTTTAATTGTGTACAGATTAAAGCAAAGGAAATGTTAAATGTTAAATTTTATATTTTATATTAAGGAGAATGAAAAATGAATAAGAAGAAAATTGCACTTACAGCTTGCGCAACAGCATTAGTAGGAACACTTGCAGTTGGTGGAACACTCGCTTACTTCACAGCTCAGACAAATACAGTAGAGAACGTGTTTACCGGAAACAATAAGGATCTTAAAGGCATCATCGACGAGCGTTTTGATAATACAACTGCTGAAAGCTATACACCAGGCGACGTAATCTACAAAGAGCCATGGCTTGAGAATAAGACAGATTCTATTGATGCATGGGTAGCTGTTAAAGTTGATATTGATGCAGAAGGCAACACAGTAAGCTATGATGATTTTGCTAAAACATATGCAACAATTCAGACAAAGACAGCGAATGGACAGTTTGTTGACGGATTTAACACAACTGATTTTGAAGAAGTGACTGTTCCAAACGCAAATTACAAATTCTTTGTATATAAAACAGTTGTTAAAGCCGGAGATAAGACAAAGAATATTTTTGATCAGGTTACTGTAAATGCACAGATTAAGAAAGTTTTCAATTCAGAAACAGCTGAGAAGACTGTATGGAAAGAAGTTACTAAGGCTGATTATGACAGCTCATCTGCAACAAAGAAAGAAATTTCTGGAAAGTATTATGTACAGGAGTCTGTAACATCTTCTACATATGATTCGGAAGCTAACTACTTTGTAGATAAAGAAGGAAAACTTGAAAATGTAAATATCTCAAGACTGCCGAAGTTCAATGTAAATGTAACTGGTTACATGGTTCAGGCTGATCATGTAAGCTATGAAGAGGCTGTTAAGGAGTTAACTGCATTAGTTCAGAAGTAATTAAAAGTAAATTACTTTATTTCACGGAGTTTAGAGTATGAAACGTAAAATAATGCTTGGCATCGCATCGATTGCTATGGTTCTTACTATAGCAATCGGTGGTACGTTAGCCTATTTCACAGACACAGATAGTGCCGCTAATGTGATTACGATGGGAAAAGTGGATATTAGTTTGGTCGAGAAGACGGATGCTACTGGAGAAAAAGAGTATGCTGATGGATTGACCTACAGTGATGTGCAGCCAGGTCAGGTCCTTAGCAAGAAACCAATTGTTAAGATGGCTTCCAATTCACAACCGGCATATATCAGAGTGCGTATTAACATGTCAAGTGCGGATGCAGAACTTTCCAGACACCTTTCGGAAATCGGGTTAGATACTACCGGGTGGATATATGTAAATGGATATTATTATTATCCATATATTGTACAGCCTGGAGCGAATACCACGGTGTTTACAAAAGTCAGCATTCCAAAAGACTGGGGAAATATGCTTGTCAATAAATCTTTCAGTATTAAGATTACTGCTGAGGCAGTGCAGGCATCTTATTTTTCACCGGACTTTAATTCAAAAACTGATCCATGGCATGGAGTCATGATTGGCAAATATTAAGATTATCAGACAGGTTCTATCGAGCCTGTCTTTTCTTATCTTATCTCTTAAATTAAAGCACTCATGTTTCGAAATGTGGTATTCCATTTACTTTATATTGTGAAATAAAAAGAAAACGAGTATACTAAAAAGAACAGAAGTATGGGAGGCATTATGAAGCAATTTTTTCATATATCAGGATCCATATTATTGATTATATTGATCTTAATTTGTATTCCGTTTACAGTACCGAAGGCTTTTGGCTTATCCATTTATGAAGTGATTACAGACAGCATGACGCCGGAGTATCCTGTTGGAAGTGTCATATATGTGGAAAAGGCGCAGCCGGAAGATATTAAAGTAGATGATGTTATTACTTTTTCGATTGGTACAGACACTTCGCAGGTAATGACACATCGGGTGGTGGCGATTGACAGTGAAAATCAGACCTTTACAACAAAGGGTGACGCAAATAAAGATGTGGATGTAAGTCCTGTGGCATTTCAAAGACTACTAGGAAAACCTATGTATTGTATTAAACATATGGGATTTCTTGTTCAATTATTTGAATCGAGTGAAGGACGCGTGTTTCTTGGTGTTTTGCTGGTTCTGGTCTTTGTCTTATGGTTTGCAGGAGATCATATAGACTCTGAAGTAAATGAATCTGCAGATATGAATAAAAAGGATAGGAAAAAGAGGAATGGTCGTGTAGTCTGGAAACTTGTGATGCTGATGGGGGCAGCGATGGTTCTGATTGCAGGATGGAATATATATTGGATTTCAAAAGATTATAGTGATTCGAATGCTTTATACAGTAAGTTATCTGATACATATGTTGCAACAGAGAAGGAAAAAAAGGAAGATAAATGGTATGAAGCTGCACAGGTAAATCTACAGGAGTTGAAAAAACAAAATCAAGATGTGAACGGATGGCTTTATTTTGAAAATGAGGATATCAGCTATCCGATTATGTATTCGGGAGATGATACAACCTATTTGCATACGGCATTGGATGGAAGTTATGCTTCGGCAGGATCCATTTTCATGGAAGGAAATAATCATCCGGATTTTCAGGACAGCCATACGATTATTTATGGACATAATATGCGGAATTTAAGTATGTTTGGAAAATTACGCTATTATAAACAAAAAGAGTACTATGACAATCATGCATATTTTCAGATATTTACAGATAAAGGAATTTATCGTTATCAGATTTTTGCTTATGCGGATGTACCGGCGGATAGTTTTGTATATCAGGTGCCATATGGGGCGGATGATTCTTTTACATCATTTATTCAACAGCTGAAAAAGCAATCGTATTATGATACAGGCGTTGATGTTACGCAGAAAGATAAGGTAGTCACTTTGTCGACCTGTTCTACGACCGGAAAGCGTTTTATTGTAAATGCAGTCAGGGTGGATGAATATTTATATTGATAACAAAGATTGGAATACAATAAATGACAGAAAAGAGTACATAAGTTAT
>ERZ1023633.928-NODE-928-length-10526-cov-6.137045_pt1 | contig 10526 bp, 19 predicted proteins | sample MGYA00380333_ERZ1023633 | MGnify/ENA primary metagenome ERZ1023633 (study PRJEB33179, sample SAMN07448972) | human gut metagenome | biome: Human-gut; feature: Human associated habitat; material: Faeces | host: Homo sapiens | place: India: Bhopal | collected...
TTACTGAATATCGTTTCAGCAGCGATACCATTACCCCATAAGGCTCATTGGGCTTATAAAGTGACTGGTCTTTGAAAATAATATGTTGTAAAATCCAGTTAGAACACTGAAAAATACGCGCTTCCTTATTTGTCTCTGTCGGTACATCAGTGATGTTGCATATCCACCCTTTGTTTTCAACTCGCTTATTAACTTCCATAGCTACTCTGTCACCACCGGCATTACGTTCAAACTCGCATTCCTGTACCTGATTATTGACTAATGTGTTTGATGCGTTTTCATACTGCATTTCATAGTCTGCCGTATTGTCGCACACGCAATCAACACAGTAATAGTCCTCGCCATATTTTTGCAGTATTGGCATAACAAAATAGTCTGTGCCTTTTCCTTTTGTATCGCATTGAGCTGTGATAATTTCCGGCTCACCATGTGGCAGATTGAAATATCTGCGGATTTTATCATCAGGAAACAATAAGCCCTCACGCTCGATAGGCTCCTGTTTATACAAACATCGGTAAGATATTTCATCCATGAGTAATTGTTGGTCAGCAAAAAACTCTTTCGTAAAACCGCCATACTCATAATCAAAATTGCTTTCGCCTGTTACCGGGTCTACATCAGGAACCGATATTGTTTTGACTCTTGGATTTCCGACATACATGTTTTGAATGCGTCCGATAACATCATGTACGCTCCAACGAGTGGCAATATGTATCTCTTTACACGGCTTTCCGTCCGTGTCTTGTGTCTTACGTTGCCTTGCGTCTACTGCGTATTTATCCCACAGCTTATCAAGTATTGTAGGATTTAAGGCTTCCTCAATTCCGCCTATCATATCATCAACTAGCAAAAATTTACTTGCACGGACTTTTCCGGCATTCTTACTTCCGACAGAAGTACATTGTACTGACGGAAAAGGTTTATACTTGCCAATATTGAATTGCTCCATTTTAGCATTGGTGCTTGTGACTGATAAATTAGGGAAAATGTCATGCCACGCATAATCATCATCATTGGTAACAATGTCGTATACTCCATCGTAGTACATTCGTGTAATGTCACCACTGTGTGAATAAAATAGGCTGTAGTCTTTTGGAAACCAACCGGCAACTGCCGAATGAAAAAATTTCTCAATCGTACTCTTTCCAGCTCCCGGCACTAGACTCACACACAATATGTCGTATTTATCGTCAATCATACCTTGCAAAGCGTCCACAAGTCCAATTTTGATTAGTTGTTTCCTACGTGGCATATAAAACCGGTCTTTAGGCTCACGCTTTTTCTCTATGTACTGAAAATAGCTGTCAACTATTTTGTTTTGAGCTTCGAGTAACAAAACCTCATATTTTTTGTTTATCAACTCATATGTGGTTTTATGGTCGAATGCGTATTTTTCCAAATCCCAAATCGTACCGCCTGTTTTAGCCGTGCAGAAACTCTCTATAAGCTCTTTTGCCCTCTTAGTGAGTTGTAATCCATACTCAATATCTTTTTCGCCGTTTATGGCTACACTGCAAGCGTCTACATAGGCATTAATTACTTGCTCGTCTTTTCCCTTATCCTCTATGTAGTTTTCATATCCGGTTACTGTGGAAATAAGGCTCTGACTAGCCATAAGAAAAGCACCTCCACTTTTAAAAAGCAAAGGTGCTTATAGACCTCTGCCTATAACTGTTTTAGGGTAGCGATAATCATTTTTTTGATTACCGGTAATTGTTTTTATTCGTTTGCTTTGAAATTGTAAATCGGTTTTATAATGTCAACTATTTCAACAGTGTCTTTTATATTTCCAATTATTTCATCCATTGTTTTATATGCCATAGGGCTTTCATCAATCGTAGATGTATTTACAGATGTTGTAAATATTCCATCCATTGCTTTTTGATAATCTTCTAGCAAAATGCTTTCTTTTGCCTTTGACCTGCTCATTGTCCGCCCTGCTCCATGCGGTGCTGAATAATTCCAATCTTCATTTCCTTTGCCAATTCCCAAAATGCAACCGTCACGCATGTTTATTGGTATTAGTACCTTTTCGCCTGTTTTTGCAGAAATAGCACCTTTACGAACAATATTTGTATCGTGTTCAATGTAGTTGTGAATTGTTTGAAATCGTTCCGTTTCTTTTGTAACTTCCCAGCCCATATAGTAACAAATAATGCTTTGAATTACTCTTCTGTTAATTTTCGCAAACTCTTGACATAGTTTCATGTCGTGTAAATACATTTCTCTATGTTTTCCAACAAGATATGATAACTCTCTAGGGATTTTAGTTGTATTCGCTTCGTAGGACTGCTTTAATTCTTTGATAGCCTTGCTGATTTCTCTTTCTCTTTTACATTTTTTGTATTCAGCAATCAATTTCTCGCTATCTTGTTTGAAATTCGATTTTCCCGAAATGTCATCAATCGCCATTTGCTGATATATTTCTGCGACTTGCTTTCCGACATTTCTACTCCCCGAATGAATAACAAGATATTTATTATTCTTGCTATCGCTATCAACTTCGATAAAATGATTGCCGCCTCCCAGCGTGCCACAACTTCTTTTCAGCCAATCTATATTTTTCAACTGTTCCTTGCAATACAATTTTTCAATAATATCACTTGCGACAGATGAATTTTCTTCTTCATGAACTTTTCTACCACTTGGAACATATTTTCTAATGACGTTATCTAATCTCTCAAAATCAATATCAATATTCCCTAAGTTTGTAGTAAGCATCCCACAGCCTATGTCAACTCCAACAATGTTCGGTATTACTTTTTCTCCTAAATCAGCAGTAAACCCGATAACACACCCTGCTCCTGCATGAACATCTGGCATAATTCTTATCTTACAATCCGAAAATGCTGGCTGTTTTACAAGCGTATATATCTGATTTAATGCTTCATGTTCTATATTTTCTGTAAATATTTTCAAATCAGCCATGATATATTCCTTTCTGTTTTCTTTTATATTTTATCAACCTTTATCTTTCTAAGGTCAGCGACTATAATTAGTCCATAGTCGGTAATATATTTATTCGCATTCTGAAAGTCTGTCTTTTATAAACTGCTCCAATGTACTAAAGCCTTTTGGCTTTTCAACTCCTTTTCTTGCAAGTTCTGCAACTATTGTTTCCATTTCTTTTTTTACTCCTTGATAGGCAATTTTCATTCCGAATTTTATTTCGTTCATTTGATTTCCTTTCATCGCAAACAATAGTCTGCTTCTTCTAATCTATCCGCTACTCTTGTCATTTCAATCTGTGTTCCGTTTTTACTCATTGTGCTGACAGTTACACATCTGTCACGGCCACCACTTGGTATATTGCCAAGCCTTATTTCCGTTTTATCATCCTCAAACTTGTAACATTTACGCATTTCTTCAATGCAGTTATTCATTTCTGTTATTTTCATAATCTCACTCTTTCTCCTCGCTATTCGCTAATGATTTTGTTTCCTCTAGGATTTTCATTGCTAATGCTCTTGAAAATTCATAATTATTTTCCGGGTATCTGCCTAAAATTGATTTTGCGTACTCATTAACTGCATCAACTGAAATATCAATGTCAATAGTCATATCGTGAAATTCAGATGTTTCTATAGGCTCGTCATTTCTACCGCCTATTTCCTGTGATTGTGCTTCTCTAAGTGCTTCACGTTCTATTGATTTAATTACTTCTGCCATGCTCATTATAATAAACCTTAAATCCTTTCATTGCATAATCAGAAACAGCCTTTTTCAGTTCCTCATTGGTGGAATAGGTCTCCCTCAAAAGAATAGCCATGCCTTTTTTTCTGACCGCATAAATTCCAAACGGAACCTGTTTACTTGCAATATGTAATACAGCTTTTAATTGTTCTGTCTTCATTTCATATACGCTATTTCCGACTGTCAGTTTCATTTCTTATGAACCCCCCTAATCATTCCTAGCTGCCTTGCACACACGAGTGTTGCACCTCCTTGAATATCTAATACGCATTACAGAATCATGTACAAGGTCTGTCATATACCCTCTCTCTAAAATACTTTTCGATATTCCTCTCGCTTGCTTAATACTATTGAGTAGTGGCATGTTTAAATCTTTTCTAAAGTGCTTAAAGTACGAAAAGAACCATTCTCTTTGTGCATATCTTATATTGTGCCTTATTCTGCTATTAAGTCGCAGACAATGAAGTGTTTCTTTAATCTTGCTCATTTCTCATAAACTCCTTAAATTCTTCCATGCACTCATTGCATAAATCGTAGGTTGTGCTTATAATGCTGTTTCTCGTGATTGAGTTTGCCCCCAACAGTCCTACTTTTATTTCTTTACCGCACCTGTCGCAAGTGCGCCATTCTTTGTTATGTTTCATCGTGAATTTCCTCCCAAACTCTGCAAAATTCCTTGAATGTTTTCTTGTCCATCAGTGAAGCCATTAGATGCAAGTTTACAATGTTGATTTCTGCATCATGCTCATATTGCACATCGGCAATAAGGTTTATATCAGCCCTTGGAAGGCTCCCGGCGTAATGTTCTATTTTATACGAACTGCATAAGCACTGTTCGCCATCAATTGTAACTTTAGCGCATTCCCTGTGTCCTTCTATTGCTTCTACTTTAAATTTATGTATATTGCTCATTCTTCCACCGCCTTTTAAACCAATCCTAGCATACATAAAATATCAAGTCCTGATATTTCCTCCGCACCCTCTCTTGTATGCATAAGAATTTCTTTAAGCCTTTCTTTTTCTGTATTGCTATACTTATCTTTGCTATACGCTTCTGAAAAGCAATAATATTTGCAATATCCGTAGCCTACACCAAGCATGGTGCCGTAAATGCTCTTTCCGACAATATCATAATATTTTGGTACTTTTAAAATATTGTGTTTTTCATCTAGAGTACATTCCTTTTGCTCTGTTTTTAGCTTTGATTGAAGATATTTCAGAAAACTTTGTATATCCTGTTCTGATTTTGAAATATATAAAATAGTTTCTTTCATTTCTTCCACCAACTTTCTAAGCACCATACATAAACATATTTCCAAAATGAAAATCATTTAGTGCTTTTTCCAATTCATCTTTGTACCTAAATGGGCTTAAAGGGCTTTTTATTTCTTCCCTCAATACAGGTGACATATTGTCTATCAAAATACCTTGCGTAGCACTTGCAAGATTTTGTGGTGGCAAATCCGCTAAAGCGCATAACTCCATTCTTTTATGGTCGCATTTTTCAGATTTAGGGCAACTTTTACATTTTTCTGCTAATTTACTTAAAGGTCCTGCCATTACTACACCAGCTTTCTACCGCAGATAGGGCAATAATTGATTTTTTAACCAATCCGTTACTACCAGCTCCGTGAACATCGTATCCAAATGTAATAATTTTGTTCGGATATTGTATTGCAAGTCCATAATCGTTCGTCTTTCCAATTACCAAAGGTTTTCCTCTTTCACAAAATTCACACATACTACACCCCAATCCCACATTCTTTGAAATGGTTTTCAATATCTTTAGGTATCTCAATACCCAGCCGTTTTGCCCTTTTAAATGCTTTTATTTCTTCATTTGTAGGCATATTAGCAGTCCTAAACCATTGGTCTATGTCAACCTGTCCATGTTCTAAGCTATTATTAAAATCTGTGCAATTATAAGCTCTTTTAATGCATTTGTCTTGTGGATAAATAATATGTGTTTTTATATCCATGTTGGTTGTACAGTCTATCCCGGAACTATGTTTTGCACATTTTTCTCTATATTCGCATTTATCACACTCTGTATCTTTTTCTCTATATTTTCTCGGCTTGTATTCCTTGAAATCCTTGCACTTGTTATTTAGGCTTGTATCATTCCCTTTGGTGCAAGTGTAAACCGGATATTCTTCTCCTATTTCCTCGTCAAAAGCAAAATCTTCATCACAATATTTGCAAATTAAACAATTTTTCATATTACACCTCAATCAAAGTAAATTTTCGTTTGCTAACAATTTTGTCTCTGCGAAGCTTTCCATCTATGCCTCTGCCACACTCCATATTGATTGTGTTTACCTCACATTCGCCTAAATACACTTGATATTCTTTCCCGGCAATAGAGATAGTTCCAAGCGCATTTCCGTTTCCAAAACTTGCATTAAAGCCACTGTAGTCATAAGGTGTACCACAATAAGGGCATTTATTAAGTTTTCTGTCAATCGGGGCGCCACAGTTTACACAATTTGTGTTCATTGGTTATTCTTCCTTTGCCTTAAACAGTGTGTCAGGAAATGGGATACCTAAAAAATGCATATTTGCGTACTTCCTAAATGTCGGCACGCTCATGCCGGCAATCTTTGCTGCTTGTGCCTGTGAACATCTGCCATATGCATATTCCATCAACCCCTCTCGGAATGAGTCAATATTTCGTGTCTTAACTCCCTTTGCCATACTTATACCTCCGTTTAGTATTCTATAATGCCTTGCGCCAACTGTAGCAGATAGTCGCTTTTAGCAAAATGTGTTATCGAGTAGTTAGTCTGTCCTCTATGTGTTCGTCTAAAATGCTCGTTAACCATTCTGTCAAGCCCTGTAAGCCCTGTTTCGTCTGTTAGGTAAACATCTGTACCCTCAAAGTGATTATGCTCCGTATCGGTCACATTAGAAAGCGACAGACATACATTAGTCAGAGTCTTATCGGTCAAGATTGGGTGAACCTTGGCAAAATATGTTTCGTACAGGTTCATGTATCTGTGAAATGCGTTTTTGACTACTCCTCCGACTGTCTTGTTTTCAATGTTGTTGTCGCAGATTTCAGAGAATCTATAGAGCATATCATCTTTCTTTGCTTGCATATCCTTTCGGGTGACTCTTGCCGTCTGTTTCTCGGAAACAGATGTATGTACCTCTCCATCAATGTTAGTTGATGTATGTACCTTATCAGTATTTAATCTTTCAGTACTTTGTTTATTAGTATTTAATTCATCAGTACTTAATCTATTAGTATTTAATTGTCCGTGGTTTTCTACCTGTTGACGTTCAACCCCTAGATTTTCTGTATCTTGTTTTTCTATTTTCTGTTTATATGGTTCTTCGTAAACTTCATAAGTGTACTTTATTCTTCCACCATTGCTTTTTGTTGGATTTTCCTTGGTAACCACAACATAATTATTATCCTTTAATTCATTTAAAGCCGTTTTAACGGCTGTTTCGTTCTCTTTGCATATTGCAACTAACCCAGCTATTGAATAATCCCAATTATCGGGCAATGAAAGCATTACAGACAATAAGCCTTTTGCTTTCAGACTCAAGCTCTTATCCCTTAAATGAGTATTGCTCATAACTGTGTAATTTTTTGTTTTATGCACTCTAATTGTTGCCATAATCGAATACCTCCGCTTGATATTATTTATGTATGCCTGTGATACATACTCCGCTTGATTGATAAAACAACAAACAGGCACAGCGGAAGTGCTTTTCGCTTCGTCAAGCTAGTTTGTTGTAATTGATGCGGTGTGGATTTGAACCACACATGATTGTCGCGACTCTCGTCATCTAAGTTGCCGGTTTCAACGAATTATCTTACGGCAATAACGTTTACCCATTCCGTCACACATCAACAATCGGCAAGGCTAGGAATCGAACCCGCGACAAATCAGCTAATAGCCGACTGCTCTACCACTGAGCTACATGCCAATAATGAGGGTGAAGTCTAAGGAGTGGCAACACCCTTCGGAGATATAAATTTGTATGTGCTGTAGGAAAAGAACTAGGAAACCTACAGCAAAGGACATGTGAGGAATTGCACCTCACCTAAGACTCATATGATTTGAGTTGCCCTAGTTTAACAATTAATTAAAGGGGGTATATATGTCTACTCTGCCTATTACAGATGTCTTTACGACAGGTTGGTTTTCACGCTCGTGCATTGTGGGATTATACACGATTAAACCCTCACGAGCCTTGTGACGGCTCTTAACAGCTTTCCACTATGAGGGCGAAAGGAACTACTAAGTCCAATGTCGGGGAACCAAGTAAACCCCGAACAGGGCATGTTGGATTTGAACCAACGAATGCAGGAATCAAAATCCTGTGCCTTACCGCTTGGCGAATGCCCTATATCTACTGCCACATGAATGCTATGGCAAGTATCTGACCGAACATTACCGCAATGCCAAGAAGTCTTGTACTGACTGCCACTTTTACGTTTAATGTGGCATTTGCCATTCCAAAAGCAATTAATGTCAGCCATACTGTTGTTGCAATTTTTAATACAAACATGATTTACACCTCAAAATCTAATTATCTTTATTTTCTTTCAACAGTGACTCGGTTATGCACGCAAAAACCAAAAATATTATTGAGACAGCCATTGAGCATGGGTCGGAAAAGAGTATTGCATGAAACATACAGAACAACATCAGCCATGTAAAAATGCCTTTAATAAACATCGGCAAGTATCTGTCAGCAATCTTGCTAAACTTCTCCCATCTACGCTTAGACTTAAGCTCACAAGCCTTATTCATGTACAATGTAGCCTCGTGCATATCCTGTACAAAGTTTGTAAAGCTGCTTGCATGTCCGGCACGATATTTATACTTGTATGCAGTAATCTCGCACCATTTAGCCATATCCTTAAGTCCGTAAATGTCAATCATTTCATCAATGCACTCTTTTCGGTCAGGCAAATTGTAGTGGCTAGGGTGATTTACCATATCCGAATTAATTTTGCTTGACTCAAATCCTGTTAATTTCATCACTGTCAGCTCCTTTACTGTTATATATTATATATAACTATTATTTAATCATAATTGTATGTATATATATTATTATTGTGTATGTTGTTTAATTAATATATAACTTATGTTATAATAATAAATACTGCTTGAAGTGCTTAAGGTATGGGTAAAGGCCTTTTTGTTTTGGCGGATATTTGGGGGGTTAAGTGGGGCGGTTTGTCGCTTCTCATATACACCCCTAGGGCACCCAACGTGCATGCTGCTCAGCTCTCAAACATCAAGCATTTTAAATTGCATCTATTGCATATACAATTTACTTACATGCTTTCAACTCTTCGTTAAACAGTTGTTTTGTGAATAGTTTTAATAATTCAATGGCTCTCAAAGCCTTATAAATCAAGGACTTAGAATTGTGTGTATTGTATATACAATTACTTGGCATTATCAACCGTACTATCATTCGGTAACGCTTTAATAGTCCGACTATTTGAATCGCCCAATTGTGGTAATTCATTGGCGGTTAACGCTCTCACTTGTGTAGCCTCGTAGCCAATTCCCGGCTGATTCATGCCAAATTCATTGTTACCAACGAACATAGCACCGACAGGGGATTTATTGTCGTATGCTCTATCCTTGATGCAATCTTTACGGATTCCTTGCAATTTTTCCCAAATCTCATAACTTTTAGGGCTTGACTCTTTATTCAATCTCCAATTATCTATAACACCACAATCTATATTACACCAATTACTAAATGCAACAGTACTACATAGTTTGTTATATACATCACTAATATATATATATTCATCACATATATTATTTAACACACTATAATTATATCTATTGTAGTTAGTTAACATACATGTATTATCATATAGCTGTTTATCCTTTAAAATACTATTGTCATTAAATATAATCTCTCCTACTCGTTTACAGACAGCTTTCCATGGTCTCTGGCCCTCGCTTTTTAAATCATCAATTTTCAAATCCCGACAAGCCTGATCTATAGCCCTCTCGAAATCCTCTCGATAAAGCTGAAAAGTGCCAAAATCAGCAATTAAATGTTTAGTTATATTTCCTTTAATTTTTTCCATTTTAGCACCTCAAAATCATAAAATAAAAAAGCCCGCACCGCCTGGAGTAATTCCAAGTGACACGAGCTAACCGGCATTCGCTTATTAATTTAATTAAAATAATAATAATCAAATATACTTATTTTGTCAATACATAGAGTTATTGAGTATATAATAATTACTGTATTGATTAATATATACCACATCACACACACATATATATTAATTATATAAAAATAAAAAGCCGGTCACAAAAACCGACTTAAAAAACACTTGCCATTATGTCAAACTGTGGTAAAATAGAAATGTCTTTACAGGCGGATGGGCTTGCAAAAGGTGCTGTTTACCAATTCCGAACAGCCACGGATTGAAAAAATAATATTTTAAATAATGCTTTTCGAGCATTAAAAAAGAGGGGTTTTAATCCCCTCTTTTGTCGTTTTTACCGGCTCCATAGCACTCATGAAATGCATCTGTGAGCCTTCCAAGCTGCTCCGGTGTTAGTTCCTCTTTAAGCTCATTCGGTATCCACTCATAAGAATGGTTAAAGCTGTCGGTACAAACACCGATTTTACAAGCCTCTTTAACCTTTTTGAGTTTGTACATTTCTCCGAGTTCTTCCGTTGTAATTTCTCCATCTCTTACTGCTTTGCGTCCTTCTCTCGTTAAAATTTCCATAGCTTTTTCTTTGCTGATTGTTCCAATGCCTTTTATTCTCATAGTTTTATACCTCCTTTAAATCAAAAGTACCTGTTTTTCCGCAAGCACTCTCCCACTC
>ERZ1023633.931-NODE-931-length-10512-cov-8.786268_pt1 | contig 10512 bp, 8 predicted proteins | sample MGYA00380333_ERZ1023633 | MGnify/ENA primary metagenome ERZ1023633 (study PRJEB33179, sample SAMN07448972) | human gut metagenome | biome: Human-gut; feature: Human associated habitat; material: Faeces | host: Homo sapiens | place: India: Bhopal | collected...
ATCCGGTTCCTCTTTCCTTTCTCTTTTCTCTTTAATACTACTATCCACATTCGACTCAGAAGCGACCGATTCTGCCAATTGAATTACTTTACATGGAAAAACCGGTCCATCTCCAAAATCAACCTTTTCTTTTGTTACCGGATTAAAGTACCAGTTCGTTGGGTTTTGCCAATTCCCATCATGAGCCTCTAAATGCTCCGCTCTTGTGAGAAATTGTATATTTTCCGGATCACCTTGATACTCTGGATATTTTTCAGCGCTCTTCATATGTTGGCCTTCAAAAGCCCTACCATTTTCATCATAGGCTTTTCCCTTATCAAGAATATCCTGTTGTTGTTCTGGAGTCCAGTCTCTTGTACCCTTTCCTTCCCGAACAAGTTCTTGCTCTTTATTCCAAGCAGCAAGTATTGCCTTGTTGGATTCTGATGTTCTCCTAGACATAGAATCACTCTCCTATGCCCAGCAAATCATATAGATCTTTCAGAAATGCAATAAAATCATCATAAATTTCGTCATCTTCAATTTTTCCTGCCGTCTGATTATAGATTGCTATTTTTTCACTACTTTTTTTATAGAGAATCGGATCGCCTGATGCCAATGTACCAATAACAATATAATCGTCACTTGGTCTTGAATTATCATTCACATCTATAACTGGCTTATGCTCAATGCCATACAATTGAATTCCAGCTGGTAAAAAAAGCTCCCCGCCATCAGAAAACAACAACCATTCTTTATATTTTTCTGGTAACTTAACACTATACTCTTTCTCAAATTCTGCAATCTTCTCTTCTGTAGTTTCTTCAAGAAAGCTCATTTTTCCTTTTTGGTTGAATTTATCTACAATCAATTTTAATTCTTCGGAAATCATCTTTATCACGCTCCTTATACAATCTTCTTATTTCGATAGAACCCCTAAGTAGTTAAATAGTGTATTCAGTCGTTTAATTTCTTCGTTATATATCGACTCTTGGTCATTAAAGCTTTGTACTCCAAGTGTAGCAACTATATGCTGCTTTGTATCAGAAATCTTATCCGCTGAAAGCAAATGATCTAATAATATTCTATAATCATGAAGAATATATAATGGAGACATTACTGATGTTATATCTAAATTATTTACCGATAAAGAAAGTTTAGCCAAAATCGCTTCTATCAGCTTAATTGACTGCCATGATGTGTATTTAACATTTCTTTCAGAAGAATCATATAGTACCTCATATAATTTTCTCATCTCGCTAACGTTAAACCCTTCAATAAGAATTTTATCGTAAGCGTTTATGACTTCTGCAACTGCAGTCTCAGTAAAAACAACTGGTCTCTTAACCTTTTTCTCATGTTCTTGACACTCATCAGTTAAATGTGATAAATCGACCGAATACTTTTTCCTTATGTTTGAAATGAATGCTTCTTTGTTTATCAAAATTCTTTTTTCAATTATTGGCTCACTGAATACGCATTTCATTTGGGCTTGATAGAATTCAGAATCAATCAATAAATGGTCTGACGGAATATTAAATGGTTTTAATATTCCCTTTGTTTTATCATCCATACCGTCGATATCGCCAAGCCACATTATCAATTTCCCATTAGTATTAAATCCAAATGGAATATTCCAATCGCACTGATACAGTCCTGAAGAATCTTTCTTTGCAATATATCCATAGCTTTCTGAAAATATTTCTACTTCATATTCTGGCATAGCCAAGAAAAACACCAGAGCTTCCTTTTCAAAATAAACTGGTGTCAGGAAACCTTCGACAGAATGTTCTTCATCGTAACACAAACCGGGAATGTTGTAATAATCCCTATGATCATATTCGTAATTCTGCTCAGTACAATATTCAAATTTTTTCTTATAGCCAGTAGGATAAAATTCACCTATAGTCTGGTTTTCCTTAACGGCAGTTCTATATGCGCCATCAATCATCTGTTTCGTGTGTTTGGGCAAGAACTCATTTCCACATCTTTTACAACGTAATACAAGAATAGGCGAAAAATGCAATATCCTACCTTCAATGGTACAAGTTAAATCTGTTTCGACAAGCTCACAGCACCCATTACAGTTTGAGCACTCATCAAACCTATAGGTCTGATATTCTGTTAAAAATTCATCGTATGAAGCGAAGCAACATTCCACAACTACTACTCCTTCCTTAACATCTATCCCATTGCCTACAAACAGTCAAAATGGTCGAGTTGCCGGATTGGTTGGCATCCGTTTTTATTTTCCAAAAATCATCCCAAAATGCCTGACATCTAATCCACTGTCTCAAATCACGACATCTAATCCGAGGTTACAACCTGACACACATTTTGCAGTAGATATGTTTTCATATAAGAAAACCGAGCTTTTTCAGAAGTCTGGCTTCAAATCCAAACCTCCGAAAAAGCCCGGAAATACGCCGCTTTCTGGCACTTATTTATCTTTCCTTGACATCAGAACAACCGTCTCCACATGCACCGTATGGGCAAACTGGTCGACCGGACGCACATGCTCGAGGCGGTAGCCGCCGGCACAGAGCAGCTTTAAGTCGCGGGCGAGGGTAGCGGAGTCGCAGCTCACATAGACGATGCGGGAGGGCGCCATTTTTAACATGGTATCCAGGCACTTTTCATCGCATCCCTTGCGGGGCGGGTCCACCACGATGACGTCCGGGTGACTCTCCTCTTTTTCGTAGACGGCAGGAAGTACTTCCTCGGCTTTTCCCACGAAAAATTCTGCATTGGCAATGTGGTTGCGGGCGGCATTCTGCCGGGCATCGTCAATGGCCTGCGGAATGATTTCCACGCCGTACACCTCTTTGGCACGCAGTGCCATAAATAAGGAAATGGTGCCGATGCCGCAGTACAAATCCCAGACACTTTCCTTTCCGGTAAGACCGGCATACTCTAATGCCAGACTGTAAAGCTTCTCCGTCTGCATGGGATTTACCTGATAAAAGGATAAGGGAGAAATGGAGAACGTCAGCTCCTCTCCGGTGTAGGGCATGTCCTCCTTTCCGGTATCGCGTACCCTGATTTTATCTGTAATGGTATCGCTGCCCCAGATGGTGTGGATTTCTTTGCCCATAATGACATTGGTTCTTTCTGTATTGATGCTCACTGACACGCTTGTCATACCCTTGATAAGCGCCAGCTTTTCCAAAAGCTTATCCTGTCGGGGCAGATAGCTTTCCTGCTTCCCCTTATAGTTAATCACAAGGCACACCATGATTTCTCCGGTGTAAAAACCGGTGCGGATAAGGGCATGGCGGATGAGCCCCCTCCCGGTTTCCTCGTCGTAGGCTTTCACATGGTATTCCTTCATATAGTCCAGGATAACTTGCAGGATTTCCTTATTTTCTTCCCTGCCCAGATAACATTCCGTATTGGGAATAATGGAATGGGTGCGTCCGGCATAAAAACCGGTAATGGGGTTGCCCTGCTTATCCGTGCCGAACGGGTACTGTGCCTTGTTGCGGTAACGCAACGGACTTTCCATGCCGACCACGGGTTCCATCACCCGGTCCACTTCCGCCTCGGAAAAGCCGCCGATGCGCAGCAGATTGTTTCTTACCTTGTCCTGTTTGAAGGCAAGCTGTCTGTCATAAGAAAGCGCCTGAATCTGGCAGCCGCCGCACTTTCTGTGGCTTTTGCAGGGCGGCTCTACACGAAAAGGAGAAGGTGTTACCACCTTCTCGACTCTCGCATATGCATAATTCTTTTTACTTTTGATAATTTTGGCTTCTACGGTATCACCCACAACGGCGTCCTTGATAAAAAGGGGAAAACCATCGATTTTACCGATTCCTTCTCCTTCCATGCCCACATCTTCAATGGTCACCGTCACCATATCATTCTTTTCATATGCCATCGCAATCTTTTCCTTTCCGGGCGTAAACCGCCCGCTCAAAATGCCGGACGTCCACGTTCTCTTTCCTATTCCATCCTTGTGCCGCGCAGATTGCTTTCAAAAACTCTGTTGAAGCCCAGCCAGTTGGTATCGGAAACGTTGCCGAAAATTTCAGTCATCATTTCCATCTTGGCGTCCGTGTTGTCCGCCATATTTAAGGCAACCGCCTCAAAAAGAGCGGGCTTCTTGGGAGAACCGTACTCGTACTCACCGTGGTGCGCCAGAATGCAGTGCTTCAGTTCGGAAGCCAGTACGGGCGGGAAATCGGGAATTTCCCTGATTTTTTCCGTCAGCATTTCGCAGCCCATCACAATGTGGCCCAGAAGCTGTCCGTCATCGGTGTAATCGTTTTCCGGGAACAGGGAAATTTCTTTTACCTTGCCGATGTCATGGAACAGTGCGGCAGTAATTAACAAATCCCTTTTCAGAAGGGGATAGCAGCCGCACAGATAATCGCACATCTTTGCCACACTTAAGGAATGCTCCAAAAGACCGCCTACAAAGCCGTGGTGCATGGTCTTGGCAGCGGAGGAACGGCGGAATTTTTTGATAAACTTCTCGTCTTCCACGAAAAACGCCTGTAAAAGCTGCTTCAGGTAAGTATTTTCCACACTGTCCACCAGTCCTAAAAGATCCTGGTACATTTTGTTGTTATCTTTTTTGCTGACCGGGAGATAATCTGCCGGGTCAAATTCGCCATCCTTGCAGACACGGATGCGCTTCACGTTTACCTGCAGGGCGCCCTGAAAATTATTCACATCCCCATAAACTTCTATGTAATCCAGGGTATCGTAGTCTTCGATACCGGCACTGTTCGGCTCCCAGACCTTTGCGTCAATGGTGCCGGTTTTATCCTGTAAAATCACGGTTTCGTACGGCTTTCCGTTCTTTGTTACGGCAGACTGCTTGTGCTTACATAAATAAATGTCAAAAACTCTGTCGCCCTCTTTGTAATCCTTAATATACTTCATAAAATTGCCCAAACCTTTCTATCGATATTTTAATTATTTCTTCGCGGCGTTGACGGTGATTTCCGTTTCCATTTCCCTGTACTCGCCCTGCGCCGAGCGCATGAACTTCACCTTCAGGGTATCGCCGGGCATGCTGCGCAGTAAGATCGCCGTATAATCGGAGAACTTTGTCACTGCCTCTCCGTTAATTTCCACAATGACATCCCCCTTCTGGACACCTGCCAGCATGGCAGGGGACTCCATGGCTGTTTCCCGCACATAGGCACCAAAGGGTACTGCCATTTCCTCATGGGCTTCTGTAGTAACATCAATTCCGCTGATGCCCACGTAAACGGCATCCTTGTCGTTTGACATGTTTTCAATAAGCTTGCGGAGCTCCGAGATACCGATGGCGGAAATCATGTTTTTACTGTCCGGGCTGTAACGGTCCGTGGTGATGATGCCCACAATCTGTCCCTGCAGATTGAAAAGCACGCCGATGCCGCTTGCACTGCCGGTAATGTCCGTGGCAAATATCTTGTAATTGGCATCCACCTTACTTAATGTAATGCCGGAGGAGGCAATCATGCCGTATCCCATGGAGCCCGATATTCCAAGAGGGCTTCCCATGGCAACTACCGGCGTACCGGCAGCCTGCCGGAAATTGGACGAGCCTAAGGTTGCCATCTTAATGTCATCCTTTTTCTCATCGGAAATGTCGTCCATGGACACTGACAGTACAGTCAGATTTGTCTGAACGTCCGACTGCTTACGCTCCGCCTTGGCCTGCACACCGTCATGGAAGGTAACCCGGATGATGCCTGCCTGCTTCACGGTATTTCTATCTGTTAAAATAAGATATTCTCTCCCGTTGTTGGCAATGACTACACCGTAGGTTTTACCTTCTTTTTCATAAGTATCGCTGAGCCAGTCCTCGTTGGAAGAAACAGCCGTCACCTCCACCATGTATTCGCTTAAAATCGTGGAATACTCATAAAGGGCATTGTAAAGCTGGGCATAATTGTTTTTGTCAAGAACGATTTCGTCCAGAATCTTCTGGATTTGTTCATCCTCTAAAATAACCGATTCCACCGCTTCCTGAATGGAGGGCGTGGGGGCATCCTCCACCAGCATATCCTCAGGGCTGATTTCTTCCTGTTCCTCCGGAAAAATAACCGCATCCGGCTTTTCTTCCGGATATAGAAGATTGCTGATGACCGGTTCCAGTGTCAGAAAGGTAACGCAGGCAATCATGCCGAAAATAACTGCCATGGCAACAGTGGTCACCGTCCTGCGCAATAACTTCTTCTTATTGACCGGGCGTTCTTTTATTTTTTCCATCATAAAGTCGGACTGGGGATTTTTTTCCGGTTCTGCCATATACAAACCATGCCTTTCCGTACGGGTGCTGTTTCACACCGTTTACTCAAAAATGCAGGACTTTCATCCTGCATTTTTAATATTTGCATTTACTATTTGTCCGTTACCGGATTTTCTTTATTCTGCGGTGCTTTCCTCTGTGGAAACGGGAGTTGTCTCGCCATCCGCATCGGTTGCGGGAGTTGTCTCGCTGTCCTCGGTCGTTGCGGGAGTGGTTTCACTGTCGGCTGCAGCCTGCTTCTTTAAGTAAGCCAGATGTCCCTTCGGGTCGGACACTTCATAACCGGACTTTAACTCAGTTAAGTAAGTGGTCATTGCCTCAGTAGTCAGGGTCTCGGAAATTTTAACCTGCCATTCGGGACGACCGTCGCCTACATAATAAAGCACGTAATTACTTCCGTTGTCGGTCAGTGCGGTGGTGTCTCCTGCCTTATGTCCTGCAAAAATCCATTCGGAAAGATTGCTGTCCAGGGAAGAGCTCATCAGTTCCTTGTAAAGACCGCCGTCGTTGTTGCTGTAGGTATCTTCGCTGTATTTATCAACCAGGGCAATAAAGGCATCCTCGGTTGCACCGGCCTCTTCGTATTCCTTCAGGATATCTTCACCGGCTACTGTAGTGCTCATGATAACACGGATGTTTGCCGTGGTGGTATCTGCCAGATATCTGCCGTCAAACTGCAGCGCATAGTACTTGTTATTGTCGGTGTCTTCGATGACGGTTGTGTCACCTTCTGTTCTGTCTGCATCAAACAGCCAGTCGCCGAGTCTGGTTAAAACGGAAGATTTCAGCTTTCCGGTATAAGCTTCGCCGTCCGTACCGATGGTCTCCAGTGCTGCATCCGCCTTGGTCTTTGCCTCTGCCATTGCGGCGGCAATTTCTTCTTCGGTAGCGGCTACGGCATTGCCGTCCGCATCGGTGGAGGACGGGATATCCGCTGCGATTTCCGTCATATGATAATCTACACTGTCATAGGTATCCTTGTTTTCTTCATAATAGGTCTGGATTTCGTCTTCCGCAGGTGCCTTTTCATCGGACTGTTTTTTATAATAAGCGTTTGCATAATAACCGTCTTCTACAAAGGACTTGATGCGGGCAAAGGTTGCGTAGGAACCGAAGGTTGCCTTGTAATAACGTGCCATGCTGACATCACTGTTGGAAGCGGCTTCCTTTGCAGAGCTTTCAAAGGCTGCCACATCCTTGGCGGTATCATAGGTAAAGCCCTCTGCTTCCGCTGTGTCAATCAGCGCTTTGTTCTGCTTGATGGTTTCCAGTGCCAGGGAGCTGAAGTAATCCTTCCAGGTCATGGTATCACTGTAATTCTGCTTTGCAAAATCCTTGGTGGTATCCAGTCCCATGTAGGAAAGATAGCTGCTGTAGGTGTTCAGATAATCGTTCTTTGCCAGGTTGTAGTAGTAGTCAAACTCTACCCTGGTAATGTCGTGTCCGCCTACCGTAAGGTATGTGGAATGTACTGCCGTGTAGGATTTCACGGGAATCATGGCAAGTGCGATTATAATGGCTGCGGCAATCACAATGCCTATTATTTTTTCTGTCTTAGCCTGCTTTTTGGCTCTTTCGGCTTCTTCTTTTCTTTTCTGTACCTTTTTATCGTACCGGGTCATCACCTTTTCGGATGACTGCTCTTTTTTTACGTCTTTTTGTGACATGGGGATATCTCCTTCCTTTTCGCATACCCAACATTATAATCTATCTTTTTCAGAAAAGGTAGTCTTTTCACGCAATTTTCACAAAATAATCAGCGATAATCATGAATAACGGCATTGTTTTCCTGAAGCTTCAGGCTGTCCGCATCCACAAAATACCGGCTCATGTCGGAAGGATCCACATAAACGGTAACAAAACTGCCTATATAATTATGGGGATTTAACCATGTCGGTTCAGAAGAGAACAGATATACCTGTCCGTATCCGGTATCCTCGTAACGGCATTCTATCGCAAAAGGGTGTCTGTTGTTGACGGTATAATTGTAGCAGACACGACCGCCGGTCACCTCCGCCTGTATCTTTCTGCCGTTGTTCCTAAGCCATTTCTCTTTCTTCTTTTTCCGCGCATACAGAACGGACATAATAATACCGATGACAGCAAATATAAAACCAACCGGCCCGAAAATCAGCACAAAGAGCCAGCTTGTTGCTGCCGCCCTTATCTCTCTCGGATTGTCTCTGCTTACCAGGACTTCAATGGTTTTTCCTTCATACCAGCTGCTGACGTAAGATTCCAGTACCGCCTCATAGGTCTGTCCGTCTGCTTCATAAGAAATACAGACATTGTGGTGGCTGTCCCCCTGACCGTCGCGGTAGCTTTCTATCCGGGTAATCACCGCATTTGTCTCCTCCGCCCCTTTTTCAAACTGTACCTGAAATACGGCAAAGCATACCGCTACAATGACAAAAACACTTCCGATGATGGAAAACACCAGTCCTAAAATAAAATCGACCGATGCTGCATTTCCTTTTCTTTTGCTCATTTCCTTCTCCTCATAATTAAGCTTTTCAGGCAACCCGAATTGAAAGTTCTGCCCTGCCTGCCGTTATTTCATGTTATTCATCTGGCCCATAAAGAGTATCATTCCGGTGCCCGCATCCTCTATGACGTAAAAGAACGGCCTGTCTGCGATAAAGGTAATTTCCGGTTCAGGCTCAAACAGTTCCGTCATTTCCACCATGGCTCCTGTTACGGCTGCTGCCTTTGTTCCCTGTTCATCCACAATCACCTTTGCCTTGTGGATAACGGTGGAAAGAGCCACATCGTCCGCAATTTTGGAGAAATCCGCTCCGTCCGTATAGGCAGACCGTATACCCATATCCTGTAAAATGCCGTCCAGACCTTCCAGTTCTTCTTCGTCGGTAAATTTCGGCATCTCCAGCCGGGCAATGTCCTCATAGGAGCCGTTGTCCAGGGAGTCTAAGAGCTCCTGTTTTTCTTCCGCAGACAAATTCTTCAGCAAATCCCCGATGTAGGCATTTTCGTCCGATGGCAGGAAAATTTTCATCTGCACACTGCCACCTTCGTAGGGTATGCTGATGCCTTTGATGCTGCCGTTGTCCATATACCGGAATCTTTCACCGTACATGCGCATCATATCCGCGGTGCTGTCCGCATCTTTACCATGAAAGGTACCTTCATAGGTATCGTCCTTGTCAAAGGGAAGCTCCCATTTTCCTTCAAAGTAAACGGCATTTAAAAGCATCAGAACCGTATCTTCCGGAATGTACGATACTATTTTTTCAATCATGCCTTCTGTTTTTTCACTTGTCCACTGATTGATTTCCTTTACTACCGATTCCGGCTGGGAAGCAAAATCCGCTTCGTAAACTTCGCCCTTATAATACCTCTTGACAGGTGTAGCAAAATCCTGCTCCATGTTTTCCGCCCAGATGCCGTCCTTTGCCATCCACAGGGAATTTGCCGTTGTGACAAACGTGTCATCTGTCCAGTTTTTGGATAAATACGCCTGCATTTCTTTATTCCATTCCTCAAAATCCGTAATGCCCAGCGTCTCTTCTATTTCTTTTTTTGTTTCTCCGTCCGCACCCACATTCAGCATGGCAAGTGCACTGCAGAGACTGTAGGGAGAATAAAAGCGGTTGCCATCCCCGGGCAGGGCATCGTACAGACGGAACGCAAAGCCGTTCATGCCGTTCTTAAGCTGTGCCATTTCCTCTGCCGTGATTTCTTTTTCTCCGCTCATTTCCTCTTCCCCTATATCCGTTCCGATCGGTGCCACCGGAAGCACATTGCGTTCCGGGTCATCACCGGCATTTGTTCCCTCTATGGGCTGCATATCCGTGCCGCAGGCTGCCAGTGCAGCCACCATACCTATACATAGCAGACTCGTCAACATTTTTTTCTTCATAAAAAAACCTCCCTTGCGCATATTCTATCATTCTTTACTATAGATACGCAACAAAGAAGGTTTTTTATGGAAAAATTTATTTGCCTATGAATTCTTTTACGGACTTGCAGACACCCTTGGCATCCAGACCGTACTTTTCAATCAGCGCAGCTGCGGGACCGGACTCGCCGAATACATCCTGCATACCGATCTTGCATACGGGAACCGGGTAGGACTTGCAGAGGGCATCGCATACGGCGCTGCCTAATCCACCGATTACGGAATGCTCTTCTACGGTAACGACCTTACCGGTCTTCTTTGCACTCTTTACAATAAGCTCTTCATCCAGAGGCTTGATTGTGCAGATGTTTACCACTTCCGCATCAATGCCTTCTGCCTTCAAAAGTTCAGCGGCGCCCAGTGCGGAATC
>ERZ1023633.936-NODE-936-length-10475-cov-8.129655_pt1 | contig 10475 bp, 6 predicted proteins | sample MGYA00380333_ERZ1023633 | MGnify/ENA primary metagenome ERZ1023633 (study PRJEB33179, sample SAMN07448972) | human gut metagenome | biome: Human-gut; feature: Human associated habitat; material: Faeces | host: Homo sapiens | place: India: Bhopal | collected...
GTTAGTCATAGTTTGAAGCTATATCCAGTTATGACAAACATATTTAAATGTAGTACTCTTTTATTTATACAACTCACTTAAATCAATCAATATACGCTCTTTTTCCTGGTCACAGGTAAATCCCGCTCTTGAAAAAAATCCATACCTGTAACAATCCAGGTCTGTTTGCTTCACCTGACGAATTTCGTTCTGGACAATGCTCTCTGTTACTGGTTCTTTTCTGAATTTTGCTTCATAGAAAATATATCCTTTGTCATCTAAGGTAACAATATCAAATTCTCCATTCCTTTTTCCAACCGGTTCATCATAGTAGTATTTTCCGATTTTTTCAAAGATCTCATCCATCAGACCCTTTCGATTTTTTCGGATCAGATACTGTTTACAAATTCGCTCAAAGCTTTTCGGAACATACTTTGTTTCAAAATCCTCTGCAATATATTTATCATAAAAAATATCCGGATCCATAATATTCATTCGCGACATATTTCGGAAAATATATTCATAATAAAATAAGGAAAGATTGTCTGAAATAAAATATCCCGATTTTTTCCGGTTGTTTTCATCATTAATGGGAGCTTCTTTTGCAACGACATCCATGCGCATCAGCTTATCCAAAATATCTATTAATGCAGGTCCGCTTGAGACATTTGACTGTTCAAGAATATCCTTATATCTGGAAAATCCTTTTGCAAGTGCTTCAAAAACTTCATTTGCATTTGTAATTTTGGAAATTTCCGAATTCAGGTACATCGCTACCTCATTTTCCAGGCGTGCCCCGGATGAGGCGATAAGCTCTATGATATTCTCCCGCACACTTTTTTTTGCATCAATCAGCCGGTTATAATACGGAATTCCGCCAAACACACTAAACAATCTTACCTTATCTTCTTCTGAAAATTCAGGATAAAACAATGCAGAGTCATAGTAGTCCATCGGTTTCAGGTTCAGCGTAAGGTCGATTCTGCCATACAACGGATTCTGTCTTTCCAGAAGTGCTTTCATCGTATCCACATAAGAGCCACAGACAATCAGTTTCATATTTGAAATATCTTTATAATGGTCTATGACCGATTGCAACACACTGTCAAGTCCCTTTGAATTTTCACGTAAATACGGATATTCATCCAAAACAAGAATCATCGGTTCTTTTTCTGATTTTTGGAACAGAAAACACAACAGATCTTCCATATTTTCAAATGCCGGTTTCGGAAAATCAAATGCCTCTCCGATCAATTCTGCCAAACTGTCCACATTATTCTGTTCTGTGGTTTGTTTGCATTCATAGTAAACACTTTTTATATCCGTTTCTTTCAGCACCTGCTTAATAAGCTCACTTTTTCCGATACGCCGTCTTCCATAAATCAGGGAAATCATCTGACCGTCGGAATGAAACATTGTACACAGTTTTTTTCTTTCGTTTTCTCTTCCATAAAACATACACAACATCCTCCAAAACGAAAATACGAAATGCTATGTATAGTATAATTAGAATGTATGCGAATGTCAATTTTTATTCGGTCGTAGCCGAGTCAATCCTGACCGAGCAAAAAATTTATGCAATTTCTGCCCCCAAACGATGCCAAATTTAATGAATGCGATGTTCTTCCTTCTTCATATGATACACATACACAATAAAAATGCAGATTCCTGTGAAAATCCATGAAGCAACATACACATTCATCAACATATCATAGGTTGGAACCAATCGGAATACGGTAGCCAGCCAGATAATTCGAAATACAACCGTTCCAAGGATTGTGATAATAGAAGGCTCGAGGGATTTGCCCATGCCTCGGAGCGCTGCACTCTCCACCTCATATGTTGCTGTCAGCCCTTCCAGAGAACATACATGATGCAATCGAATCAATGCATAGAACGCTACCGATTCACTTGCCGTGTAGATGCCAACAAAGAAAGTATCCCAGATCATAAAAATCACGCTTAAAATTTCTGTAAATGCTACTCCGAACAACATGCAAAGCCAGAAAATCTTCTTACAGCGCTTTATTTTTCCTGCGCCATAATTCTGACTTGTAAATGTAACGGCCGCCTGCGCGAACGCCGCAGCAATATCATAAGTAAAATACTCAAAATTTAATGCCAGCGAAGAGCCCGCAATCGCATCTTCCCCAAATGTATTGATTCCACTCTGAATAAACACATTGGAAATTGAGAAAATTGCCCCCTGGATTCCCGCAGGAATTCCAATCTGAAGAACTTTCATGAGGTACTGCTTTTCTATATGCATATTTTTAAATCGAAATTGAAAGACATCGTTTTTTTTGTATAAACATCGTATTACAAGCACCGCGCTGATTACATTCGAAATTACGGTTGCGATTGCTACTCCCACAACGCTAAGATGAAACAGGATGACAAGAATCAGGTTAAGAATCACATTGACAGTTCCTGACACAATCAGATAATACATTGGTCTTCTTGTATCACCATAACTCCGGAGGATTGCCGCACCAAAATTGTACACCGTCATATACGGAATACAGATAAAATAAATTCGAATATATAAGAGAGCCGAATCCATAACCGTAGCGGGTGTTTTCGATAGCAAAAGAATCTCTCTTGCAGAAAGCAGTCCTATCCCCATCAGTATCAGACCGAGAATCGCACCAAACGTCAATATGGTATGCACCATCCCGCTGATCTTTTCTCTTTTATTCTGTCCGATCAGATTTGCCAGAGCTGCGTTCGGGCCTACCGACAATCCAACAATGAGATTGACAAAGATTCCGACTAATGCAACACAACTTCCCACTGCTGCCAATGCCTGCGGTTCCGCAAACCTTCCAACAACTGCCACATCTGCCGAATTAAAAAGCTGCTGTAAAATACTGCTGCACGCAAGTGGTATCGAAAAAAGTATGAGCTTGCCACAAAGCCCTCCATTTAACATATCCATCTCTTTGGTTTTTTCCGACTGTCTCATCTTTTGAAATTCCTTCCATGCTTTATGCTCACAACATTCTAGCACCGATGGACGATTCAGGCAATCCTGTTTTTAACAATGACACTGAAGGGATTCGAACCCTTAACTTCGGTTTTGCAAACCTATGCCATACCAGCGGCCACAGCGTCAGATGCAATAATCACTCCAGCCACCCTCATCGGCAGTTGTACAACTATTGCGAATCATAAGTTTTCCTTCCAGCTCCGTGCGCACAACACTTTTGTGTCCGCCGCGCATCCGGTCGAGTAAGAGATACAATGCAAATTTTCCCATTTCCTCTTTTGGCAGACCAACGGTTGTCAGCATTGGGCGCGTATACTGTGCCTCTTCAATATCATCACTTGCAATAATCGATGGAACATAATACCGGTTCTTGTTGGTACCAAGAAATTTCAACATTCCAATGGCTGTAATGTCATTTGCACAGTAAATTCCAGTCGGCCGGTCCTCCGACTGCAGAAATCTCTGCATTGCTGCATATCCTTCCGCCTCAGTCTGTCCCGTCTGGATAATATATGCTGCTTCCGGTTCCATATCGTACTTATATAAAGCTTCCAGATAACCACGGTAACGTGCTTCGTTATAGCAGTCTCCCACATATCCGATGCTGCGATGTCCCAATGAAATCAGATATTCCACTGCCATCATGGCAACTTTCTGTCCATCGCACAGTACCTCATCCACTTCATAATTGGTCGAATTACGATTGACCGATACCACACTTTTGAATTTGCGGTTCAACTTTTTCAATGCATCTTTATTACATTTTCCAATAATGATCAAACCATCGCATTTCTGATCTGTCTCCCCATACATTCCATCAATCACACGGTCAAGATTCTCCTGCCGGCATTTTTTATCATTGGAAAAAAGCGGCATATACCATACCTTCGTCAGTATAGCAACCTGCCTATGTATTTCACTTTCAATTACCCGTAAAATTTCATTAAAGAAAGGATCTGTGGTTGCTTTTTCCATTCTTGTCATCAGGACACCAACATAATAAATCTTCTCCTCCTTATTTTCCGTACCCATCTTCAGATTACGAGCAGCCTTGTTCGGAGTATAATTCAGATCAATTGCTGCTTTCCATATTTTGTCGCGTACCTGCGGAGAGGAACATTTGTAATTCGGATTGTTCAGCACACGGGAAACCGTAGCCACAGAAACTCCTGCTTTTTCTGCTATTTTCTTTATTGACATTATGCAACCTCTCCTTTTCTAACACCGCTTTTTCAAACAGCGCCTTTATATCATAGTTGTATAGTATGTTTAATATGGATTAAAGTCAAGTACTTTTTCTATTTTCCACTTCCCGCATATTTCTGCTGAATATATGCGCCCAGCCTTTCAATGCGTTCTGCTGTATGTGCAAAAAAAATCCGGTACGCAGGACACAATTGATTCAGCCCCGGCTTTCCATCCACAAACGGCTCGCGCCATCTGCGACAGCCGCCCCTGCAAAGAGAAAAATACGGACATTCATGACAGATTGCACTGACCGGTCTGGAAGCCTCTACAAATGCTTTTGCTTTTTCCGAGGTTTTCATCTGTGCAAATCCATCTTTCACAGTTCCCAGTTTCCAAGCATCCATGCAATAAAAATCACACGGATATACGCTTCCATCTCCTTCTACCACAAAATAACAGTTACAGCAGCCATTCATTCCACATTCCTCTGCCGGATATCCTGCTGCCATCTGTGCCAGATTGGAAAACATACGAATATCCATCGTCTCCCCCACGGCAAAATCCGCATACCACAGATCAAACAGCTCGCACAGAAATTTTCCATACTGCTCCGGTTCCACCGCATAAATGCTACGCTCCTGTGTCCCATCCTGCCGTTTGATTTCATCCATGCACGGAATAAACTGCACAAACGGATAATGGTTGCGTTTCCAGAATTTATAAAGAAAAGAAGCCTGTTTTGCCGTGTCATTGGTAACGACTGTCACCACATTATAGTCCACGTGGTACTGCTCCAGCAGTTGCACGGAATTCATGATCCGCGCAAATGTATCCTGTCCTCCGGCATCCTTGCGGTATCTGTCATGCATTTTCTTTGGACCATCCAGCGACAACCCTACCAGAAAACGATGCTCTCCAAGAAAACGCGCCCATTTCTCATCGATCAACAAACCATTGGTCTGTATGGTGTTTTCGATCTGCAATTTTTTATTGTTATATTTCCGCTGCAGCTCCACTGCCTTTTGAAAAAAATCCAGCCCTGCCAGCGTTGGCTCGCCCCCTTGAAATGCAAAGGTAAGTGAGCCGTCCGCATACGCGATTGCTTCCCGGACAAGGGTCTCTAACGTTTCCAGAGTCATGAATCCCTTGCTGTATTCCTCCCGATGACTACTGAGACATTTGTAAAAACAATACTTACAATCCATGTTGCAATTGGCGGATGCTGGCTTGATTAAGATACTGGCTGCTGGCATAGTGGTTCCTCCTTGTGTTTCCAAAAAATTATTCTACGGAAAAGGATTTTTCAATTTCTTTCTTTCCGTCAATTATAGTTGGAAGCTGCTGCAACTTCAATGCATTCAACTTACCCTGCCATGCAAACGGAACCTCATATTCCGGTACCACCGGTGTATAACGGTTCGCTCCTACGGTTGACGAAAATCCAATCATATATGCAAAATGTTCGATTTTTACAGTTGCTTCCTCCTGCTCATTTACATACAGCGTTACAATTGCGTGATCCTTTTTACGTATAAAAGAAAATCCTACCGTCAGCGTTCCCGTCGAAAGTTCATGTTCTGATTCGGCAATCGTATGTGATACATTGTCGTTATAAGCATACTTCAAATGATTGTCCTTTACATAGAAGGTAACCCCGCCAAACCTCTGTCCATTACTGTAAATAACACCTTCCTCTTCCTTAGAACTGCGTACAATCTCCGCGATAACCACATGACTTGCATTTGCAGTATCAATGTTACGATCCCGTGTCAGATCAAATGACTCTATAATATTATGAAACTCAACCGTTTTTTCCGGTAACTGCAAGTGATCTCCATACATACGGGAAAGGTTTTCCGGTCTGGCATGAAAGGCACCGCGCAACATAGGAAATACTCCATATTTTCCTGCTTCATGCATAAAATCTTCCTGTAATTCATGCAGTTTCTCCGGATACTGGTCTGCTACATTATATTTCTCCGAATAATCCTCTGCTACATGATACAGTTCCCAGACATCATCCTTATAATCTTCCGTGAAGGTATGGTTAACCACTGCTTTCCATCCTTCCTTGTAAATGCCCCGGTTTCCCATAACTTCATAGTACTGAATAAGCTTTTCATCCGCTGCCCTGGCATCTGCAAATGTATATTTCATACTGATTCCTGTAAATGGTTGCTGATGTACCCCTTTCACAAATTCCGGTTTTTCTTTTCCGATAATATCCAGAATGGTCGGCGTAAGATCACTTACATGATGATACTGCTGCCGCACACCACCCTGATCTTTAATAAGCTTTGGATAGCGGATAATCAAAGGATCTTTGATTCCACCCTCATGTGCCCAGATCTTATACCACTGGAATGGTGTATTTCCGCAGTTTGCCCATCCCGTTGGATAATGATTAAAGGAAAGTTCTGTTCCGATTTCATCCAAGTGTTCATAGGCATAATCCACTTCGCCTTCGCTGCTGACAGTTACGTCCTGTCCACGCATCGCATTAAAGCGTCCATCTACGCCTCCTTCAGCACTGGCTCCGTTATCTGACAGAAATACAATGACTGTATCATCAAGGATTCCTGCTTCTTCAAGATATGAAATCAGTCTTCCAATCTGCGCATCCGTGTGTTCGAGCATTCCTGCAAAAGCTTCCATATATCTTGCATACACTGCTTTTTGTTTTTCATTCAGTGTATTCCAGTCTTTTACATACGGATTTTTGTCCGTTAATTCTGCATTTTTTGGAATGATTCCAATCTCTTTCTGCCTCTCAAACCACTGCTTCCGAATCACATCCCAGCCGGCATCAAATGCTCCCCTGTATTTCTCGATATATTCTTTTGGCGCATGATGTGGTGCATGCATGGCACCAAATGCAAGATATAAGAAAAATGGCTGTTCCGGTGCAATCATCTGCTTCTCAAATATATGATGAATTGCGTCATCTACGATGTCTTCTGAAAAATGATACCCTTCTGCGACACTTTTCGGCTGTTCGACCGGGCTGTTATCCCTGATTAAATGCGGATGAAACTGGTCATTTTCTCCCTGCAAAAATCCATAATAGTGATCAAATCCTTTGGAAAGCGGCCAGTTTTCCACATTTCCGGTTGTTGCCTGCTCCGCTGCGAGATGCCACTTTCCGGAGCAGAATGTTGCATATCCATATTCCTTCAGGATTTCTGCAATTGTTGCATATTCCGGTTTGATATGTCCAACCGCATTTTCACACCCGGTTCGCATCTCGCACAATCCTGCAATCCCTGCTGTGTGATGATTTGCACCGGTCAGAAGCGATGCACGTGTTGCGGAGCATACGGCTGTTGTATGAAAATTGTTGTAGCGCAGCCCCTCATCTGCCAGGCGGTCAATATTCGGCGTATGAATACTTGATCCATAGCAGCCGAGCTGCGCAAATCCCATATCATCTAACAATATGTATATCACATTTGGTTTCTTTTCTTCTTTCGGAGCCGTCTTGTAGCGATATTTTGTATCAAAAATCGTGCGTCCGACTGTTCCGGTAAATGTTACTTTTTCCATATAATGTATCTCCCTGTTCTTTTTCTAACGGTTCTATCAGTGCGAAATTCTGATACTTGCTTGTATCTACTACATATTTTGCTAATGATTCCAGTACACTCTGTGCTTTTGCATCGTTTAAATTCTTATATTGACCCGAAGCAAGTTCATATAATTCTCCTTTGTCGATAGAAATTACTGTATCTTCGGGAAGAATATCTTCCTTTTCTATTGTTGTGTGTAATATGGTTCCCTTATAAATTTCCACTCGTTGATAATCCCGATTTGTATTCTCCTTTTGTGATTGTATTGCAAGAACAAATCGACTGTTAAGGGATATTCCTTTTTCTCCATCAAAATTAATACCTAAATAATCTAATAACAAATCGGAAGACACATACGGCATTACCCCCTGATTATTCATATAGGACACGGACTTCTTTTTTTCATCTCTTGGTTTTCGCAATTCCAGTGCTCCCGATAAATAGGCATTTCTCCATAATCCACTCTCGGCCTGATATCCCAATTGCTCCAATGCATCCGCGCACAGATATCTGGCTTTTTCATTATCCGGATTTAAATACACCAGATAATTTGTAATCGTTGCAACCCATTGATATTCACCTTTTTTGAAGTCCTGTACCGCCTTTTCCAAAATCAGTTCTTCACTTCCGATATATTCTACCAGTTTTCTTGCTTCCTCCTGCTTTTGTAGAGGCAAAAGATTTACCGGATTTCCATCGTAAAATCCCAAATATCTCATGTATGCGCCTCTCGCGTTCATGGAATAATGTCCATAATGTGGACGCGTATACCAACGCTTGCTGATTTCTTCCGGAATATTCATATGTCCAATATCATTTAAACTGTATCCTTTATTTGCAAGGAGCAATGCCTGATCATTGGTATACTTATAAGCTACTGCATTGTCCAGTAAAAATTCTTTCAAATTCTGAGGATTATCTTCATCCAAAACATGTGCAAGGCCATGTCCCTGATACACTGCCTGTAATTGATCTCCATATTTTACATAAAGTCGATAAAATAACGTTCCCCAGAAATTCGCATCCCTTACCCGTGCACCTCGCATAGTATAAGTATTGTGCAATGTTCCCATGGCGTTATCTCCCAAAAACAATACCTGATCTTTCTGATAATATGTGCACATATGAGCTCTGGTTTCAGTATTTGGCGATAAAATAAAATCAATTTTGACACCATCAATTTCCAATGTTTTATCTTTCTCAATCAGCACATTCGGCATAACAACCGAATTCTTTTTTCCCATTACTGATACAGAATTCAATCCACATCCGACGCTGCCCTTTTCATTATGCTCAAGTAAAAAACCTCCCTGATATTGTAACCTTCGACTCATTGCAACACCTGCGTACAAGTTGTCATCTATCAGCGACTGTTCATAATGAGAAGGGGCTATTACAGGAATTTTTCCATCTTCAGGCAATCCAATCTGAGTTTCATTGATAAAGGCTTTTATCCCCCCATAATGATCCACATGCGAATGACTGATCACAATAGCCTTAATGTTATTTTTGATATCTTCCTGTAAAGCTTCTTCCACCAGTGCCAATACTTCTTTGGCACTTTCCTCATAATTACCGCAATCCTGAATGATCCAACCATGCTCTGTATGGATAAATCCAATCATTGCAACATCAACACCTGTAACGATATAGTAATTCTCTGCCAATTGTACAACACCGGCAATTTCATTGTCCTTTATTGTTTGCCATAAATACGGATTAACCGTATCTGGTGATCCTTTTACATGACGAATTTGTGGGGATTTATACGGATATATCAAATGTTTCTTCAACAATTCCAAATCATGCCGTTCTGCCTGTAAATATTTTTCATCCATCTTTGCAAGCAGTGTATCATGGTATGCCTTGGTAGCAGTCGTTGCATTTTTCTGTTTATTATTCCATTCGTATGCCATTTTCTTTCCTCTTTCTCCTACTAACTTATTTTGCAAGTTCTTTTACTGCCTGTTCATAATAAGATCCATCAAAGAATTCTTTCGTATTCACTTCGCCCGATATAATAGAGTTATCTTTCATCCACTTATATGTCTGATCGATATAATCGGTAAATTCATTTGTGAATTCCGGTGTAAGATAATCTAATGAACCATCTACGGTATAGGTCTGCTGAATAATATCTGCTCCATTCTCCCCATATTTTTCCCCGAGAATATCATACAGTGTCTGTGGGTTTTGAATAACTTCCTCATATGTACGGATCAACGCTTTATTGACAGCAACGGCTACCTGTGGCTCTTCTTTTAAAATTTTATTTGAAATATTAAAAACCGTAGAAGAATATACTAGTTTCTCCTGTTTTTCAACATATCCAATTCCTTTTTTTTCATAATTTTCTACAGAATTCAATGTCGACAAAACCTCATCTGCATCTTTCGTCTGTAAAAGGGACATTCCATCTGCGACGTTTGAATTAATGACCTCAACTTTATCTGTATCTATGCCTGCCTCCTGTGCTATCTGTTCCCATGCATACTGCAATGGCGTTCCCTGCTGTACTACGATTTTCTTTCCTTCCAGATCTTTTACGGTTTTAATGTCTTTTGATCCCGCCAGAATTCCGTAGAAAAGTTTGCTGTCAGATATTCCTATTACAGTTGTATCTGACCCGGATGCTTTACTTGTTAATGCCGGAAATTCACCATAATTTGCTGCCTCTAATGATCCAGTCATGAGTGCCCCATAAATCTCCGGACCTGCACCTCCCAACCCGAATACTTTTGCAGTATATCCGA
>ERZ1023633.940-NODE-940-length-10465-cov-5.537176_pt1 | contig 10465 bp, 12 predicted proteins | sample MGYA00380333_ERZ1023633 | MGnify/ENA primary metagenome ERZ1023633 (study PRJEB33179, sample SAMN07448972) | human gut metagenome | biome: Human-gut; feature: Human associated habitat; material: Faeces | host: Homo sapiens | place: India: Bhopal | collected...
TGTAGATGGTGATACTCCTACTAAAATAAATATAAATGAAGCAGATTATAGATGGATTGATATTACAGATTTATTTAAAGATTCAGCGACTAATTAGATTACTGTTTCTCTTGTTGATTATAAAAAATCTCACACTCTGCCAGTTACTATTACTAATTAGGTAATTACTTTAGAGTATGTTGGTAATATAGTATCAAATACTGCACAATTTAAGATCAATGGTGGAGTTGCAGCTAATTATTATCTAGAAGGTTGGAATAATGGTGGTTCTTTATTTACAACAGCTAGTGGGGTATTAACTAAAGGAGATTTAGTTGCTGGACTTAATTAGTTAGCAGTCAGGGCTGTTTATAATAGTAATAGGGATATAGCTACAGATTATATTTATGTAGATGTTATTAATCCTAATGATTTAACAGATACAGTAGTAGCTATTAATAATACTAGTACTAACGTCAATAACCATGATACTGTTGAATTATATAAATTAACTGTATATAGTCCCAATAAAGAATCAATTAAAGTTGATACTTATTTAGATGATACTTCTTCTACTCCTACTTCGTTACTTGATTCAGTATATATAACTAGTTAGGATTATGATTCTAATAACACTTATGAAACTCAATATTCTAAATATATTGAAATTAATAAGGATAATGGTGAAAAGTATTTAAAGGTTAAATATAATGGTGATTACATTTTCTATTTAGCTAATAATGGTAATATTTATTCAGATACTAATAGAAATATAACAGTATCTAATGTAATTGCTGACTATTTATATACTTAGGAAATAGCTCCATCAATTAACTTTGACCAAATAAGTGGTAGAACTACTACTTTATTTAATGACTCTCCTAATTATTGGAAAACAGAATCTGGTAGAATAGTTTATTCAGTAGAAGCTTTAAGTAATAAAGTATTTAATGGAGATGGTATAAATTTATCATTAGCTAATGATTTCACATTAGAATTTGGATTTAAATCCTATAATATTAGTAATGAAGAAGGTTCTGAATCTGCAGTAATTACATTTGGTAATATGTAGATTAGACCTACAATGGTTTGTTGGAATACTTCTGCTGCTGATACTTTTAATGCTAGATTTGCTTAGTTTAATGAAGAGGTGGATACACATATAGTAATTACAGTTCAAAGTAATTATTTAATTGATAAATCTGATACCTATTACCCAGATTACTTTGTTACAGATGCTTAGTAGAAGGCATTTGATAATAATATTCAACCTTATAACTTAGTTAGAATTTATATAAATGGAGTTATAGCTAGAGAGATAAAACTTATTGATAGTGATGTTCAAGGGTTTAAGAATGCAGTTCTTTAGATAAATCCTCAATCTTCTGATTTAGATTTATATCTACTTAGAGTTTATAATTCAACAGCTTTAGATTTTGATTAGGTTCAAAGAAATTATATCTCATTCTTACCTACTAAATAGGAAAAAGATACATTCTACGATGCTAATGATATAATTGGAGCTAATGGGGCTATTTCATTTACTAAGGCTCTTGGTAAATATAATACTCTTGTTTATGTATTCCCTAAAGGTGGAGTACTTCCAAACCGTTCATGGCAAAATTAGGATAATACTCCAGGTGGACAAGATGGTGTTGCAAAAAAACTTCCATGTACTTTGTTCCTTAACTATAAAGATTAGAATATAAATAAAGAGTATGGTGGTAGAATAACTAATGGTCTAGTTAAAGGTCAAGGTTCTTCTGCTATGCGTTATCTTATCTGGAATACTACTTTCTAGTTAAAGAAAATTAAGAAAGATGGTTCTACATTAGCTAGCGTATTCACTCCTTATTTAAATCTTGATTAGGATACTAATAGATTTACAACTGTTAGAACTAAGGAATTAAAGAATGCCTATCATATGCCACCTTATGAAGGTTAGGCAGATAATACTGAGAAAGACTTAAATGTAACTAAACTGGTAGGTAAAATTAACTTTGCTTCTTCTATGCAGTCTCACAAAGAGGGTGCTTGTAAATTATATAATGATGCTTTCAAAGCTAATTATACATTAATTAATGGTGGTAGAAAAGCAGTACATGAGGAAGCTTTCTTATATTTCTATTTAACTACAGACTTAGATACTGTAGATTAGGTAGAATTAGCAGACCTTATAGATAATGACAATGTTAAGTTCATGGGATTCTAGACATTTGGTTCTGCTAAAGGTGATAAAGCTACTTCTGGATATGATGATAATTTAACACCTGAATATATACTAATTGAAGGAGGTGAGAATGTTGACCCTGTAGTTAGATTTTTACGACCTTGGATGTCTTTACAAAGAAAGACTGTTGCAGGAAGTTCTGTAGGTTTAGCTAACTTTCCTACTATAACTAAAGCAGAATCTATAGCTGATTCTTCTAAAAATCTGTATATTCTTGACGAATCTATTACTTATGATGGTAAGAATGGGGCTTGGGATGTTGATTTTGGTTTAAATGATAAAGCTGATGATTTTACAGATTTAGCTAAAGTATCTTTGGAAAAGTTTAGAGCTTTCTACGACTTTGTATATAAATACAATTATAACCTAACTATATCAGAAGGTACAACTACTGATTCTTGGGATAGTACTAAAAGATATGTACTTGAAAGTCAAATTACTTCATTAACTGGAAGTAAGAAGGGGGATATTTATCGTTGGGATGAATATGCTAAGGACTGGGTTAAAGCAGGTCTTTATTATAATTCTACTAATGGATGGGAGAGATTAAATATCTTTGATGACTTTAATGAAACTCCTTCTAGTGGTAATCTTCAGATAGCCATTGATAATTTAAAATCAGCATTTAAAAAAGAGATAACTAAATATGTTGATGTGAGTGATATTTGTTTCCATCAAGCTCTTATAAAGTTACTTTCTGGTACTGATAATAGAGCTAAGAATACTTACTTCCAAATTGTCGGAGCACCTTATGAAGAGCATCTTGATGAAAGCAGTAACAAGACTTATGTAAAGAAAGTACTTGATAAATATGATGATTATTATTTAATAAGACTATTAGGAGATGACCTTGATACTATTATTCAAACTGATAATAATGGTCTTCAATCTAAACCTTATAATTTACTTGAACCATCATTTGATTGGACTACTAGAAATCAATGGGGTGACTCTGGAATGAATGCTTTCTTCTATATGTTTGATTAGCAATATGAAGCTTCAACTGCTAGTGAACCTCGTAGTATAAAGTCAGAATTAGCTAAGATCATTAACTATTGTTGGACAGCAGGTAAGAACTTTGATAATTTCTTCTTTAGTATTTAGAGAAGTAAATATCCTGCTATTGCTTATAATCATACTGCTAAAATATGGTATGAGAATGCACAATTCCTAATGGATGCTACTAATAGAGGTGCTGATATTATAAGTGGATATACTAATAATGGTATTGCTCCTATTGAATAGAGTCATGGTTCTAGCTTAGAAGGTGAGGAATTATTTATGAAAAGACGTAAAGATTTCTTAGCCTCTTATGCTCAAACTAGTATTGATGGTGACTTGTATAGTACAGCAAGTTCTGCTGGTGGAGGTGGAATACTACAAGCCAGAGTAGAATTTGAACCATTCTAGGATTTCTATCCTTGTTATACATATGATAAAGGAGTATTTAGATATGTAATCCAAAATGATGGATCAAATAATTTTGATGCCAATAAATATTTAGCTAAACGAGGTTAGACATATATTTCTTTAATTAAAGAAACTAACAGCTCTATTAACTAGGGTTTTGTTCAAGTACCTCTTTATAAGAAATTTAATGTAACTGGTCTAAATAATGATAAACTAGATGCTCCATTTAATAGAGCTACATCTTTTACCATTGATAATAAGAATCTTAAAACTTATAAGAGTTTCTTTGGTGATAATTATGAAAAATTCTCATTAGGTAGTTTCAGTGCTAATTTCCCTGTACTCGAAGAACTTACTTTAAATGATATGAGTACTATAGAAACTCTTGATTTATCTAGTTGTAAGAAATTAACTAAGTTGAATCTAAGTAATACTACAGTTAAGAGAGTTATTCTGCCATCTAAAGTTAAAGAACTGACACTTCCAGAAACTCTTGAAACATTTGAGTTATATAATCCTATAGAATCTATAACGTTTGAGGGATTAAATAATATTTAGTCTGTTGATTTAGAAAATGTAGGTAATCTTAATGCTAATTAGTTCTTAATAGATATAACTAATAGTGGCGCATTAAATTCAGTAACTCTTAGAGATATTGATATTACAGTTACTGAGGAAACTCTTAACAAATTAGTTAGTGCAAATTTAAAAACTACAGGTTCTATTACTATAGTAGATAGTTCTAATTAGTTGGCTGAAATTAGTTTTAATACTAAGAAATAGTTAGTGGCTGCTTTTGGTGATATTGATTCTGATACTAATAAACCTAAAATTAATTACAAAGCTTCTGGTGTTTCTCCTGAGATTTCTTGTGAAACAGAAGTAACTGCGTTTGATACTAGTACTGTTTATGACGTATTTAATGTTTAGGTAAATAGTAACTAGATAGCTATTACTAGTGACCCAATTCCTAGATTATGGATTGATTATACTTCTAATAATAATACAAATATTAAGTTAGACAGTAAAACAGGTAAATTTACTATAAATAGTGTTACTACAAATGCTATTACTATTACTATAACTGCACATCTAATTAATGGAAGTGTTAAAAAAGCTACATCCAAATTAAGTTTAGTTTGGAAAGCTCCAGAACTTGGTAACTTTGTATACTGTGACGGTACTTATACGTCATCTTACAATCCAAATAAGACCCTTGCTGGATTAGTTTATGCTATTTCTCCAGATGATGGTGGTGAATCAGGAACTGCCTATATAATTGGTAAAGAGTATTTTACTAATAATGCTTTATATTTAGGTTATGAAGGAGCAAGCAATGATTAGAATAGTACTCATTCAAATATGTTAATAGATTTGTACTATATAGGTACATGGTTGAAAAGAAAGGGCAAGGTATCAGATGCCCAAGGAAATGTTACTGGTGATTATCATGTAATTGATACTGATAATGCTAATTATACCTAGAAAATTGAAAATATAGGTACTACAACTTATACTTAGGCTAATAATTGCTTCTTAAATGATCATTTTAATGGTAAGGCTGATATGTCTAAATATATTGAAGCAGTTAATGGAATACTTAGGGATGTTTATAACGATGGAAATTAGTAGGTAAAGAATGCTATTAATACTTCTGATGGTTATAAAATCACATCATTAAGTAATCTAAATACTATAGTTAATAACTTTACTATTAGTAATGCTAATAAAGAAACCAACTCTGCTAGTTGTGTTATATTTCCTTATTTCTATGCTGCTTATTTATATCAACCAACTATTAATAGTGGAGAGACATTAATAAATGACTTTAAACAAGGAAATTGGTATGTACCATCTATTGATTAGTTATCTAGAGTTATTTATTATAGAGGATATAGTGTTAGTACTAACTTTAATAATTCTGATATAACAGGAAGTATTTCAGTTAATATATCTGGAACTGCTATAGACAAATGTCCAATATTCTCAAAGGCTCTTGCAGCTTATAATAGTAGCTCAGCTACAACTAGTTTCCCAGATGCCTGGAGAAATATTGCAAATAATTAGAATATAACTAGTACTACTGCCTCTAATGCTAATAGTTATACCTATGGTAAAAATACTAATAGTAATTCTTCTAGCAATTATGGTTGGGTTCCTGGTAGTTATTCTTAGAATACGTATTTTGATTTATAGGTTACTACTAAATAGGCTTGGAGATTAACTCCTCATATTGGAGTCCCATTTGCAGAATTTAAATACTCAAAGAAATGAATTATAAAGAATTAACTTTAGACTCTATGTTAGAATAGGAGGAGTTATTAAAACTCCCCCTATCTAAATGGTATGAAATGATTAAAGAAAAAGATGGAGTTTGTTATGAGTTTACATTAAGTACTATTTTAATAGCTTTAATTAAATACTATGATAAATCAATTAATGTAAATTCATTCTATTATAAAAACAAATAGGAGTGGTTAGATAAAAGTACTAGACTTGGGTTATAGAATCTGATTAATAGTGGTGCTGATAATATAACTATTTAGTTAAAAGATTCAATAGTAGATATTAAAGCTGCTAAATTAAAAGAATTTCTTAACTAGTTAGAAGTGTATGCTGGTAAGTGTTTTTCTGTAACAGCTAAACATTTAGAGGATATTAAATAGTTAAATACAGTAGATAATTTAATTAATTATGATTTTAAATCTGGTTATCCTTTGAAAATTACTTTAGATGAATGATATACGAATTGGGTTGGGAGGTGAGATAAAAGTTTCTCAACCCACTTTTGTACCTCCTAAAGAGACATTCACAATAGATATTCCTGAAAAGATAGAGTTTAAAGAATCTTCTACAATAAATAGTGGATTTGGACATGACAGTAAATTATATTTTGATTGTCCTAAACCTAAAACTCATATACACTTATGTAAGGAAAACTATTTAAGTGAATTTGAAACTGAATCTGAAAAATAGCTGGCTAGAGATAATTTAGGAGTTTATAGTAAATCAGAGGTAAACAATGCTTTAACTAATATTCTACAAAATCTAGATTCTAATACGTTTATAACTCGAAAAGAAGTACACAGTTTAATAGATAACTTAGATTTTGTAAAATCAATTTTAAAGTCTAATATTAATTATGAAATTCCTGAAACTTTATTCACATTATGACAGACATTAAAAAATTACAATAGAATGGTAAGGAATTTGTTCCAATTACTCTAGCAGAAGCAGTTGTAGTAAATGCTACAAATCTTTAGGGATACAATACGTTAGGAATAACAACATTAGATAAGGTTCTTAATGCATTAGCTGCTATTGATTATAAATAGTAGTCTGCAATTACTGAAATAAATAATAAACTTAAATCATTAAAAGCTGGTTTTAGCTATTAGATAGTTGATAAATTACCAACTCCTAATATTGATTGTTTAGGTATTATTTATTTAGTTAAAGGTTCTGATACTAATTAGAATAAGTATGCTGAATACATTTGTATATTTAATAATGCAGAGTATTCATGGGAAATGCTTGGTATAATTAATTCAGAAATTGATTTAACTGGATATGTAACTAAAGATGAATTTAATTCGTTTAAAGCTACATCTTTAACTGCAGTAGATGTAACAGATTCTTCAGGAAACAAAGTTTCTGTAGATTATGAAATTCCAAAAGATTTATACGATGCATGAAACTAACTAGAATATTACAGAACGGTGATTAGATAGCTCCTCAAACTGTAGATAAGGCAGTCTTAGTTAAAGTATTTGATACTATAACTACCTTAGATAAAGTGTTACTAACTAAAGTAGATTCTGTGAAAAATACAGATAATACTTTAGATATTATATAGGAAGGAACTAAAGTAACTATTAATCATTTAACTAAAATAACTCCTAATGATAAACCTGAGAATTTATTAACTTAGATAAATTCATCAGGACATATAATTAAACTGGAAAGAGTTAAACCTTAGAATATTATAGTTAATGGTACTAAATATAATTCCTATGATGGTAATACTGAATCAAATATAGAGTTTGGGGATGATTTTTAGATAACTAATAAACAAATAAATTTACATTGGGGAAATGGCATTACTTAATTTTTCTAAAACTTATGATGGTATAAAGAATAAAATAGGAACCGCCGGTTATTTATAGAGTACTGATTTACTCTTTACTGAAGACGGACATATTGTAACTCATGGAGTTGATTATATTCCTTGGGGTAGTAATGGTACTATACCTATTGAAAGATTACCCATAACTGATAGTGAACATCACAATAACACAACTCTTTGGACTAGTGAAACTATATTTAATAAAATTAATAATAGTTTCTTAGCTAATTCAGCTATGAGATTTAAAGGTTCTATCGGTATTGAAGGTAAAGCTTATACAATAAATGGTGTTGCTACATCTGACGGTAAATTACCTAAAGGAGAAGTTGGAGATACATATCGTGTATCAACCATGGGTAGTTATGGAGGTAATACTTGTGAAGTAGGTGACTTATTAATATGTTATGAATCTGGTGCTACTAAAGAAGAGGATAAATGGACTGTAGTTCAAACTAATATTAATGGTTATAGCAAATTTACAGTTAATGAAAAACCATACTATTTATATACTACAGATTCAACCAATACTTTTGAAATTTATGCTCCAACTTCCGCAGGTTCAGCAAATGGATAGATTTTATTATGGAAAAATGGTGCAGCTGTCTGGTCAGATAAAAGTGCGTTACAGATTGGTCAATATTTAAAAGCAGGTAGCGGTCTTAAAATAGGTGCTGATGCGACAGGATATAATGGAAGTGCCTAGAAAACTATTAATCTATTACAAGCTACTACAACTTCTATTGGTGGTGTAATTATTGATTCAGACGGTACGAAATTATAGGGTAAACCGACAGAAGTAAAAAATGGAGCTGTTCAAGATGGTTCTACTATTTCTATTAGTTCTACAGGTATTATTTATTTAACTCCTTAGAATATTATAAATGCTTTAGGATATACTCCAGAAGGTCAAGGTAAAGTTATTGACTCGTGGCGTTCTATCAAAGTAAATGGTAAAAGTTTCTTAGATAACAAAGCTAATGGACTTGCCTTAAATATAGGTAGTGGAACAACTAGTACTATAGTTGTTACTCCAGGTGCTAGTAACTCTGGTAATGTAAGTTTTGATGTAAATCTTGGTTATGATAGAACCCAAGATACATCTACTAGTGGATCAAAGAGAGTTGCAGTAGAAGCAGGTACAGGTACTAATCTTGGTAAGTTATATGTAGAAATACCAGAATATGATGTAGTATCTAATGAAATAAATGGTTTAGCTCCTAAGATTATTAATACTGAAACTGCTTAGATAGACCCAAATTATTATATTTTAGCTAGTCCAAAAGGTAGTAAAAGTGCTAGTTGGTACTAGTTAGATATTAGTGCAATTAATACTTGGAGACCTATTTCAATAGCAGACCAAAACTTAGAAAATAGATCTTTAAAAATAGTTGAAACTGATAATGTAGTTTTTACTTGGGATGCAGATGAATTTAATAATGGGGAAGCTGCAACTTTTGGTATTGAACTTCAATGGAAAGAATGGAAAGAATGAACTAATTAATGTATGAATATAATATTTAACCCTCTTAGCAATAATGCCTTAACTGAAAATTAGTTAAAAAATAATGATGATATTATATTTGACCTCCGAGGGAATAATATATTTGCCAAGGGGGTTAAATTTTATGGTACAGATACACATGTGGAAGTGTTAGATGTTCTAGATTCAGAAAGAACAGATGCTGCACTCTCTGCAAACATGGGACGTAATTTAGACTTAAATAAAGTTCCATATAATAACCAAACAAAAGAGACTAATCCACCTAGTTAGTTTGGAACTATAATATGTCCTACTAATAAATCTAGATAGGAAGATGTTCCTACAGATAACGGTTTATTATTTAGAACTAACACCGGTAGTATTGCAGATCTATGGATAAGCAGTGATGATAATTATATTTATAAAAGATAGAATACTGGTATATGGCAAAAAATAGGAGCTGGATATGCTGATTCTATTGATTGGAGTAATATAATTAACGCTCCAAATACATTACCTAATCCTAAATCATTAATAATATTTGATGTCTCTTATAACGGTTCTGAGTAGGTAACTATTACTCCTAATAATTATATATATAAAGTAGCTAAAGCTAATATAAATACTAATCCTATAACTGATAAAATGGCTTTTATAGGAACTTACTATGAACCATCTGATTATATTGAAAGTGTAAGTAACACTCCACTTAGATATTCAGTAAGTGATATGTGGGATAATTGGTTAAAACCTAAAATAGAAAATTGGTATAAAACATAGGGTTCTAAAGTTGATGCAGTGTTATGGGGTAGTAAGTTTACAGGTACTGAAAATATAAGTAATTCCTTATACTTAGAAGATGGTTCTCAAATATTTGTAAATGATACTGAAATACTTGATTATCAAAGTAATGTTTTGTATGTAGGATATGGTACGAGATTAGAAAATAACTCTACTTATATATATGGTGGTAACAATATAACTTTATATACATAGGGTAATAACCAATTTAAAGTAACTACAAGTGATATAAGTATCAATTTACCTGTTTATGCTAAAAATACTATGAATGTAACAAATGGTTTATATTTATCCAGTCACATTATAGGTAAATTAGATAATACTACTTAGTATTATAAAGATACTTGGTAGTATTCTAGTGCTGATTTTATATTTGGAGTTTCTTTGGAAGCTAATAAAATATATGCTTCTTTGTGATTTTTTCATGACGATTATAATT
>ERZ1023633.941-NODE-941-length-10463-cov-10.445331_pt1 | contig 10463 bp, 5 predicted proteins | sample MGYA00380333_ERZ1023633 | MGnify/ENA primary metagenome ERZ1023633 (study PRJEB33179, sample SAMN07448972) | human gut metagenome | biome: Human-gut; feature: Human associated habitat; material: Faeces | host: Homo sapiens | place: India: Bhopal | collected...
TCTCGTCGATGAGCAAGCCCATGCGCTCCTGGCTCTCGTTGGCGATGATTTCCTTTGCAGACAGTGTCTTGTCGCCGATAGGCAGCTTGCTCATATCGATCTCGCCACCGCACTCCTCTACAAGCTCCGAGAGACAGTTGAGGTGACCAGCCGAGCCGTGGTCGTGGATAGAAACCACTGGGTTCACATCCTCTTCGCACAGGGCGCGAACGAGGTTGTATGCACGCTTCTGCATCTCGGGGTTGGCACGCTGCACAGCGTTCAGCTCGATGCCGTTAGAGTAGCGACCTGTGTCAACAGAAGATACCGAACCGCCACCCAAGCCGATGCGATAGTTGTCGCCACCTACAACGACAACCTTGTTGCCCTTCTGCGGCTCCTTCTTCAGGCAGTCGCGCTTTGTGCCGTAGCCTACGCCACCGGCGAGCATGATTACCTTGTCGTAAGCGTACTTCTCTGCGCCTTCCTGATGCTCGAAGGTGAGCACCGAACCGGTGATGAGCGGCTGACCGAACTTGTTGCCGAAGTCTGACGCACCGTTAGAAGCCTTGATGAGAATCTGCTCCGGTGTCTGGTACAACCACTTGCGTACGGGCATGATGTCCTCCCAGTCGCGTGTGAGGTTGTCGTCGTCCTTAAGACGCGGATAGGCTGTCATGTACACGGCTGTACCGGCGATAGGCCATGAGCCTACACCGCCACCCATACGGTCGCGAATCTCACCACCAGTACCGGTAGCTGCACCGTTGAACGGCTCAACGGTAGTAGGGAAGTTGTGTGTCTCTGCCTTCAGCGAGATAACGCTCTCGATGTCCTTCACCTGGAAGTAGTCGGATGTCGACTGGTCGTGCGGTGCGAACTGCTCCACAACCGGACCCTGCGCAAAAGCCACATTGTCTTTATATGCAGAGAGAATCTTGTTGGGGTTCTCCTTTGTTGTCTGCTTGATCATAGCGAACAGCGACGACTCCATCTCCTTGCCGTCGATGATGAACGTACCGCCGAAAATCTTGTGGCGGCAGTGTTCTGAGTTGATCTGTGCGAAACCGAAGATTTCAGAGTCTGTCAACGGGCGGCCAAGCTCCTTCTCTATCTTGTGCAGATACTCAATCTCCTCGGCTGAGAGTGCCAGACCCTCCTGCTCGTTGTATTCTTCTATGTTCTCCACGCGCTTGATTGGTTCCGGCTCGTGGTTCACTGTGAAGATGTCTTGGTCGAGACCCTCGTACATGCGCTGCAACATAGGGTCGTGGTCGGCATCTTTCGAGCTTACGGGGAAGTACTCCTCAATACGCGAAATGCCGTGGAGGCTCATATTCTGAGTTATCTCTACGGCATTCGTACTCCATGGAGTAATCATTTCGCGGCGTGGACCCACAAAGAAGCCCTCGACAGTCTCACCCTCGATGAGAGTGGCACCGCCGTAAAGCCAACACAGTTCATTGATCTCGTCTTGTGAGAGCTTGTGATCTGCTGCTGTAGCAATCACGCTCTTGCTTGGAGTCATGAAAAATAGAATCATACTGCTTGTATATTGTTTTGGATGAAAAACATTTTGTTGTCTGCAAAGTTACGACTTTTTAGCAAAATGAGCGCATGTTTGCATGGTTATTTTGATTATTTGATAGATAGTTTGTGAATATTCTCGGGTGTGTAGGTAAAGGGCAGAGCATCCGCATCGGTCGACGCAGATGTCCGCAACGGTCGACGCGGATGTCTGCAACGGTCGACGCGGATGTCTGCAACGGTCGATGCGGATGTCTGCAACGGTCGATGCGGATGGTTTAAGCTCTGAGTGTGAACTCGAATCTAAGTCCTCCATCCTCGTTGTTGTGTGCGCTGATAGTTCCGCCGTGCAACAGTACGGCGTTCTTCACGATGGCGAGCCCGAGTCCGGTGCCGCCCATCTTGCGCGAGCGTCCTTTGTCCACGCGGTAGAAGCGTTCGAAGATGCGTGACAGATGCTCCGATGGCACGCCAACGCCGTTGTCGGAGAAGGTGAAGTGCCACTTGCGGTGGTCGTCGAACAGCTCGTCGGAGCTTAGCTCTGCGTCTATGGTTATCGTTGTGCCCACACCGGCGTAGGCGATGGCGTTGTCGGTGAGGTTGCGGAACACGCTGTAGAGCAGACTCGTGCTGCCGCGCACCACGATGTTCGGCTGCAAGCGGTTGCAGAATTTCATCTCTTTTTGCTGCAGTTGCAGTGCCGTCTCCTTCTGTATGTTCGATACGATGTCCGAGATGTTCACGTTCTCCTCGCTCATCATCTCCGGTGCGTCGTCCATGCGGTTGAGCGTAGAGATGTCTTGCAGCAGCGAGGTGAGGCGTTGGCTCTGTGCGTAGCTACGCTGCAGAAACTGCTCGCGTGTGCTATCGTTGATGTTCGGGTTCTCGAGTATGGTCTCCAGATAGCCCTGTATGCTTGCCACCGGTGTCTTCAGCTCGTGTGCGATGTTCTGCGTGAGCTGTCGTTTCAGCACGTCCTGCTCGCGGCGTGTAGTCTGCAATCGCTTGTACATCTTGATGATGCGCTCGGCTATCTCGCCCAACTCGTCGTTGGGGAACACGGCGAGGTCTTCCGTTTCGAGCGACTCGTTGTGGTCGGCTCTTGAGGCGAACGTGCGCAGCTTCGTGATGTTGTCGCTCAGTCGGCTGATGAAGCGGTAGAGTATGATGGTGAGCAGCAGTATGGCTCCTATGGCGAACCAGATGTAGTGCTGGTCGGCTTGTAGCGAGCGTACGAGGTCGCTCGTGTAGGGCAGGGCGGAGCGTATGATGAGCTGCTGCTTGGGAAAGTAGGTGGCAGAGTAGAAGAAGTCGCCGTGTACGGTCTCGCTATTGCGGTCGACGGTCGAACCTGCACCGTGCTTCAGTGCCGATGCTATCTCTGGGCGTGTAGAGTGGTTGTTGATGTGCGAGTAGTCCTTCAGCTTGCTGTCATAGAGCACATCACCGTTGGCGCGTATCAATGTCACGCGTATATTCTGTATGTAGTGAGTTTCTACATAGCGGTCGAGTGCCTCCTCCGAGAAGTCGGGGAAGAGGCGTAGATACTCCTCCATGCGCGAGTTGTAGTCTTGCAGCTTCAGGTTGAGCGTGTCAATCTTGAACTGTTTCTCGCGCTCCTGCTGGAACACGATGAACGCCACGGCGAATACAAGGAACACCGAGAGGATGCTGAGGTATAGTTTTTTGCCGACAGATATTTTCATAATTAGTAATTTATGAGGGTATGGCATCCTGCCATACCCACGCAGGTGGTTTGTAGTAGGTAGGAGGGTATGGCATCCTGCCATACCCACGCCAATAGTTCGTAGTAGGTAGGAGGGTATGGCATCCTGCCATACCCACGCCAATGATTCGTAGTAGGTAGGAGGGTATGGCATCCTGCCATACCTACGCCAATAGTTCGTAGTGGGTAGCGTGGGTATGGCAGGATGCCATACCCTCCTATGCGTCAAAGTAGTAACCGAATCCGAGACGTGTCACGATGCACTTCGCGAAGCGACCTATCTTCTTGCGCAGGCGTGTGATGTTCACGTCCACGGTGCGGTCGAGCACCAGCACGTCCTTCGGCCATACGCGGTCGATGAGTTCCTGGCGCGAGAACACGCGTCCGCGCTCGTCGAGCAGCAAGTGGAGCAGTTCGAACTCGGTCTTCGTGAATGCTATCTCCTCGCCGTCGATGGCTACGGTCTTCTTGTCGAGGTTCATCACGATGCCTTGGTAGGTGATGAGGTGCGCCTCTTCCTCCTCGTTCTCAGTGGCTGTGCGGCGCAGCACGGCACGCACGCGCACCATCACCTCGCGCAGCGAGAACGGCTTCGATATATAGTCGTCGGCACCGAGGTTGAATCCCGTCACGGTGTCGTTCTCTGTGTCGCGGGCTGTGAGGAAGATGATAGGCACGCGGGCTGTCTGCGGGTCGTCCTTCAGCAGTCGGGCGAGGGCGAACCCCGATATGCCGCCCATCATCACGTCGAGCAGCAGCAGGTCGAACGATGCTATGTCGAGCGTCTGTGCCTCTTCGGCTGATGTGGCGGTCTGCACCTCGTAGCCTTCTGTTTCGAGATTGAACTTGAGGATTTCGAGCAAGTCCTGCTCGTCGTCAACAACGAGGATTTTCTGGTTTTGTTTCATAACTGCTATATCTTTGTTCTGCTTGCAAAGTTATATATAATTGTATTCACATGTACTACCAAACTGTTACAATTTCGTTACGCCAACAAAAAAGGCACACCGCTTGGTGTGCCTTTCATATCTTAAAACGCCTGCTTATCGCCAACGATGACGTTAGCCACGGTCTTATACATTATATATATGTCGAGCCATACGCTCCAATGCTCCAAGTACCAGATGTCGCCAGCCACACGTCCCTCCATCTGCGAGAGGTATTTTGTCTCGCCTCTGAATCCGTTCACCTGGCTCCAACCGGTGATGCCTGGTTTGATGTAGTGGCGCACCATGTAGTTGTCGATGAGCTTCGAGTAGTCGTTGGTGTGCTTCACCATGTGCGGGCGTGGTCCCACGATACTCATCTGTCCTAACAGTACGTTGATAAACTGTGGCAGCTCGTCGATGTTTGTCTTGCGCATTATGTTGCCCCACTTCGTCTTGCGCGGGTCGTTCTTCGTAGCCTGCAGCGTGTCGGAGTCTTTGTTTACCTTCATGCTGCGGAACTTCAGGCAGTAGAACTCCTTGCCGTTAAGTCCGGTGCGCTTCTGTCGGAAGAACAACGGTCCTGGCATTGTTGTCTTCGTAACGATAGCCACAACGGCGAGTATGATGGGGAAGAGCGTGCAGAGGAATGTCAGCGACACCACGAAGTCGAACGTGCGCTTTATCAAGCGGTTCTCGATGAGGCTCAGCGGCTCGTTGTAGAGACTCAAGTAAGGTACGTCGCCCAGCACTTTGAGGTGCATACGATGGTGTAGATAGTTGCTGACGTTGGGCATCGAATAGAAGTGGATGAAGTGATGCTCGCAGTAGCGTATCACTTCAAGGATTTCCTCGCTGAAGCGTGAGGGCAGACAGCAGTACAATTCGTGTACGTTGCTGTGCTCCTTCAGCACCTCTGGCATATCCTGCGGTGTGCCGAGATATGTGCATAGCTCGGAGAATTTCTCGTTGGGTTGGTGGTCGAAGTAGCCCAGCACGTTGAAGCCTAAGTCGTTTGGTGTGGTCATCTGGCGATACATGTTGCGCACGTTGCTGTTGCTTCCTACGAACACCACGTTATGGGCGTGCTTCGGCATACGTCGCCATGCTGCAACAACCTGACGTGTTATGATGCGGAAGATAGAAACACCGACGAATGCAGTCAGCCAAAACTCTATCATTCTGAATAACGGCATGTGTTGGAAGTCGCCGATGGCGAACATGAGAATGCAACCGATTGCACTTACGAAGAAGTTCTGCATCACACGCATGATAATCTGGTGGTTGCTCACCTTGCGATGATGCAGCACGACACCATAGTCTATTGTGCAAGCTAAATATACGATAGAGCCTACCACCATCGTTTGGCGCATTGCGTCGATGTCGGTGTCATATTTTAAAACGCAACAAAACAGCCAGTACAATAGATTGATGATGATGATATCACCAAGCAATACTGACATCTTCAATAGTTTGTTCTCGTGTGGGCTATGTATTGTGTTACTCATTATTCTTCATTTTGGGGTTATATGAATACTAATTTATAATTACTCTCTCACTCTCTAAATATTATCGTTGTTGTAAGTATGCGTTTGATATGTCTTTGTTTTTTGTGTGTATGCATAACGCAAACGCTGCAAAGTTAGTCTAAATAGTTTAGATTATTGATACAAATGGACACAAAAGTGTTAATTAGTGTAAAAAAACGCTAAAAGACCAAAATTTCTTTCGGAAGCAACGCCTCGGGCGTGCTTCCGAAGGAAATATGGCGGATTGTATCCGCTGCGTAATTGCGCAAGATATATGGAGCTTGGCGTGCGAAACTCAATAATTTTAAGTAACTTTGCACTTCGTATTTAATTAAAAAAACAGAAACAAATGATAGTCTGCATAGCCGAGAAACCAAGCGTAGCCAAGGATATAGCCCGCATATTAGGTGCCACAACCTCACACAACGGATACATGGAGGGCAATGGCTTCCAAGTGACGTGGACCTTCGGTCACCTCTGCACGCTGAAAGAGCCCAACGACTACACCGAGAACTGGAAACACTGGAGTCTCTCGGCGTTGCCGATGATACCGCCGCGCTTCGGTATCAAGCTCATCGACGACGACGGCATCAAACGCCAGTTCAGTGTCATCGAGCGTCTCATGCAGGCTGCCGACTGCATCGTCAACTGTGGTGACGCCGGACAGGAGGGCGAGCTGATACAGCGTTGGGTGATGCAGAAGGCACAGGCGAAGTGTCCGGTGAAGCGTCTTTGGATATCGTCGATGACCGACGAGGCTATCCGCGAGGGCTTCAACTCGCTCAAGGATCAGAGTGAGTACCAGCCGCTGTACGTAGCCGGACTGAGCCGCGCCATCGGCGACTGGCTCTTGGGCATGAACGCCACGCGCCTCTACACGCTCAAGTACGGACAGAACCGACAGGTGCTCAGCATCGGACGCGTGCAGACACCTACGCTCGCACTCATCGTCAACCGCCAGAAGGAGATCGACTCGTTCGTGCCCGAGCCTTATTGGGTGCTCTCCACCATCTATCGCGACACACTCTTCACTGCCACCAAGGGCAAGTTTACGACGAAGGAGGAGGGCGAGCAGGCGTTCGCCACCATCGCCGACAAGCCGTTCGAGGTGACGGGCGTGTCGAAGAAGAACGGTAACGAGGCTCCTCCACGCCTCTTCGACCTCACCTCGCTGCAGGTGGAGTGCAACCGCAAGTTCTCATACAGTGCCGAGACAACGCTCAACCTCATACAGTCGCTCTATGAGCGCAAGCTCACCACCTATCCGCGTGTCGACACGCAGTTCCTGAGCGACGACATCTACCCGAAGTGTGCCGGCATACTCACCGGTATGCGCGGTTACGAGCAGTACATACAGCCGCTTGCCGGAAAGAAGTTGCCCAAGTCGAAGCGTGTCTTCGACACATCTAAGGTGACCGACCACCACGCCATCATCCCGACCGGCGTGCCTGCGTCTGCACTCAGCGACATGGAGCGCAACGTCTACGACCTCATTGCGCGTCGCTTCATCGCCGTGTTCTATCCCGACTGCAAGTTCTCTACCACCACCGTGCTCGGCAAGGTGGAGGATGTGGAGTTCAAGGTGAGCGGAAAGGAGATACTCGAACCTGGTTGGCGCACCATCTACGCTCAACAACAAACCTCAACCCCTCAACCCCTCAACCCCTCAATATCTCAACCTCTCAACTCACAACCATCTTCGCCCGAAGACGACGACAAGCAGGATGAGGAGCGCACTCTGCCCACATTCGTAAAGGGCGAGAGCGGACCGCACACGCCTACGCTCACCGAGAAGTGGACCACACCGCCGAAGTACTACACCGAGGCTACGCTGCTGCGTGCCATGGAGACCGCCGGCAAGTTCGTCGACGACGAGACGCTGCGTGCTGCGCTGAAGGAGAACGGCATCGGACGACCGTCTTCGCGTGCAGGCATCATCGAGACGCTCTTCAAGCGCCACTACATACGTCGCGAGCGCAAGAACCTCATCGCCACGGCTACCGGTATCGAACTGATTGATATCATCCACGAGGAACTGCTCAAGAGTTGCGAGCTGACCGGCATATGGGAGAAGAAGCTCCGCGATATAGAGCATAAGAAGTACGAGGCTGCCGACTTCATCAACGAACTGAAGCAACAGGTGACGGAGATTGTGTACGACGTGCTGCGCGACAACAGCAACCGCCGTGTCACCATCACCACCGACGAGGACTTGAAGAAGGCGAAAAAGAAAAAGACTGCTGCGCCGAAGAAAGCCGCAGCAAAGTCTGCTGCAACGTCGTCGACTGCATCAACAAAAAATGCTGCCGCCTCACCGCAGCCCGCAACAAGCGAGCCGTCGGCTGACGACAGCATAATCGGCACCACTTGCCCCGTTTGCGGCAAGGGTACAATCATAAAAGGTAAGACGGCTTACGGCTGCAGCAACTGGAAGAACGGCTGCACCTACCGCGTCGCGTTCAAATAGTTTAGAACTTCACCACGCGCGAACCGTCTGCAGTCTCTTCGATAGTAACCTTCGTTGCGTCCTCAGGCAGCAGGTCCTCTATCAGCTCCGGCCACTCGAGGAAGCACAGCGAACCGCTGTAGAAGTAGTCCTCGTAGCCCATGTCGTACACCTCTTCGAGCTTCTTTATGCGGTAGAAGTCGAAGTGGTATATTGCGTCGCCGGTTGTGGCGGAAGTGTATTCGTTCACGATGGCGAACGTGGGCGAAGTGATAACGTCGTCTACGCCCAAACACTCGCAGACAGCCTTCACGAAAGTAGTCTTGCCTGCGCCCATCTTGCCGTAGAAGGCGAACACCTTGCCGTCGCCCATATTCTCGACAAATGTTTTGGCAGCCTCGTTGATGTCTGCCAGAGAGTTAATTCTTATTTCCATAGTTTTTTCGTTTTTCTATTATAACAGTAAGCTGCTTGCAGCTTTTTTTATTTCCTTCCCTTTAGTGTTATCAGCGGTATGAGCATCTCTTCGAGCGAGATGCCGCCGTGCTGGAACGTGTCCTTGTAGTACGACACGTAGTAGTTGTAGTTGTTGGGGTAGGCGAAGAATGTGCTGCCGGTGGCGAACATGTACGACGTACTGATGTTTGGTGCGGGCAGCTGCGCCTCCTGTGGGTTCTTGATGACGAACACTTCCTTCGATTGGCAGTTGAGGTTCTTGCCCAGCTTGTAGCGCAGGTTGGTGTTCGTGTTGCGGTCGCCGATTATCTTCACCGGCTTCGACGCACGGATACTGCCGTGGTCGGTGGTGATGATGATGCGGCAGTCGATCTGCGAGAGTGCGCTGAGCAGGTCAGCCATGACCGAATGGCGGAACCACGAGAGCGTTATCGAGCGGTAAGCCGACTCGTTGTTTGCAAGTTCGCGCACCATTTTCGACTCTGTTCTTGCGTGCGAGAGCATATCGATGAAGTTGACCACGATGACGTTGAGGTCGTTCTTCGTCAGCTCGTTGAGGCGTGCAAGCAGTTTGTCGGCACCCGTCGAGTCGTTCACTTTGTGATACGAGAACGAGTCGCGGCGGCGGTAGCGTTCTATCTGCGTGCGTATGAGCGGTTCCTCGTTGAGGTTCTTGCCCTCGTCTTCGTCCTCGTCCACCCACAGCTCGGGGAACATCTTCTCAATCTGCTCGGGCATCAAGCCCGAGAAGATGGCGTTGCGTGCGTACTGCGTAGCCGTCGGCAGGATGCTGGTGTACATGTCCTCCTCTATGTCGAACATGTTGCCAATCTCCTTCGACAGCACGCGCCACTGGTCGTAGCGGAAGTTGTCGATGACGATGAGGAACACCTTCTCGCCCTCGTTTATCGCAGGGAACACCTTGCGCTTGAAGATGTCGGGGCTCATCAGTGGGCGGTCGGTTACGCCTGGTGCCACCCACGACAAGTAGTGCTTCTTTATGAACTTGGCGAAGCCGTTGTTTGCTTCCTCCTTCTGCATCTGCAGCATCTCGGTCATGTTGCTGTCCGTAGAGCTAAGCTCCAGTTCCCAGTGTACCAGTCGGCGGTACGCATCCTTCCAGTCGTCTATCGTGTTGCAGTTCATTATCTGCATTGATATGTCCTGGAAGTTCTGCTGATAGCCCGTCTGCGTCACCTCCGACACAATCTGCTTGCGGTGTATGTTCTTCTTCAGCGTGAGCAGGATCTGGTTGGGGTTCACCGGCTTTATCAGATAGTCGGCAATCTTCGAGCCGATAGCCTGATCCATGATGTTCTCCTCCTCGCTCTTTGTCACCATCACTACGGGCGTAGCAGGCGACAGCTCCTTTATCTGTTGCAGCGTTTCGAGTCCGCTGATGCCGGGCATCATCTCGTCGAGCAGCACCAGATCGAACTTGTGCTGCTTGCACTCTTCGATGGCGTCGGTGCCGTTGCTCACGGTCACCACCTCGTATCCTTTGCTCTGAAGGAAGATGATGTGGGCGCGCAAGAGTTCAATCTCGTCGTCTACCCACAGTAAATATCCGTTGCTCATAATGCTCTTTCTTTTTTTGTTAAAAACCGTCGAGGTCGTAATACTCATCGTCGTCGTAGCTCTCCGTCTGCTTGTTGTTCTGTTTCTTGCTCGGCGTGCCTTGCTTGGGCTGAGGATCTTCGCCGAAGTAGAAGTCGTCCTCCAACTGCTTGGGTTCTTCCTTTACTATCGGCTTGGGCTCTTTCTTAACCTCCGGCTTCTGTTCCTCAACGACAGTCGTTGCAGACTCCTCCTTAACCTCCGGCTTCTGTTCCTCTACAACAGTCGTTGCAGACTCCTCCTTAACCTCCGGCTTC
>ERZ1023633.942-NODE-942-length-10463-cov-9.558321_pt1 | contig 10463 bp, 7 predicted proteins | sample MGYA00380333_ERZ1023633 | MGnify/ENA primary metagenome ERZ1023633 (study PRJEB33179, sample SAMN07448972) | human gut metagenome | biome: Human-gut; feature: Human associated habitat; material: Faeces | host: Homo sapiens | place: India: Bhopal | collected...
ACCGGTATCCCGTCTCTTTTCCCGTCAGGTCCTTCTGGCTAACCTTATTTCCTTCCGCATCATAGGTATAGCTTGTCAGAATTCTTCCGCTGGCCCGTTTCTCTTTCAGTCGGCCTTCAGCATCGTACCGGTAATCATAGCGCATGCCGCCTCCAAGTGCAGAGGACAACCGTCCCATGGCATCATAGCTGTAATCTGCCATGTGTTCCCTTCCGCTGCTGATCTCCGTCGGACTTCCGAGCATGTTGTAGGCATAATGCACCTGGCGGCCATCACGGTCACAGTGTCCCTGCAGCCGGCCGAGAATGTCATAGGTAAACTTCTCGATGCATCCTGCTGCGTCCTGCCGCTCTGCCAGCTGGTTCGCCCGGTTGTAGACATATCTTACCGTGTTTCCGTTTCCATCGGTTGCTGCACATATATTTCCCGCATGGTCGTAGCTGTAATGCTCCATTGTGCCGTCTGCAAGGGTAACGGTTTCCACCCTTCCCCACAGGTCTGTGGCATAGGCAGTCTCATTTCCGTTTCCATCCGTCAGTCCGGTCAGGTTTCCCATGGCATCGTACTGGTAACGCTGCAATACTTTTCCGGAAGAGGTTATTTCTGTTCTGCGGCCTGCCAGATCATATGCAATCTCTACCGTTCCGTCTCCGTTTCCTTCCACAACCGGGTTTCCTGCCCGGTCATACACTGCCTTATAGACCAGCTGGTCCTCCGGTGAAAGAATGCCTGTGTTTCTTCCTTTGCTGTCATAAGAATAACGAAAACCTCTTGCCATATTGCCGCGTGCCTGCAACTCATTCGGATTGATCTGTGAAATCAGTTTTCCGTCCAGATCGTAGGTCATCCTTGTTGTCCCACGGCCTTCGGTTCTTGATACCAGACGGTCCATCACATCATAACACATCGTAATGGTATGACCGTCCTGATAACGGACTTCAGTCAGGTTTCCATTTTTGTCATAGTGGTATGTGATCCGGTTGTCGATGCTTCCGTTCTTCTCCCGGTAATGCTCCGCCGTGATACGGTCACAGAGGTCATACTCCCGGTGAATCTCGTCACCGGACGGCAGCTGGATACCGGTAATGTTGCCATTGCCGTCATAAGTATAGCTGGTAAATGCATACTTCCTGCCACAGCCGTTTTCGTCTGCGCTTACTGCCACTTTTATGATATTTCCACACGGTGAATAAGTATAACCGGTCTCCTGCCATACATCCTCACGGATCTTGTTGCGCACAACGGTCCGCTGGCCCCTGCTGTTATACGTATACTCACTGACCGCACCGGTGCTGTCCGTCACGCGGCAGAGCCTTCCGCCCCTGTCATATGCATAGCTGATCCGGTTCACCCTGCCTTTTGCAGAATGTCTGTCCTGTTCATCAAGGTAACGTTTCTGAAAAACACAGCGCCCCATGACATCGTAGCCAAACGTGACAAGGCTGTAACATACCCTGCCGTTTTCCTCTTTCCGCAGGGCTTTCCGGATGGAACATATATTGCCCTCATAATCATATGTGTAATAGGTTCCGGTGCGTTCCTCATCGGTATCTGCGGACAGATAGTCTGCCGCGTTCATCTCTTTGACCAGAAAACCAGCCCGGTCATAGACAAAGGCAGCTTCCACGACACCATCGGTGTCCGTCACCTTTACCAGACGGTTCATGCAGTCATACTGATAGTGATACCCCGGCTTTTTTGTCTTCCGAAGAAGGATTCCCTTTCCCGTGTTTTCTTCCTCATCCTTTTGGAAACTGCGGTATTCCTCCGGGGTCATGCTCTGGAGCACGTTTCCATATAGGTCACGCTCCGTGTAGGTCACGCCTCCATCCGGAGCTGTCACGCAAAGCAGATGCTTTTCTTTGTCGTAATTGTATACATATGCTGCCGGTGTTTCCTTTCCCGCCTCATTCGGACGGATCTCGCGGAGCCGGTTGCCCAGATAGTCATTTTCATATCGCGTGACTTCCCGTTCGGGCGAAACCATCTTCGACAGATGCGTCCACGCATCATAGCGGTACTCAATTCCTTTTCCATCATCCGTCTTCGGATTGTAGCCGTTCGGACGGATATATTTTGTGATGTTGGCCATGTTATCGTAGTAGTAACGAGTAACATTTCCCTCTTCATCCCGGATACTTGTGATATGTCCCATATGATTTTTGCCATACCAGACAGTACCAAAAGCATCCTCCACGGCAATCAGGCTGCCCTTCGGATCATACCGGTAGTATGTCGTCGCACCGTCTGCCGCGGTATAACTTGTCGGCGTGCCGAACTCTGTCTTATAGCTGTATCGCTCCACGCTCTGATCCGCATGGATGACTTGCAAAAGCCTGCCTCTGTGGTCATGTTTGTATTCTGTTTTTCTCCAGGTATTTGCATCCAGGCGGACGCTTGTACTGCTTAAGTTGTTTTTCTCATCATAAGTATTTATCAGCTCACGACCTGTATTTTCCTTATAATGGATTACCTGTCCTGCTTCATTGTATGTATACTGCCGCATAAGTCCCGCCGGATCAGTCTCGGAAAGCAGCTCTCCATGTTGTCCGTAAGTGCGCTTCGTTGTCCTTCCATATCGGTCGTTTTCCTCCACACGGTTGCCTGCTGCATCGTAGACACGGGTTTCCTTCGTGCCGTCCGGGTGCAGGATTTCTGTGATCTTCTTATTCTGGTCATAGGTATAGATCACGTTTTCACCGGTTGAAGTTGTAAGGAATGTATTTTGGCGGTTGGCATCATCATAAAATGCCACGTATTCCTCGCCACCCTCCAGTTCCTGCCGGATGACACGTCCCCTGCGGTCATAATAATTCGTGGAAAAACATTTGCCATTTAAGTCGGTCAGGCGTGTCAGATAGCCTTCCGGTGTATAGGAATAATACATTGTTCCACCATTTGGCAGACGGACTGACGTAAGGAAATTTCCCTCATAATGATAGCTTACCCGACGGCCCGTATTGTCTTCCAGATGCGCCAGACGGCCATTCTCATAGAAAAATCTGATCCATGTGCCACTGGAAAAGGTCATCTGTGTCAGCAGATTTCCCGTATAGGCAAGTGTCGTCCGGTTGTCATGGATATCTGCCACCATCATGAGACGACCTGTTTTGTCATACTCATAATGTTTTCCCTCTGTCGTGACCGTCAGCCGGTATCCATCCATGGTGTCCACCAGATGAAACTTTTCGCTGCCATCCTTCTGATTGACCCATCGTCCGTCAATTCTGCGGAAATGCTCCATATGCAGATCTTCCATCTGCACATCGGCAAACTCCCCTCTCTGCGATACAGTACTTTCTATGCCAAAGCGCCACATATCACCAAGAATACCTCCGGTATTCTTGTATGCAGATTCATAATAACGTTTCAAAGAATATAGTCCAAGTGCATCCTCGACTCCCAGATCCACATATTCTGCCATAAGACTTCCGGTTGCAAGGTTAATCGGGTCGTGAGTAGCATCTGCATCGCACGCTGGATGATTATCTCCATTGTTCTGCCTTGGATGCGTTTCATTGCTTTCTCCGCCTTCATTGTGTGGATGCTGACTCGAATTTTCTCCTCCATCTCCACCTTCACTGCGTGGGTGCTGGCTGGAATTCTCTCCTCCATCTCCACCTTCATTATGCGAATGCTGGCTGGAATTCTCTCCACTCTCATTTTCATGTGATCTGTTTCCTTTTGGTCTTACATACTCATGACCATCTTTTACTGCCTTTCCTCCTTCATACATGTCTTTTGCGTTTCCTGCCATACCAATAAACTGCCGGGAAATACCTATTGCCCGCGCTATATCATTTGGATTTGACCAATCAAATTCCTCATCTGTCAATGTCTCCCACAAATCCTTTGAAGCTCCCAGACCAGAATCAGCAAAACGTACTCCCGTATAAATCATTTTTAAGATTTTCCATGTCTTCTGTCCTTTTGACAATACTTTTTCTGTAGTTGCAGCTGCTTTAAATGCTTTTACTCCCATGTTTGCAGCGGCAATTCCATCCCCAATTCCCGGGATTGCAGCGATTGCTGACATCGCTGCACCACAATAATCACCTCTGGCGAGAGAGACTGCCGCATTTGCCAAATCGAAGAAAACACCTATTCCGGGAATAAATCCACAAAGATCCAACCCCATCTGAAGGACATCCAGTCCCATGGACCACCAATCCTGATACTCTTCTTCGACAATGTCATGTTGTCCCTTTTCATATCCCATCCAGCCAAAGTTTTTTGCGCTAATAAAAATATTCGTATTAATGATAATGCTACTGTCTTTTACGCTAAAAGTGATTTCATTTAAACCATATATTGTCACAACTCCATTGTCATATGAAATATCTCCCTGTTCTTTTTGAGATTCAGTTTTCTTAATATTCTGATCTTTTTGCTGAAAAACACCCCTGATATTTTTAAAGAGTAACGAATCCACTGTTTCATTCAGATTTTTTTTAAAATCTCTCCCAAATCTGGATAATTCTTCTTCTCCAGCAACACCAAGCTGATCCCAGAATCCCATTCCGCCTTCTGCAAGATACAAACTATTATGTTCTTCTGCTGCAGAACTGTATTTTTCCTTGCCATTCACCACCTTTGTCTTTGCATCTTCCAGCTTTTCCGGAGAGGATATTGCAGCCAAAAGCATACCGCCTTCTTCTGTGGTTTCCATGGATACATCACTGCCCGATGTAATGGTGATTCCCTCGTCCTCAAACTTGATGCTGATCTCTGTATCATCTTCCTCATCATATTTTTTTCTTGTATCCGTAACGATCAGTGACGAGGATGTAAAACGAATCATCTTATCCTTATTTGTTAAAACCTTTTCGTCCGGCTTGCTATAATCCGGACCATCTGTGTTGCTTCTACTGCTTCCCAGACATACAATTTTTCCATTATTTTCATAATAGACAAATACCTTATCTCCAATGTCCGGCATACAATAAAATGAATTACTCAATGCGGATTCATAGGGAATATCCACACAGTTTCCACTCATATCAGCTGCATCTGCATCAAACTGGACCTGTACAATATTTCCTGTTACAGAAAGTACTGTTCCTGTTACAATATTGCTGACACAATCTGCAGACACAGAGGCGGCATAACTTGCCTTTGCGTCCATTGACCGTACCTGTTTGATATGATTGACCAAATTTCCATTTTCATTCACGATGTGACTTTGAACAACTGTAAAATCGCCAATAATATCCCCTGCCATTACGCTCAGTTCATCTGTGGTATATTCGCAGGTTTCAAACTGATAACTGACAACCGTGGCATCTGCATTCGCCTGTACAGCCCGCAGTTCATTGACATTACGGCTTCTTGATTTTTGCTTTTCCAGTATCTTACTTTCAAAAGTCCGGCCACCTTTGTTTCCCCCTGCGATTGCCATATGTGTGCCTCTGCAGCCGGAATACATATGCATTCCAAAACTGTTGATCATTCTGCAGGCGAACTGCCAGTCCGTTTCATTTTGCTGATATACAACTGTTGGTATTGCCGGATTCTGTTCCAGCTGCACGTTGCAGCCATATTCCCGCAATACCTCATCCAGAATGTCTGACAACTTTTTCCCCGGACTCTGAAATGTACGGGTTTTACGTGACATGTCTGCTGCCACTTCCAAATCAGAAAGTTCAAGGATCAGTTTCTGGTATCCATCCTGATTCTCTATCGCCACAGAAACACAGATTCCACTGTATATATTTTTCCCTTCAATGTCTGTAATCACTGCCGGTGTAAAATACAATGCCTCAAGTTCCGCCAGTGTTGTATTATCCTTCATTTCCACAATCAGATATGCCATTCCATGTGTATCGGCCTGTATCTCAGAATAGAAATCCAGAATTTTTGCATAGGAAAGTTTTATATCCGCTTTGATTTGTGCAATGGTAGTATATTTACTCATTTTCTTTCTTTGCTCCTAATTTTTCTATATAATTAAAAAGGAATCCGCATGGAATTACTGCAAGGATAAATGTCAACACACCTCTCTCCATTGCCCTCTCTTCAATTTTCTGTCCATCTTCTCCTTCTCTCCATTTTCCAGCAACGTCTACATAATATGTAAGTGCATCATTTGAAAGACCTGTATATTCTGCCAGCTTATTTATGACTTTCTCATTTTTTAATTTTTTTGTACTTGCCACTGGCAGTTCGATTATTCCGCTTTTTGGAATTGTAAATGCCCGATCATCAATAAAAATAAGCATTTTTTGTCCATCTTTTAATTTTGCAACGTAAAAGGTACCTACTCCGCCTTCTGTATTCCCATGTTCATACCTTGCCATTTTTTTAATATAATATCCGGTACCCGATAACTCCTTATACATGGTAGTTGCTTCTAAATTTTCCGCTTCAACTTTAATAATATAATTTTCTTCTGCTTCAATAATTTCTTCTCTGCTTGTCAATTCTTCATACCCAGCTCCTGCTGGGTATCCGGTCTGATCCTCATACTTTTCATAATCTACCGGCTCTGCACTTTTGTATATTGCTTTTCCATAATCCGGTATCAACGTTACCCCACAAGCTATGAATGTCGCTAATAAAATTGCAAATGTGATTGATGCCTTTATTCTGCTAAATGCTGCTGTACTTACCATACTTACCATAATTTCTATTCTCCTTGTTTCTTTTCCTCCCTTTTTTCTATATATGTAAACAAGAAAGCTCCCACAATTGATACCATAATAAATACTATTGCCCCTTTTGTCTGTGCCTCTTCTTTTATTTTTTCGCCATCTGGACTTTTTCTCCATATCCCAGCTGTATCCACATAATACCTTACTTCCTCCGAAGAAAGTCCTGTGGAATTTTCCAATTTGTTTATAATCGTTTTATTCGTTATTCTCTTTGTACTTGCCACTGGTAATTCAACACATCCGGTCTGTGGAAGTGTAAAAGCACGATCATCTATTAAGGCCAAAATCTTTTCCCCACTTTTTAATTTAATAACATAAAAAGTAGCTACCCCACCGTTAGTATTACTGTCAATATACTTCGCAGATTTCTTATAATAGTATGTAGTACCTAATATATCTTTATATGTATTTGCAGGCTTTATATCTTTTGTGTCAACGTTTACGATATAATTATGATCTGTATTGATAATTTCTTCTACTTTTGTCAATTCTTCATATCCATTCCCTGCCGGGAATCCTGTCTGATCTTTATATTCATCATAGTCTACTGCTTTTGTCTCACTATATATATCCTTTCCATAATCCGGTATCCACATTACCCCACAAGCGAGTACTGCCGCCAATACAATCGCACATGCGATTGGTGCCTTGATTCTGCTAAACGTTGCCATACTTGTCATGATTTCTATTCTCCTCCTAATTCCTTATCTCCACAAAAAACACAGATTCCACTGTATATATTTTTCCCATCATGATTTGTGCAATGGTAGTATATTTACTCATTTTCTTTCTTTGCTCCTAATTTTTCTATATATGCAAACAAAAATCCGAACGGAACAACTACGATAACAAACGTCACCATTCCCCTTACTGTTGCCTTATCTGACATTTTTTCTCCATCTGTGCTCTGTCTCCATTTTCCTGCTGTATCTACATAATATTGAAGTTCTTCTTCTGAAAGCCCTGTTAAATTCTGCAAACGTGAAAGTACCCATGGATCTGTTATACTATCAGTACTTGCAACTGGAAGTTCCACCATTCCACTCTTTGGAACTGTAAATACCCGGTCATCTATAAAAACAATAATCTTCTCTCCGCTTTTTAATTTAGCAATATAATAGGTGCCTACCCCTCCATTTGAATTTGCAAATATATACTTTGAAAATTTATTTTTATAGTAAGTTTCTTCTTGTATTTTCCGATACAACTTAACAGGTTGCAAATCTTTTACATCTACTTTCAAAATATAATTTTTCTCTGCATCAAAAATTTCTTTCCTACCTGTAAGTTCCTCATACCCCTGTCCAGCCGGAAATCCTGTCTAATCCTCATACTCATCATAATCCACTGTTTCTGCACTTTTATATATATTCTTTCCATAATCCGGAATATCTTCAACCAATTCTGCCACCAAAAATGCCAATACAATTGCGCATGTAATCGATGCCTTTATTCTACTAAATGCTGCTGTGCTTACCATACTTACCATAATTTTTTTACTCCTTTTTTTCTATATATGTAAACAAAAAAGAGCATATAATTGTAACACCCACAAAGACAACTGCACATACAGTTAATGCACGCTCCCTTATTCTCTGCCCTTCCTCACTTCTTCGCCACGCTTCTGTTGTGTCTACATAATAATCCAGATCCTCCTCGGCAAGCCTTGTCAATTCTTGTAATTTTTCTATAAATCCTGTGCTTTCCATCTCTTTTGTACTGGCCACCGGAAGTTTCACCGTACCACTCTTTGGTATCGTAAATGTTCTGTCGTCTATAAGAACAATTACTTTGTCTCCACTTTTTAACTTTGCAATATAAAAAGTACCTACACCCCCTTCTACATTAGCGTTATTGTATTTTGAAAATTTTCCATAATAATAGTCTGATTTTAATATTGATTTATACAGATTTGCAGACTCCAAATCTTTTGCATCGACAGTTACAACATAATTATCCTCTGCCTCTACAATATCTTTTCTTTTGGATAGCTCCCTATAACCATTTCCAGCCGGGAATCCCGTCTGATCTGTATACTTATCATAATCTGCTGGTGCAGTATCACTGTAAATTTTTCTTCCATAATCCGGGATATTTGCCGTACACCATCCTAATATTGCCCCAAGTATAATCGCGCATACGATAGAAGCTTTTCCTCTGCTAAATGCTGCTGTACTTACCATACTTACCATAATTTCTTTACTCCTTTTTTATCATCATCTTTTGACTATTCTTCACTTTTTATTTATATCCAACTGTAACTCTTCCGCTTGTTTCAACACCGGAACTGATGACTTATTTTCTTTTATAGCCACATCATTCAGGTCAATTCCCTCAAGGCCTATGCCATACATATCTTGCGGGTTATTGATTACATCATTCCACGCATCCAGCATTTGCTGCTGTTTCTGGCGTTCCGCTTCCTCAGCTGCTTCTTTTTCTGCTGCCTTCGCCTGAGCTGCCTCTTCCCTGTCCTGCTTAATCTCTCCAAGTTCTGTAAAACTTTCCAGCTGCTCCTGAACCTCACTTGTCAACTGATCCGTCTATAAAATAATCCTCATCCACATTGATCCATGGCACCAGTGTCATGGGTTCGCATTTCACACCTGCCACTTTTTTTGCAAGCACGCCCGCAAGCATTCCCGCAAGTGGTCCCATAGGTGTGAATAATCCGGTAACCATTGATGTTCCCCTTAAACCATTTGGATTTGTTAAAGATGTACATCTTCCAAACTGCAGGATATTTTCATTTGCCACATGATCACTTGCATTCATCAGCGGCTGGTCTTCTGTTGAAAATGTAATTCCATGATCCTCTGGAAGATTCAGATACTGTTGAGTTACCCCACAAGCTATGAATGTCGCTAATAGAATTGCAAATGTGATCGATGCCTTTATTCTACTAAATGCTGCTGTGCTTACCATATTTACCATAATTTCTATTCTCCTTGTTTCTTTTCCTCCATTTTTTCTATATATGTAAACAAAATTGATAATATAATCGCAACACTTACCCATACACTTCCACCAATAATTATTGCTCGATCTTCTATTTTCTCTCCTGCCTCACTTTTTCTCCAGGCCTCGGTTGTATCCACATAATAGGTAAGCTCATCCTCCGTAAGTCCTGTAATCTCTTCTAATTTATCTACCAGTTCCATAGTATCCACAGACTTTGTACTGGCTACCGGAAGTTCTACTGCTCCACTTTTTGGAATTGTAACCGTCCTGTCATCTATAAGAACGGGAATCTTATCACCATTTTCCAGCTTTGCAATATAAAAAGTTCCAACTCCACCTTTTAAATTTCCTCTATCATATTTTGCAAATTTACTGGTATAATATTTTGATCTTCCTATTGCTTTATACAAATTCGTAGACTCTAAATCGGATGTATCTATTTTTATAATATAATTTCTTTCATTCTCAACAATCGCTTTTCTACTTGTAAGTACCTCATATCCCTTTCCTGCTGGGAATCCGGTTTGATCTGTATACTCATCATAATCTACAGGTGCGGTATTATTATAAATTTGTCTTCCATAATCTGGAATAACCATTATGCACCATCCCAATATTGCTCCAATTATAATTGCGCATGCGATAGAATCTTTTATTCTGCTAAATGCTATCATTCTATTTATTCTCCTTTTTTATCATCATCTTCTTTTGACCATCGGTATACCTTGACACCGACCCAAATGATAACTATGCCAAATATCACTATAAAAAAAGGAACCGGGTGAAATTCATTGCTAAAAAGAAGCCCTGCTCCTCCCATAAAACAAGATATAACTCCCAGTGTAATTAAAC
>ERZ1023633.950-NODE-950-length-10390-cov-5.619932_pt1 | contig 10390 bp, 7 predicted proteins | sample MGYA00380333_ERZ1023633 | MGnify/ENA primary metagenome ERZ1023633 (study PRJEB33179, sample SAMN07448972) | human gut metagenome | biome: Human-gut; feature: Human associated habitat; material: Faeces | host: Homo sapiens | place: India: Bhopal | collected...
CTCATTATATTATCAATAAAAATATGGAAGACGGAAAGAAAACTTTCTACACAACTCCATTAAAAGCATTAAGTAACGATAAAATCAGAGAGTTCCAAAAAATATACGGTAAAGAAAACGTTGGTTTGATTACCGGCGACAAAAAGGTTAATAAAGATGCCCCTATTGTAATTATGACAACAGAAGTTTATAGGAATATGGTCGTTCAAGATAGAATGAAAGAACAAAATCCTCTTCTTGACAACTTGCAAACAGTTGTATTTGATGAATTACATTATTTAGGTGACAACGATAGAGGTGGTGTTTGGGAACAAGCAATAATGTTTACGGACCCACATACACAAATATTATCATTATCAGGAACAATGGCTAACCCTGAAAAAATTACTGACTGGATGGCTAAAACTAAAGGTCATGCACTTTCTGAAAAGGTAACTCCGGACAAAAATTATAGAGCAAAAAATGAAGGTGTTCACACAGTATTAGTAAATGTACCAAGTGAAAATAGACATGTTCCATTAGAATTTGAAGTATTGAACGTTAAACCACAACAAAAACGTGGTGGTGGCGGTGGCTCAAAAGCCGACCGTGCGAGGGCAAAACGTAAAGCAAATCAAATTGCACAATCTGATAGTGCTATGCCATCGAAAGAAAGTTACGTTGATGTTGTAGAAAAACTTCAAAGAGAAGATAAATTACCTGCAATATTCTTTATCTTCAGCAAACGTGAAGGACGTGCAACAATGTCTTATTTAAAAGACAATGGCCCTAAACTAACTACAAACAAAGAATCTCAACAAATAAAAAGAACTGTTCAACAATTCAAAGCAGATGGTAAATATCTTGGCGAATCAATGGATTTTGATGCATTAGAAAAAGGTTATGCTTTGCATAATGCTGGCATGTTACCAGACCAAAAAGAACTTGTTGAAGAATTATTCCAAAAGAAATTATTAAAAGCAGTTATTTCAACAGAAACATTATCTGCTGGTATCAATATGCCTGCTCGTTCAACAGTAATTAGTGGTGTAAGAAAACCAACTGACAATCCAGATGGTGATGATCATAAAAGATACGTATCACCAAATGAATTTCACCAAATGGCAGGACGTGCCGGAAGACGTGGTATCGATACAAAAGGTTATTGTTATGTAATGGCTTCTAACAAATCTCAAGCGAAGAAATTTAATAGTTTAATTAGTACTCCATCAAATGATATTGATAGCCATTTCAAAATAGATTATGCGTTTGTAGCAACAGCAGATGATACATATCGTGATAAAAAAGCATTGGAACCAATCTTTAGAAAATCACTTCGTGCTTATGATGAAGATAAATCTATAAGAAATGAAAATGCTAAGAAAATGGTTGATGAATTTGAAGAAAAAGAAGATGTTTTAAAACATTATGATTACTTAGACAAAGACAACAACCTAACAGATAAAGGTGTATTATTAACGAAAATTAATGGTTATGAACAAATTCCTGTAATTGATAGCATTGCAAGTAAAGAATTGGCTGATTTAGATCCAATTCAGTTAGCAGGTTATGCTGCAGGTCTTGCAAACTTGGAAAATGTTCCTAAGACCGATTTCCCACAAAAATTCACAGAATTTGATATGGACGATGACAGAATGGTCGAATTGAACAATTCAATGAATGCTAAAGTTGAAGATTATAATAAGAATATTTATTCAAAACAAGGTAATCGTGAATTGAAAGCAAATAGTAATGCTATTAAACACATATATAGTTGGGCAGATTTGAATAGTAAATCAGATGCTTCAACTGAAAACTGGAAAGAATTATATTCTGGTGATATGAAGAAAAGTATCAGAGATGAAGGTACATTGTTTAGAGAAATCATGATGACTTCTGATTTGTTGAAACAAATGGACGAAATTGCTCAAACAGGTGCTGAAATTTCAGAAAAAACAAGTGATAGAAAATATTACGAAAACTTGTCAGATACAATCAAAGAATCTCTGGAATTAATTAACAGAGAACCTGCAAAGAATGAAGATATAGCAGAAGGCGATGAAGAATAATAATTATTATTTATAAGACAAAAGACCTTGAGATTTTCTCAAGGTCTTTTGTCTTTAATTTTGTTCTTTTTTCTTATGATAATGTCTTTTACAGAGGTTTTAATCAAACCGTCTTTTATTCTATAATAAAATGTAGGTCAGGCTTTGCCTGACAAAAACTGTAGGTTGGATATATTTACTCAGTAAAAAATATAATATTTCGTATTATATTATAAATTTTGTATAAACATGTCATAAAATTTTTGACTTTATTAAAAAAATCGCTAAAATATATAATGTAGACAGTGCAGGTTAGAAAATGAGAATGTTAGAGAGATTAAAAGAGTTTGAAAAACAGTACATGTTTTTACGCTGGGTATCAGGTAATGAATATGGCAAATTGGAATTTGTAGGAGATGATTTCATCGAATTTAGCGTAGTAGATGTTGATTCTATGGAATATAGAGAAACTTTGTTGATTAATTCACAACTTATTTTAGAGGTTGCATTTGGTGGTGCAGATGTTTCTAGAATCGTTGCAGAGATATCTTCGCAAATGACTTTTGGCGAACAATAGAAATATTTCGATATAATAGGACATTTACTTATAATAGTTGTTGAGTACATAGAATGTACAGAATAAATATATTATGACATTATTATTGTCATCTTGAGCAGAGGAAGCAGATGTACGAACGAAAGTGAAAGGTGACAATTTATAATCAAAACTACGTTTTTTGATTTGAATTTGAACGGTGCCGTTTATTGCGACCGAAAGGTGATGCTAATTATGCATAATTACCAAATCTCAGCGAAAGATTTATTTTAAATAATAGATGCTGAAACGAGTTCAGCATGACCGTTACTTTTGAGTCATTCCGAACTTGTTTCGGAATCTCTTTTAAATAGATGCTGAAATAAATTCAGCATGACTATTAAATATTATTTTGACTTTATTTTAATATCTATAAAAATAGATACTTAAACAAGTTAAGTATTTATTTTTAATAAACCAACATTAAACTATATTTTATATTTCCATATTTTTTAAATCGTCGCTTACTGTGAAGTCTGCTGAAACGGTGTTTCTTATATCATCAACAGTAAACATTGGATTGATTTCTGTTAAGACTAAACCATTGTCTGTAACTTGCATTACACAACGTTCTGTTATGATAAGGTTAACTTCTTTGTATGCAGTTAGAGGTAAATTACATTTTTTAACGATTTTTATTTGACCTTTAGAAAGGTGTTCCATAACAACGATTACTCGTTTTGCACCAACGACCAAATCCATTGCACCACCCATTCCTGGAATGAATTTTCCTGGAATCATCCAGTTTGCAAGACTGCCTTCTTCATCGACTTGCAAAGCACCTAAGACAGTCGCATCGATGTGACCACCTCTCATCATTGTGAATGCCATTGGAGAATCGTAGAAACACGCACCTTCTTTTGCTTCTACATAACCACCACCAGCATTGATGATACGTGTGTCTATGTTATCTTTTGGTTGGTCTTTGCCAAGACCTAACAAACCGTTTTCAGATTGGAATGTTACGTTTAATTCTTCTGGAACGTAGTTTGCTACTTCTGTTGGCAAACCAATACCAAGAGTTACAACATCGCCTGCTTTAAATTCTTTTGCAGCACGTTTTGCAATGATTGTATGAATTTGTTGTTTTGATAATTCTTGAGCCATAACTTCCATTTATTTATCCTCTTTTGTTACAACGTAATCTATAAATATTCCAGGGATAATTACTTCATTTGGATCAAGGCAATCAACTAATTCATCTGCTTGTACAATTACAGTTTCTGCTGCTGTTGCCATTATTGTATTAAGGTTTCTTGTTGTTCCAAAGAATCCTACGTTGCCATGTTTATCAACTTTTGTTCCGTATATTAGAGAGAAATCAGCACTGATTGGTTTTTCGAAGATGAATTTTTTACCATCAATTTCCATTGTGTGCTTACCTTCTTCTATTACTGTGCCAACACCTGTTGGAGTAAGGACACCACCAAGTCCGGCACCTTTTGCTCTTATACGTTCAATTAGTGTACCCATTGGTACAAGTTCAACATCAAGTTCGCCTGTGTGCATTTGTCTGCCGGTTTCAGGGTTTGTGCCGATGTGAGAGGTGATTAGTTTTTTAACTTGTTTGTTAACGATAAGTTTTCCTTTATCAGCATCTGGGAAAGATGTATCATTGGAGATTATTGTTAAATCGTGAATGTTTTGATTAACAAGTTCATCAATAAGTTTGTCAGGTGCTCCACAACTAAGGAAACCACCAATCATGATAGTTGCACCGTCTTTGATTAGATTAATTGCATCTTTTGCTGATAATACTTTTTTCAAGAAAATATCCCCCTTTTTCAATTTTAGCATAAAGTATTTTATGCGTTTAATGTTCTATTTTCTTTTGTAAACTTTGTAACAAAAAATACGAATTGTGAAATTGGGATACCCTCCAAAACCTTTATATACATGTAAGAGTGAGTCTATATTAATAAAGAGGTAATAAAATGGGCGTAGCACCAGTTGATGGATATGGTAACATAACAAGCGGAAACGCAAAGGAAATCTACACCAAATATAAAAAAGGTGAGGTTAACTTATCTCCTGCTCAACAAAAATACTGTGAAAACTTCTTAACCCCTGAAGAAATTGATGAGGTGTCTTATGATACTGATGTGAAGAATAAAGAGGGTAAAGATAAAATTGGCGATGCAGAAAAAGCCGAGTCGCATGGCGGACAAGGTGGAAATGCTGCTGCAACAACGGCTGCAACGATAGGTGCAGTTTTAGGTGCAACAGCAACAGCATGTGCTCTTGCTAATGTAACAGGTTTTGGTGCTTTGGCTGGTGGTATTGCTGTTGTTGCGATTGCTGCTAGTACAAAACTTATAGCAAATAAATTTGACGCAGGTTATAAAGATAGAACAGGTGCATGTGATAGAGCAAATGATACAAATGCTACAATTGATGGATATACAAATGCATTGATTGATACAATGGATATGATGAATGATGATATGGATTTGTATCAACAACAATCAGAAGAATATACATTGACTGTTAATACCAATACATCTCAGATGGCATCATTACAAGTAGATTTGGCTGCGGCTCAAGCTGCTGGTGATAAAGCAGGTGTTGAAAATATTAAAAATCAAATGAAACAGATAGAAGGAATGGATTTGTCTGGTCAAACTGATGAAATGGATGAAACAAAAGGCAGATTAGATGAATATAATGCTGCAAATTCTGAATCACAAGGTGTAAGTGAAGCAGGTCAATCTGTATCAGATTTCTTGAAAGAAGGTACAGGTTTGGGTGTTATGGCAACAGTAAATGCTGCAATTTTAACAGTCGCTACCGCAATGTGTGGTTTAGCATCACTTATGGCTTTCCCTAAATTGCTTCCTTTCTTCCCAGATAAGGTACCAGCAACAATGGGTAAAATTATGTATGGTTTGGCAGGTGCTGGATTTGCTTGGGGCGTTGCATCTTTTAGTGGTAAAGCTAAGAAAGAATTTGAATGTGGTTCTGCAGGTGGTGATATGGAAGATCGTGTCGGAGCATTGAATGATATGATTGGACAACAAGCAGGATATGTTGAATCTACCACAGAAACATTTGATGCTGCAGATGAGGCATCAACAGAATCACAAGGTGAAGCAAAAGAAAAAGCAAACAAAGCAGTACAAACAAAAGGTGCATTACCTACTACTCCTAAAAAAGATGACAAAGACGGCGATAAAGATGGTGGTGGTTCACCTGTTCCAGCCGGTGCCGCTGCATAATACTAATAGTTTTATAAAGATGTTTAACATACCCCAGATATTGAATGCTTCGATATCTGGGGTATTGTTTGTATTATGTTATGATTATATTGCCTCATTTCTTTGACCGCAAAGAAACGAGGCGGAAAGAAACTCTCGGCGACGCATTCGTTCACACGAGAATAGTATAATTCAACAATCGAGTCTCACAACTCGTGATTTTGTGTATTTTTAATGTTTCAAAATCACTCATACAGTTCGACATAGTGTTTCATTAACATTCTCGGTTCACTCCGCTATTGCCGATTTTGAGTTATGTAATATTTGCTATATTTTATTTATTGTCACTGCGAGAAGTAGATTTTTGACTCTGCCGAGCAAAATAATTAAGTATTATTTTGTGAGAGGTAAGTGAAGCAATAATCCAAGATAGTTTTGGAATCTAATAAGAAGAAATGCTGAAACGAGTTCAGCATGACCGTTGGTTTTCGTCATTCCGAATTTATTTCGGAATCTCTTTATTTTTTTTATTTGTTAAATTTCTATTTTCATTTTCTTCTTGAATTATTTGGCTAGTCGCAGAAACGTGGTTCTGCTCCACGTTACGGGCTAGGCTTTCGCCTTCGCCTTACCAAAAATTCGTTTTGCGGTCAAAGAAATGTTGCGAAATAATCAAGCAAATTAAAAATTTAAATAGATTTTAAAACTGTCTTGAATACTTTATTCTTCGTTATAAACCATTTTTTTGCGTAGTTTCCATTGGCATACAACTAATACAAATATTATTGCAAATAAGATATATGCAATCGCACTTGCTTTGCCAGCCTCAAAGTATTCAAATGCGTATTTATAGATTGAATAAACAAGTACCATTGTGCTATTCTCAGGTCCACCCTGTGTCATCATATATATTAAGTCGAAAACTTGAAACGAACTAATAGACGTTATAACAATTACAAAAAATATCGTTGATGACAACAATGGAATAGTGATATGTCTAAACGTATTCCAAGTGTTTGCTCCATCAATTTTTGATGCTTCTAGCAAGTCTTGGTTTATAGTTGCAAATCCTGACAAAAAGATTATCATATTGTATCCAATCAATTTCCATACAGATACAATAATCAATGCCGGCATAGCATATACCTTGTCATACAACCAATTTATATGTAAATGCAAAAATTGATTCAAACAACCAATATTGGGATCAAATATCCATTGCCATACAAGTGCAATAACTATCATTGGTGTAATAAATGGTATAAAATAAGCCGTTTTGTAAAAATTGCTACCTCTAATTTTTGTGTTTAAAATAGATGCCAAAATCAAAGGTATAACAACACCCAACAAAGATACTGAAATAGCATATACAAAAGTGTTACCCAATATTTTTAAAAATAGTTTATCATTTATAATAAACTTATAATTATCTAAACCTACAAATTGAATATCGTTTAACAAATCCCATTTTGTGAAACTTAATGAGAATGAAAAAATTACTGGAATAATTATAAATATAAATGTTCCAATAACAGCAGGTAAAATAAATAGCCATGCCGTCATTGTGTTTTGATATTTAGATTTTAAAAATTGAAAATTCTTCATATTTATACTACATTATAACTAAAATATAAGCGATAAAGGAGAAATTAATGATAGTTGATACAGCATTCGGCAAAAATGATATACGTGGTATTTATGGAAAAGATGTAACAGAAGAATTGTTTTACTATACAGGACGTGGTTATATCTCATATCTTTCTAATAACTTAGAAAAAAATCCATCTGATATTTGGGTTACTGTTTGTCGTGATGCTAGAACTCATTCTCCAGCATTGGTTGATTCACTAATCAAAGGTGTACGTTCTACTGGTGCTAATGTTGTTGATTTAGGTTTAGCACCTACTCCAATTGGTTATTATTCAGAAGTTGCAGGTGTTCCAACTGAATATACAAGAGGTAATGCTATTTCTGGTGCGTTAATTGTTACTGCAAGTCATAATCCAAGTCAATATAATGGCTTAAAAATGACTTTCAGAAAACAATCTCTTGGTGAAGAACAAATCAAAATCGTTAAGAATTACACAATGGAAGAATATCAATATCAAAAACCAGTATTATTAAATGGTTCATTAGTTGAATATGATATTATTCCTCAATATACAAAAGAACTTAAAGCAGCATTCCAAAATATGGCACAAACAATTAATGGCTCAATAAAAGTTGTTGTAGATAGTGGTAACGGTACAGGTGGTGTTGTTGCACCAAATCTATATAGAGAATTGGGTTGCAAGGTCGTTGAATTATTCTCAATGCCTGATGGACGTTTTCCTAACCATCACCCAAATCCTAGTGATCCTAAAAATTTGGAAGATATTAAAAGAGCAGTTGTTGAAAATAAAGCAGATTTTGGTATCGCTTTTGACGGTGATAGTGACCGTATCGGTGTTGTAGATTCAAAAGGAAGACAATTGACTGGCGATAAATTACTTTTGATTTATGCATTAGATGTTATTGAAAAATATAAAAATAAAGGTGAAAAACCAGTTGTTGTATCAGAAGTGAAATGTTCTCAAGTATTGTACGATACAATTGATAACTGTGGCGGTCAATCTGTTATGTGTAAAACTGGTCATGGATATATCAAAGCAATGATGAAAGAAAAAGATGCAATTCTGGCTGGTGAAATGAGTGGACATACATTCTTTAAAGATAGATATTATGGTTTTGATGATGCAGTTTATGCAGGTTGCAGAATTATTGAAATCGTAGCAAAACATAAACGTGAAAATAGCGAATTTGTAGTAGAAGATTTATTGAAACCGTTTGATGAAGTTTGCACTTCTCCTGAATTGAGATTGCCTTGTCCAAATGAATTGAAGAAACCCGTTTTGGAAGGTTTTAAACAATATGTAAATGAAAATCAACGTTGTTTCGGTAATCCTATCAAAGATATTATTACATTAGATGGTATGAGAGTTGTCTTTGATGGTGGTTTCGCTTTGATTAGACAAAGCAATACAGAACCTGTATTTACGTTGAGATTTGAAGGTAAAACTGAAAAAGAATGTGATATATACAGAACCGTTATGGTAGAAAAACTAAACGAACTTATTGATGAATTAAGCAAGGTACAGTCTTAATATATTGCTTTTTTTGTCTATGTATATTAAAATTAACTGTATATTATAGGAAAGGTTAAAACAAAAGGGAAATGACCCAGAGTATTTATTTTAATTTATTTGTAGTTGTCCTGTTAATATTAGCAAATAGTTTTTTCGTTGCCTCAGAGTTTGCGATGGTGAAAGTTCGTAAGACAAGACTTGAACAACTTTCAAGTGAAGGTGATTCTACGGCAAAACTTGCATTAGGTATGACAGAAGATATAAATGATATGCTTGCAGCAGCACAATTAGGTATTACAATCGCTAGTGTTGGACTTGGTTGGGTTGGTGCTAAGACAATTGCAGATATTTTGCACAAGGTTTTGATTGTGGTACTTCCTTTTGCTGATACATCATTCTGTTTATGGATTTCTGTTCCGTTATCATTTATTTTGATTACATATTTTGAAGTATTGTTAGGTTAACAAATCCCTAAATGTGTTGCATTACAAAATCCTGAAAAGGCTGCTTTGTTTGTTGCAAGACCAATGAAATTCACAATGGTTATTCTAAAACCTTTTGTTTGGTTCTTGGCTACTTGTGGTAATAAAATTCTTGAATTTTTCAAACTTAATGCTTGTGATAATCAATTAGTACATACAACTGAAGAACTTGATATGTTAGTTGATGCAAGTTATAACGAAGGTGTTTTGAATGAAACAGAAGCTGAAATGTTGCATAATATGTTCAAATTCTCTGATTTGACAGCAAAACAAGTTATGATTCCTCGTACAGATATGATGTGTATTGAAACTATTACACCACTAGAAGAAATTAAAAAAATTACCGCAGAAAATCAATATACTAGATATCCTGTTTATGAAGAAAGTATTGATAAAATTTTAGGTTTCTTACACGTAAAAGATTTATATACAAAAATGCTTGAAAGTGATGATGAGCATATTAACTTACAAGAATTGTTACGTCCAATAATGCTTATCCCAGAAACAATGACTCTTGATAATTTGGTTATTGAGTTTAGAAAACGTAAAAGTCAAATTGGTATTGTTGTTGATGAATTTGGTGGTACATCTGGTTTAGTTACATTAGAAGATGTATTAGAAGAAATTGTTGGTGAAGTGCAAGATGAATTTGATGAAGATGAAGAACTTGATATAAAAGAGGTTGCACCAAATACTTATGTTGCTAGTGCAATGGTTAGAATTGATGAAATAGCAGAGTTCTTTAATATAGAAGAAAATAAATTTGATTTTGAAGATGTTGAAACAATCGGTGGTTTGGTTGTTAAAATCTTGGGTAGAATTGCTCAAGTTGGTGATGTTGTTGAAATCAAAGAACAAGGTCTAAAATTTACTGTGCAAAAAGTTGAGGGTGCTAGAGTTACAAGACTTGTTGTACAAAAATTTGATATTGAACCTCAAGAAGAAGAAAATAAGTAGACTTGTTTAT
>ERZ1023633.960-NODE-960-length-10312-cov-8.198986_pt1 | contig 10312 bp, 6 predicted proteins | sample MGYA00380333_ERZ1023633 | MGnify/ENA primary metagenome ERZ1023633 (study PRJEB33179, sample SAMN07448972) | human gut metagenome | biome: Human-gut; feature: Human associated habitat; material: Faeces | host: Homo sapiens | place: India: Bhopal | collected...
TGTCTGCCTTCTTCACGTTAGCCTTCTTTGCATCTGTTTTCTTGGCCTCTGCGGGCTGCTGGCCGTTGGCAGGTGCAGGAATGACGTTGCGCGGCTTGCTCTCGGTGAGCATGGTGGCCTGCTGCTCTTCGATCTGCTTTTGCACAGACGAGGGTGCGCGGTCAATGGCCATGAGAGCGGCCTTGTCGGCAAGGGCTGTCTCTTTCGTCTTGCGGCAGATGATCTGGTTGTCAAACTCGATGTCGATGTAAGAATATTTGTTCCAGCCTGCCTGAGCGAGGCCATATTTGTAGAACTTCTCCAAGCGTGTGAGCTTGCGGTCGACAAACTGGTTTATGAGCTCCTGACGCTTCTCCTTGCTGTTGGCTTCGGGCAGTGTGCCGAGGTGAACGATGTGGTCGCCGACGCGTGGCACGATCTCTATGCTGCGGTCGGGCAGAACGTTGACCTGCACCACGAGGTTCTTCCACATGTCGTTGCCCATGATGGCCTTGCCCAAGGGCGAGATGTAACGGCGTGCGAACCAACGCGGTATGTTGCCCGTGGCGATGATGAGGTCGCTGGTGTAGAGCGAGTTGGGCATGATGCAGTCTTTGTCGTCAAGATAATAGTCATCGCCGTTGTCGGCCTTCACTCTTATCACGGGCAGCAGCTGCGTTATGCTCACGTTCACCTCGCCGTCTTCGGTCTTGTAACATTGGGCTGTCTTGACAAACGGACTCTTCTTCAGCTTCTCCTCGATCTCTCGCGCGTTGATGTCGCGCATCAGTTTGCCGAGAGGGTAGAGGCCGGCGCTCTTCAGACGTTTCGTTATCTCGTTGGCGTTGATGAATCCGTTGGAGCTCTCGTCTGCCACCACGATCTTGGCTTTGGTGCATACCCGTGCCGTTTCATCGGGTTTGTTGAACACGGTGAACGCACATAACAGGTAGACAGCGAGCACGATGTCTACGGTGACGAGCAGCGATTTCTTCCAGTTGATTCTCACGTTTCTTTCTTGATGCTTTGTTGTTATAAAACCTTTGTGGTTTTTTGTCTTGTCTTGTTCTTAGCCTTGTGTCGTCTTCAGCATGCTAGGCTGTCGGGGCGGGGCGAGCCTTTGTAGACAGCTCGTGCCCTTGTGGGCAGCTCGTGCCTTTGTGGGCAGCTCGTGTCTTTGTTGGCTTGCCGCGCCTTCACAGCATGTTACGCCTCGCTCTGCTCCTTGCTTTCGATGATCTTCGTTATCTGCGGGCAGAGGTTGTCGAGGTCACCGGCACCGAGCACCACAAGCACGTCAAAGTTGCGCTTCTTCACAAGGTCGAGCACGTCGTCCTTGCTGATGAGGCTCTTCTCTACGCCTGGCTTGAGGTTGTCGTAGATGAGCTTGCTGGTGACGCCGGGGATGGGTTGCTCGCGTGCGGGGTAGATGTCGCAGAGAATGACCTCGTCGAGCTGACTGAGCGCGTTGGCGAAATCGTTGTAGAAGTCGCGTGTGCGGGTGTAGAGGTGTGGCTGGAAGATGGCTGTGATCTTGCGGTCCTTATACAGTTCGCGCAGGCTCTTTGCGCTCTGGTAGATCTCCTTGGGGTGGTGGGCATAGTCGGACAGGAACACATGCTTCTTGTTCTTGATCTTGAAGTCGAAGCGGCGCACCACGCCGTGATATGTCTTCATGCCGTAGCGAAGCTCCTCGGCTGTGCATCCGTTGAGCTGTGCCATGGCCATGGCTGCTATGCTGTTGTCGATGTTGATGGGCACGGGCTGTCCAAGCTCAATGCCTTTGACCGTCTCTATGGGTGAGACGAAATCGAAGGTTATCTCGCCGTTGTCGATGATGATGTTCTCGGCGTGGAAGTCGCCCTCGTCGCGGCTATACTCGTAGACCTTCACTCCCGGCTGCACGTCGGCTTTCATCTCCAGGTTCTTGTGGATGATGAGTGCTCCGCCCGGCTGGATGAGCGTGGTGTAATGGCGGAAGCTCTCAAGATAAGCCTCCTTGGTGCCATAGATGTCGAGGTGGTCGGGGTCGGTAGCGGTGATGACGGTCATCCAGGGGCGCAGCCAATGGAAAGAGCGGTCAAACTCGTCGGCTTCTATCACCACATAGTCGCTATGGTCAGAGAGGATGTAGTTAGTGCCATAATTTTTTGATATGCCTCCGAGGAAGGCGTTGCAGTCGATATGGCTTTGGTGCATGATGTGTGCGCACATGGTCGATGTAGAGGTCTTGCCGTGTGTGCCAGCCACGCACAGACCTTTGTGTGTGCGTGTGAGCGTGCCGAGCACCTGTGCACGCTTCTCTACGGTGAACCCGCCTTCGTTGAAGAACACAAGCTCTTTGTGCTCTTTAGGAATGGCAGGTGTGTAGATAACGAGGCACGACTTGGGGTCGCGGCATGCGTGGGGTATCTCGTCCACGTTCTCTTCATAGTGGATGAGCATGCCCTCTTTCTCCAGCTGGTGAGTGAGGTCTGACGGTGTCTTGTCGTAACCTGCCACCACGAGACCTCTTCTTATAAAATAGCGAGCTATAGCGCTCATGCCGATGCCGCCGGCACCGACAAAATATACTGACTTGATGTCTTTGAGTTCCATTGTTGTTTCTCTTTACTCTTTTTCTTTGGTTCTCCTGTTCATTAATTTTTTCTGTTCACCGTTCTCTCCTTCTCAGAGCTGTGCGGGCTGTGAAGCGCTTTAGGCTTTCCGCTTTATTTTCCAGCCAGCTTCAACACCTCATCGGCAATGATGTCGGCAGAGGCGGGCTTGCCAAGCTCCTTGATGTTGGTGGCGAGCTGTGAGAGCAGTTCGCTGTCTTTCACCGTCTTCACGGCTGTCTCGAGCAGCGTGTCGGGTGCGTCGGCATCTTTGATGTAGAGGGCAGCGTCTTTGTTGACGAGCGCCATGGCGTTCTTTGTCTGGTGGTCCTCAGCCACATTGGGCGACGGCACGAGGATGACGGGTTTGCCTATGAGGCAGAACTCGCTGATGGAGCTGGCGCCGGCGCGGCTGATCACGAGGTCGGCAGCCTTGTAGGCGGCACCCATGTCGGAGATGAAGTCCATGACCTTAAGCATGGGCAGCGCCTTGTGGTCTTTCATCTTCTCGGCAATGGCGGCGCTGTAATATTTGCCTGTCTGCCAGATAAACTGCACACCGCTGTTCTCGACGATGTCGAGGTGTTGGAGCACACTCTCGTTGACGGTTCGTGCGCCCAGACTGCCTCCCACAAGCAAGATGGTCTTCTTCGAGGGGTCGAGGCCGAAGCTCTTGATGGCTTCCTCGCGTGAGACTGTGGTCTCAAGGAGAGCCTGACGCACGGGGTTGCCGGTCTTTATGATCTTGTCGGCGGGGAAGAAGCGTTCCATGCCGTCGTATGCCACGCATATCTTTGATGCCTTCTTTGCCAGCATCTTGTTGGTAACGCCGGCATAAGAGTTTTGTTCTTGTATGAGACAAGGAATGCCCATGGCGCTTGCTGCGTCGAGGGTGGCGCCGCTGGCATAGCCGCCAACGCCCACAGCCACATCGGGCTTAAACTCTTTGATGGTCTTGCGCACCATGCGTTTGCTCTTCAGAAAGTCGAGAGCCACGCCGATGTTGCGAGGCGACCACAAGGGACGTATAAATCCCCTTACGGGCAGACCGATAATCTCGTAGCCTGCAGCAGGCACACGTTGCATCTCCATACGTCCCTGGGCTCCTACGAACAGTATCTGTGCGTCGGGGCGTTTTGCCTTGATGGCGTTGGCTATTGACACGGCAGGAAAAATGTGACCTCCCGTGCCGCCACCGCTGACAATAATTCTAAGTTCCTTGTCCATCTTTTCTTTATTGTTCTTTTATCGTGTAACGGCAACTCTTCTTATGAAAACAGGTTTCTGTTATCTTGAAAACTTGTTTTCAAATTGCCGAGTGCCGCCTAACTTATGCAAAGTTAGTGCCAACGAGCGCAATGAAAACTTGTTTTCAAATTGCCGAGTGCCGCCTAACTTATGCAAAGTTAGTGCAAATAACGTGAAAGACAAAATAATTTTTTCCTTTTTGTCTCTTCTTATTATATATAAGGTGTAGCTAAAGCCATTTGCCTACCTGCCAACGCCTCGTTTTTGTTTCTTTGTCGTCACGCTGGCTGCACGGCTGCTGTCGCTGTCGGCGTGTTGTTTGTCATGAGGTCGGAGCGTTTCTGTGCCGTTCGGCTGATGCTCAGGATGGCTCCGAGATACATGCAGTTGATGATGGTTGACGTACCGCCCTTACTGATGAGTGGCAGCGGCTGGCCCGTGATGGGTGCCAGACCCACAGCCACGCACATGTTGAAGAGAGCCTGTGACACGAGCATGAGTGCCAGGCCCATGGCAAGATAGGCGGGGAAATTGTTCTCGCACCTGTTGGCTATGATGCCCGCCCTGAAGAGCAGGATGATGTAAAGCAGCGACACGAAGATGGCGCCTGGCAGGCCCATCTCCTCAATGATGATGGCATAGATAAAGTCGGAGAACGCCTGCGACAGGAAGTCGCGCTCCTCCGAGTTGCCCGGTCCCTTGCCTGTTATTCCTGACGACACGATGGCGATGTTGGCATGTGAGCGCTGCGCGTCGTCGTTGATGATGTCAACATCTTCTGGTTTCACATCCTTGTTGTCGATGAATTTGTCGATGCGCGACTTCCATGTGTCCAGACGGTGCAGCACACCGCTGTTCCTGCCTTTCGACTCGCCCTCTTTCCCTTTGTCGGTCTGCACGGTCTCCACTTTCTGCTTGCCTTCAGGCAGCTTCTTCTCGTCCTTGCCGAAGCACATGATCGACATGAAGGCGAGACCCACGACGAGCGCCACGATGCCGAGCAGCTTGCCTATCTGTGAGAAAGGCACGCGGCCGATGATCATCATCATGCAGATGACGAGGCAGAGGAGCGCTGCCGTAGACAGGTTCTCGAAGAAGATCAGGGGCACGATGAGCATGCCGATGAACAAGATATACCTGAACGCGTTCTTGTCGGCTCCACGTCCGGTCTGCATGGCACTGAGGATCTGTGCCGTGGCGAGCACATAGGTGCCTTTGGCTATCTCCGATGGCTGAAACTGTATGCCCATGATCTTGATCCATCGGTGGCCGTCGTTGACAGCTCCCATGAAGAACACGCCCACCAGGGTGGCTATGGAGAAGGCCAGGAGGAAGGGTAGGGCCACCTTGAAATAGCGGCACGGTATGTTCATCGTCACGATCATGCAGAACAGACCCACGATCAGCAACCCTACATGCTTGAGCACCGGCGCCATGTAGTTGCTGTTGTAGGTCAGCTGCGACGAGGCCGAGTAGACCTCGATGACGCTGATGATGCAGAGGAACAGGAACACCATCCAGATGACCTTGTCGCCTTTGAAAATGTTGTTTAGAGTTTTGTTCATGTGTCTATTGTTTCATGTCTCTTACGAGCTGCTTAAACTGTTCTCCACGGTCTTCCATGTTCTTGAACAGGTCGAAGCTGGCGCAACAGGGACTGAGCAGCACGGTGTCGCCGGGCTTTGCCAGCTCGCGGCAGGCAGCCACACAGTCGTTCATCGAGTGGGTGTCGCGCACGGGCAGTCCGAGCTGGTCGAAGAAGTTGTGGAGCTTGGTGTTGTCGGCACCGAGATAAACGAGGGCTGAACATTTCTTCTGCACCATCTCCTTAATCTCGTTATAGTCGTTGCCCTTGTCCTTGCCTCCGATGATGAGGACCGTGGGGGTTGTCATGCTCTCCAGGGCATACCAGCAAGCGTCGACGTTGGTGGCTTTCGAGTCGTTGATGTAACGCACGCCGTCTACTGTTGCCACCTTCTCCAGACGGTGCTCCACACCGGGGAAATCTTCCAGTCCGGCTGCTATGGCGTCGTGGCTGATGCCGTAGACGTTGGCAGCCAAGCCGGCAGCCAACTGGTTGTAGATGTTGTGCTTTCCTGCGAGCGACAGCTCCTCACGCTTCAGCTCGAAGAGGGTGGGGGCGAGCAACTTGTACATGCCGTCGACGATGGCACCCTCGCAGCCCTCTTCCATGTTCTCGGCAAACGGCAGCTGACGGGCCTTGATGTCATATTTTGGCAGTTCGCGACGAATGATGGGGTCATCGTTCCAATAGATGAACGCATCGTCTGCCGTCATGTTCTGAATGATGCGGAACTTGGCGTCGACGTAGTGTTGCATGCAGAAGTCGTAACGGTCGAGGTGGTCGGGGGTGATGTTGAGCAAGATGGCGATGTCGGCCTTGAAATTGTACATGTTGTCGAGCTGGAACGAGCTGAGCTCGATGATGTAGACCTTGTGGGGCTGCTCTGCCACCTGGAGGGCGAGCGAGTTGCCGATGTTGCCAGCCAGACCGGCGTCTATGCCCGCCTTCTTGAAGATGTGGTAGATGAGCGAGGTGGTCGTGGTCTTTCCGTTGCTGCCTGTTATGCATACCATCTTGGCGTCGGTGTAACGGCCTGCAAACTCGATCTCGCTGATGATGTTGATGCCCTTGGCCATGGCTTTCTGGATCATAGGTGCCTCCTTGGGTATGCCCGGACTCTTTATGATCTCGTCGGCAGCGAGGATGCGCTCCTCGCTGTGGTGCTTCTCTTCCCACTCTATGTTGTGGTCATCGAGCATCTTCTTATATTTGTCCTTTATTGCTGACATGTCGCTCACGAACACGTCGAATCCTTCTTTCTTGGCCAGCACGGCGGCACCTGCACCGCTCTCGCCAGCACCCAATATTACAATCTTTTTCATAATGGAAAGCCCCTCGTGGCCTCTCCCGTGGGGGAGGTGTTCGGGATTTATGTTTTATTGTTTTACAATTGCTTTTGTTTCTTGGTTTCGGCTTTTCTTTGGCTTCAGCTTTTAGCCTTTTCTTTGGCTTGGCCTTAACCGTAGCTTTAGCCTTAGCTTTGGCTTTGGCTTGGCCTTAACCTTATCTTTAGCTTTGCCTCTACCTTATCTTAGCCTTGGTCTTATCTTCGTCTTTCGCTTTTCGCCTCGCCGTCAGCTTTTTATCTTATCTTCAGCGTGATGATGGTCATGGCAGCCAGAATGATGGTGATGATCCAGAAGCGTATGGTGATCTTCGACTCGTGGATGGCTCCCTCGGGCTTGCGGATGAGATATTTACACTCTGGGTCGAGCTGACACTGCTGTGTGCGGAAGTTGTCATGGATAGGTGTGCGCTTGAAGATGCGCTGCTTCACGCCACGGCGCTTGCCGAGCTTAAAGTAGTAGACTTGCAGAATGACGCTGAGGCTCTCGACGAAGAAGATGCCGCAGAGGATGGGGAGCATCAGCTCTTTGTGGATTATTATTGCCGACACGGCGATGATGCCGCCGATGGTCAGCGAGCCTGTGTCGCCCATGAACACCTGGGCAGGATAGGCGTTGTACCACAGGAAGCCGATGAGCGAGCCGATGAAGGCACACATGAACACCACAAGCTCCTCCGATTGCGGGATGTACATGATGTTCAGGTAGTTGGCATATTCGATATGGCTGCTCACATAAGCCAGGATGCCTATCGCCACGCCTATTATCGCCGAGTTGCCGGCACACATGCCGTCCATGCCGTCGTTGAGGTTGGCGCCGTTCGACACCGCCGTGACAACAAAGATGGTCATGATGACGAACAGGATCCAGCCTGCCGCCGTCTTATACTTGCCGCAGAACGACATGATGCTCGAATAGTCGAGGTTATGGCCTTTGACGAACGGTATGGTGGTCTTCAGCGACTTGGTGGCTTGCGCCCTGTGCTTGATGACCATCTCCTGTCCTTGGCGCTCGATGGCGAGGTTCTCGTTCATCTTCACATCGGGCGACATCCACAGCGTGAGACCCACGATGAGGCCAATGCCCACCTGACCGACAATCTTGTAACGGCCTTTCAGACCTTCTTTGTTGCGACGGAAAATCTTGATGTAGTCGTCCATACCGCCGAGAAAGCCGAGCCACACGGTGGTCACAATCATGAGCAACAGGTAGATGTTGCGCAGACGGCCAAGCAGGATGACGGGCAACAGGATGGCGACGATGATGATGACGCCACCCATCGAGGGCACACCAATCTTCTGCACGCCGAACGGGTCTATGCTCGCGTCGCGCTGTGTCTCGGTGATCTGCTTCTTCTTAAGAAACTTGATAAACTTTTCGCCCAACCATGCTGAGATGACGAGGGAGAAGATGAGGGCCAGCAGCGATCGGAACGAGATGTATCCCCACATGTGGGAACCGCTGATGCCGTATTGCTCTAAGAACCGGAAGAGATAGTATAGCATTTTTTGATTTTTGAATTTTGAATTTTGAATTTTGAATTGTTGCGGCAGAGCCGCAATTTTGAATTTTGAATTTTGAATTTTGAATTGTTGCGGCTCTGCCGCAATTTTGAATTTTTGAATTCAGATTTATTGTGCCGTTGGCGCAATATTGAGTGAAGATTATTGAACATCGATGATTGAACGTTGATGATTGAACGTTGATGATTGAACATCGATGATTGAATGTTGAAAAAATAATTTCCCAATTCTTAATTGTTAAATTCTTCATCGGCGAAGCCGATAATTCAAAATTCAAAAATCAAAATTCAAAATTGCGCAACAAATCAAAACTCAAAATTCAAAATTCAAAAATTAAGAACAAACCTCTCTCACAACCTCGTGGTCGTCGAAGTGGTGTTTCACGCCTTTCACGTCTTGGTAGTTCTCATGACCCTTGCCAGCTATGAGCACCACGTCGCCCTTCTGTGCCATCATGCAGGCTGTGCGGATGGCCTCGCGGCGGTCAACGATAGAGATGACCTTCTTCATCTGCTGAGCGTTAAGACCGGCGAGCATGTCGTTGATGATGTCTTGGGGCTCCTCGAAGCGTGGGTTGTCGGATGTTATGATCACCTTGTCGCTCTGCTTCACAGCCTCCTGTGCCATAAGCGGACGCTTGCCCTTGTCGCGGTTGCCGCCTGCTCCACAAACGGTGATGACCTGTCCCTTGCCGTTGAGCACCTCATGGATGGCGTTGAGCACGTTCTCCAGAGCGTCGGGCGTGTGGGCGTAGTCGATGACGGCGGTGAATCCCCCAGGGGTCTGTATGGGGTCCAGTCGGCCGTTCACGCTGTGCAGCGTGCTCATGACCACGAGCACATCCTCAGGCTTCTTGCCCAGCATCACGGCAGCACCGTAGACAGCCAACAGGTTGCTGACGTTAAACTTGCCGATGAAGTTGACACCCACTTCATGTCCGTCGATGTCGAGATACATTCCTTCGAAATGACACTCAATGATCTTGCCCTTGAAGTCGGCCATAGAGCGGGTAGAGTAGGTCTTCACCGTGGCTTTGGTGTTCTGCACCATCACCATGCCGTTCTTGTCGTCGGCGTTGGTTATGGCGAATGCTGTCTTGGGCAGACCGTCGAAGAACGCCTTCTTGGCGTTGCGGTAGTTCTCGAACGTCTTGTGGTAGTCGAGATGGTCGCGTGTGAGGTTGGTGAAGATGCCGCCCGTGAAGGTCAGTCCGCCGATGCGCTTCTGTGCTATGGCGTGTGACGAGCACTCCATGAAAGCATACTCACACTTCGCCTCGACCATCTTTGCCAACAGCGCGTTCAGCTCTATCGGGTCGGGTGTGGTGTGGTCAGCGGGAATGGCCTCGTCCACCACATAGTTGCACACGGTAGAGAGCAGACCACACTTGTGGCCCATGCGCGAGAACATGTTATATAATAAGGTGGCGATGGTCGTTTTGCCGTTCGTGCCTGTCACGCCCACCAACTTCAGTTTTGTTGACGGGTCACCGTAGAACATGGTGGCGACCTTTCCCACGGCATCTTCTGTCGATGTCACCTGCACATAGGTCACACCGTCAGCAAGGGTTGCGGGCATGTCTTCACAGAGCACGGCCTTTGCGCCAAGCTCTATCGCTTTGTCAATAAACTTGTGTCCGTCGACCTGTGTGCCTTTCATGGCAACGAACAGGTGGCCGGGCTTTATGCGGCGTGAGTCGATGTTCACTCCCGTAATGTCAACGTCAGTGGAACCGACCACTTGTGTCGGTTTGATGTTTTTGAGCAATTGTGATAATACCATATTCGTATATTTTTTTTAGCTCCTCCCCATCGATTCCTTTATAATCATTTCCTTTATGAAAGAAAGATGATCCTTTTTAAGGAAGATGCTTCTTTTTAAAAAAGATGATCCTTTTTAAAGAAGATGCTTCTTTCCAAGGATGATGGTTCGGCGAAACTGTTTATTTCTTTTACCTTTCTTCTTTTTTATTTTTTTTCTTATGAGGGCAGTGTCTACACCTTTTTTATATATAAGCTTTTTTTATATATAAGC
>ERZ1023633.962-NODE-962-length-10293-cov-32.636062_pt1 | contig 10293 bp, 7 predicted proteins | sample MGYA00380333_ERZ1023633 | MGnify/ENA primary metagenome ERZ1023633 (study PRJEB33179, sample SAMN07448972) | human gut metagenome | biome: Human-gut; feature: Human associated habitat; material: Faeces | host: Homo sapiens | place: India: Bhopal | collected...
CCGGTGCATGGAAACTGGAGACAGAGCGTGGCGTTATCATGGATGGCGACAAGAGCGAGCACCTGCTGGAGGCAATCCCTGTAATGGGTAGCTTCTGCGACCTTATCGGTGTTCGTAGCTTTGCCGGTTTGAAAGACCGTGACTACGATTATGCCGAGACCATCGTCAACCAGTTTGTAAAGTACAGCGGTCGCCCAGTCTTCGCCATGGAGACTGCTACCGTTCACCCACTCCAGGCATTTGCCGACCTCATCACCATCGAGGAGCATAAGAAGGTGGCTCGTCCTAAGGTAGTCCTGACCTGGGCTCCTCATTGCCGTGCCCTGCCACAGGCTGTGCCAAACTCATTCGCCCAGTGGATGAACGCAGCCGATGTAGATTTCGTGGTTACTCATCCAGAGGGCTATGAGCTTGACCCTAAGTTCGTAGGCAATGCCAAGGTGGAGTACGACCAGAAGAAGGCGCTAGAAGGTGCAGACTTCGTTTATGCCAAGAACTGGAGCTGTCCGGGCGTGAAAGACCCAGCACAGTATGGTGAGATATTGAGCAAGGATATGAGCTGGACCATCGACGAGGAGCACATGAGCTGGACCAACGATGGTTGCTTCATGCACTGTCTGCCAGTTCGCCGTGGCTTGATTGTAACCGATGATGTCATCGAGAGCAAGAACAGTCTGGTGATTCCAGAGGCAGCCAACCGTGAGATTTCAGCCGAGGTTGTCATCAAGCGTATGCTCGAATCACTCTAAAGCAGGAAATAAGAAAAAGATAGGGGGAAGTAAAGGAAAACAAGCCTTTATTTCCCTCTTTTTCGTTATATCCAGCCTGATCCTATCCCCATATCTCGGTATTTTTATCTTTTCATCCTGTCTATATCCTTATATCTCAGATATTATCCGTACCTTTGCTGGCGAAAAAAAGAAAAACAAGATGGACAAATACATAATACTATCACCAGAAGCTAAGGGTTCATTCAATGATCGCCTTAACTTTCTGTATCTAAAACTAGGTAACTTTCTCGATACAGAGAAACTGGAAAATCGTACCTTGCAATATTGTAAGGTATTCCTCAGCGACTCCCAAAACCAGATAAAAGAGTTAGAAGAATCTCTCCTTTATCAGGAATTTCTGAAAGGCGCAAACCTCACAATCGTGGAACAGACGCCACTGAATGGCAGCAAAGTGAGCCTGCTGATCAAGACTACGGATGAAGCTACACCTATCTTATTCCACAGTCTTCGTCTTACAGAAGAGGAAGCAAAGGGAAAAGATTCGTACGAGCAGACCCATTTTCTCTTCAATAAATATCTGAAGACTATTGAAGGTACGTATATGACCATGGAACGCAACCTGGTTCGCACCTGGATATACGTCACCAACATCGATGTAAACTATCAAGGTGTAGTAGAAGCCCGCAATGACATCTTCGACCAAGAAGGATTGACTGCCGACACCCACTACATCGCCAGTACAGGTATCGGTGGTGCCACTCCGGTACGCCATGCAGCTGTAGCCATCGACTTCCTCACTATCCCTCATATCAAGGAAGAGGACAAGAAGTATCTTCAGGCACTCGATCATCTGAATCCTACCCATGAATATGGAGTAGCCTTCGAACGAGGAACCCGGCTTACGCTACCTACCCATACTCTCCATCCAGAAGGAAGCCAGCAGTTCAAGCAACAATACTTCATCTCCGGCACAGCCAGTATCGACAAGCATGGAGATGTGGTCTATGAAGGAGACATCGTGCGCCAGACCGGCAGACTGCTTGAAAACATCGGCGCCCTGCTGAAAGATGGCGATGCCACCATGAACGACATCCGATACTTTATCATCTATCTGCGCGACATAACAGACTATCATACAGTAGAAATACTGATGAATCAGTTCTATCCCCAGATACCACATATCATCGTAGAAGCAAAGGTTTGCAGACCAGGATGGCTGATAGAGATGGAGTGTATTGCAGAAAAGCAATAATAGTAAAAAAATGCAGAAATTTACTTTTAAAGAGTAAGTTTCTGCATTTTTTATAATTCATTCTAATATATTTTCACTACCTTTGCTGATACAAAAACTTATAAACCGACAAACATGAACAAACAGAAAACAAGCCAATCTAATTTTGGCATATATTCGCTATATGTATTGGGAGCCATCGCATGTTTTGCATTCTTCCAATTCTGCTATCCCTATCACCTGTTCTATCAGGAGCAGAATCAGCTGTTTCTGATGTCGTGGGATCATGTAACCACCTACCTTGACAAACCGGGATGGCTGGCTTGTCTGGCAGGCGATTTTCTGACCCAATTCTACTATTTCCGTTATGCAGGTCCTATCATCCTTACCCTCTGTATCCTCCTGACAGGATACAACATTAGATGTGCTGTAGAAATGGCAGACATCAAGGGAAGATGGGTGGCACATTCCGTCGCCTTCATCGTGATGATTCTGCTGATTTGTTCCAGTTTCCATTACGACTACCGTCTGAGCAGCATCCTTGCCGTGGCAGGTGGAGCCAGCGTGTTCCGTGTCAGCACCTCGCTGCTCATCTCTACCCGAATGTTTATCAAGAAGATAGAAAGAAGGAACGAGCAGGGTCTCTTCCTCAATGGTTCAGGAATTGCCAACTGGGTATCCGTCATCAGCATCTTCGTCTCCATATTCGTCTGCCATTGGTTCTTCGGATACGGTGTATGGGTATATGGCGCCTTGACATTTGCCGGCTGCATTGCCAATATCATGATGGCAGGCACCTACTATCGCCTTGCCGCCCTGATCATCCCATTCTTCCTCCTCATGCTCACCAAGCGACTCTACTATTGCGATTTCCAGACCATCTACACGTATCCAGGTATAGGCAAATTGACAAAACCACAATTAGACCAGGAAAGGACACTCGCTGTGGATTGTAAATACTACTTTGGCAACTACAACCAGGTAATCAACATGGTTGAAAAGGATAAGAACCCGAACCAGTACATGAAGTTTTACCATGACCTCATCATGGCACAATTTCGCAGTCAGCCTGCTTCCTTAAAGAAGTACCCCAACAAAGACATCGGTACCTTTGAGACATTGGAAGCCAACCCTTCCCTGCTCACCATCCATGCACTGAATGAACTATACTGGGCTCTAGACGATATGACCTTCTGCGAACGGGCAGCCATGCTGGGAAACATATATTCCCCCAACTGCCGCAACATCCGCATGGTGAAGCGACTTGCAGAAATCAATCTGGTGAGAGGAAATTATGCCGCCACCCGCAAATATCTTCGTATTCTTCAAAAGACATTTGTATGGAAAAGATGGGCTGACAGAGTTTTCGCCTCCCTGGACAAGCATGCCACCGACGAAGAGAAAGCCCTCTTGCAGCAATATCTGGACAAGCGCAAAGACATAGAACTTGCACAAAAGAAACAACAAACAGATTCAAGCAGTTTATAAAACAGAAGAAATGATATACAAGAACATACTATATAGCACCCTGTCGGGACTTCTCCTATTCGCCTCATGTGCCCAAACTCACGAGAATGCGGAGCAGGTGAACCATCTGCCCAATATGTATCCCGACTATGCCGATGTTACCATTCCCGTGAACATCGCACCGCTCAACTTCGAGATTCGAAACAAGCATCTCTGCAACATAGAGACCATACTCACCATAGAAGGAGCAGATGAGAATGATGCAGATAATACCCTGACGGCTACCAGCAATAGCCAAAATCTGAAGTTCGACTTAAAAGAGTGGAAATATTTCCTGGCGAAGGCAGCTGGCAAGAACATCAAGGTGCAGATATATTCCAAGAGCGATGAAGGAAAATGGACAGCCTTCAGACCTTTTACCTGGCAAGTGGTGAGCGACAGCATCGACTCGTATCTTACCTATCAGCTCATAGAACCAACCTATGACGTATGGAGTAAGACCAAAATAAAACAACGCTGTATAGAGAACTGGGATGAAAAGATACTCGCCGACTACACCCTGATTAAAAATCTCAAGATGAACACGTATGCGTATGGCAATCAGGACGAGAATCTCAGCATCATCTATCTAAGAGGAGAAAATGGAGGTACCATACTCAACCACAACGGTAAACTGAGAAAACTCAACCTGCAAGGCAAGGGCATGGCTTCACCTGGAATATATTACAGTTTCAATTCTTCGGGCAGATATCTCACCTATTCAACCAATACAATGGTGAGAGATTTCAATATCAATACCGACAAGCGACTGGAAGTATATGATACGGCAAGCAGCATATATGTGGCCGACCTCAACGACAACCACATCATCTCATCACCACTGGCAAGCGACAGTAGCCGTCTGGAGACTTTTCCCACCTTTTCGCCCAACGGCAAATACATCTACTACTGTGCAGCCAACAAGAAGAAACTGTCCGTCAAGAATCTGAAAAATCTGAAATATGCCTTGGTGCGCATTCCCTTCAATGAGGAAAATGGCAGATTTGGAGAAAGAATAGACACCCTCTACTCATCCCGTTCCGTATGTCATCCTAAGCTCAGTCCTGACGGCAGATTCTGTCTCTTCACGGTCCTGGATTACGGTACCTTCCCAGCCTGGCACACAGAGTCAGACCTCTATATGCTGGATTTACAGACAGGCAAGACCGACAGTCTCAACATTGTGAACAGCAAGAAGAGCGACACCTATCACTGCTGGTCGCATACCGGTAAATGGTTTGTCTTCATCAGTAAACGGGATGATGGCATCTACGGCAAACCTTACTTCTGTTATATCGACCGGCAAGGCAAGGCCCACAAGCCATTTGTACTCCCACAAAAGGAGCCGAGCTTTTACGACGACTGTCTGAAGAGTTTCAACATCCCAGAATTGAGCCGAGGTCCTGTACCTTTCAATACCATTGACATCGAACAGGCACTGAAACAGGAAGCAGAACAATTCAGATAAACAAAAAAGTCCGGGCTTATGAAGGCTCGGACTTTTTTTGTTTATCCATACTTTATTTATTTACAGCCAAATAATTGCGTGCCGGATTGGCATACATGGTTAAGAATCGCTCTTTCAAATATGCTTCATCCTTATCAGGAAGGTCAATTTTTGCAAGCTGACTCTCCATATATGCTCTGAATTTAGCCACATCTTCCGCAGTATATTCTGCCTGATGCGCATCAGAACCCTCCAGAAGATCCAGGGCTACATAGTTGCCCGGATAGAGGCGGTAGTTCTTGAATATCTGCTCATCTATATAGGCTGCCACCTTATTATACAGTTCCTGCTTAGGTGTATCAGGATCTAGAGAATCGAGATACTCATCAAGACATGGAGCTGCATGATAATGCACATGACCCTTATAGCCGAAGATACCGGTCTGCATGCTTACCAAATCATCCATAGGTCCCTTCTTCCAGTCGGCGTTATCGCGCTTCTGCTGGAACTCCTTTGCCTTGAGAAAATCACAAGGATCATACTCATAGCTGATAGATAGAGGTACGAGATGCAGTTGCTTCAAGCGGTCTATAATACTGCCTTCTCCGCCCATTGCCATCATCTGGAGGATGCTCTTCTGGGTACGGTCATCGCTATCCTTGGCTCTACCCTCACGCTGAGCAATCCAGATATTTTCGTTCTTCTCCTTGATGGCGAAGTGCATATAGTCGGAAAGACGCTTGCTGGACATCAGCATCTGGCGCATACTCAGGGCACGCTCCACGATAAACGCCTTGTTGACACGTACCAGATCCTTCACCCAAGGAAGCGACAGGAGATTATCACCGATGGCAATCTCACAAGTGGTCTTAAACCCATTGTCAATAAGGAGTACATCGAGGATTGCCGAATCGAGCACGATATCACGGTGGTTGCTGATAAAGGAATAGTTGCGGGTGTTATCCACAGCCGAACAATCCATCTCACACCCCGTAGCTGCCTTCTTCAGAATGCCATGAACAAAATCATAGGCCAAAGCCAACTGGAAGTCGAGGTTGGTCTTGCAAGCCTTCAACTTCTGGGCAATCATCTCGAAAGGAACTTGTGGATAAAGATAAGCAAGTACTTGCTTGAACTGATCGTTTGAAAGCAAACGGTCGAATACCTCAGGAAGGTCTTCTGGCTCCCAAGGTCGAATGGTATCAAATTCTTGAGGAATCTTCATAACTTTATGCTTTTATGGGAAGTTAGAGAAGTAAAGAGAAGTTATCACTCCCTATGGTCGTTTGGGAAGTTAAGGGACAAATGCTTTTTACCACACCTATAGGCTTCAAAACTATTGTCCCTTAACTTCTATAAATTCCCTTAACTTCTATAAATTCCCCAATTATTAGAACTGATTCTCCACAATGTCGCTGAGCACATCCTTGATGTCAAGGCCTGCAGCGCGCACCTGCTGAGGAATGAAGCTGGTAACGGTCATTCCTGGAGTGGTATTGATCTCCAGCATATTCACCTTGTCCTTACCGTCCTTATCCTTAGAGATGATGTAGTCGATACGGATGATACCGTTGGCATGGAGGATATCGTAGATGCGGGATGTGGTCTTTGCCACCTCTTCTGCAGTCTCAGGAGAGAGACGGGCTGGAGTGATTTCCTGTACCTGACCGTTATACTTAGCATCGTAATCGAAGAACTCATTGCTGGTTACCACCTCGGTAGCTGGCAAGACAACGGTCTTCTCTGCTGTCTTGTAAATACCCTGGGAAATCTCGGTACCATCGAGGAAGCCTTCAATCATTACCTCGTTGCTCTCCATGAATGCCACACGGAGGGCTGGAGCCAACTGGTCGGCATTCTTCACCTTGCTCACACCGAAGCTACTGCCGTCAGCAGCTGGTTTTACGAAGCAAGGCATACCGATGCGCTCGGCAATCTCGTCCTCATCATACTGTTCGCCACGACGGAGCAAGATACTGTCTGCCACGTTCACGCCAAAACCACGCAGGTAGTTGTTGAGCACATACTTGTCGAAGGTCATTGCCTCTACCAGCACACCACTTGTAGAGTATGGCAGGTGGATAAGGTCGAAGTATCCCTGCATCACACCATTCTCACCAGGCTGTCCGTGGATGGTAATATAAGCATAATCGAAGTATACATGCTTGCCATCCTTTACGAAAGAAAAGTCGTTCTTATCGATTTCGGCTGTCTCGCCATTATCGAAAGCCACGTGCCAGTCGGTACCCTTTACATCGACCAAGTAAATATTGTATCGCTCTTTGTCGAAGAATGAGTACAAACCCTGACCTGAGCGCAATGAAACGTCGTGCTCAGAAGAATCACCACCACATACGATGGCTATCGTTCTCTTGCTATTTTCCATAATTACTAAATATTTTTGAATGTATCTTTTGTGGTGCCTGCGATGAAGCCGCGCCACTTTTCTATTAATTGTCTAAAATCTTCCGGCCACTCACTATCGAAGTCCATCTGCGCTTTTGTTGTAGGATGAACAAAACCGAGGGTCTTGGCATGGAGTGCCTGACGTGGACAGAGTTTGAAGCAATTCTGGATGAATGCCTTGTAACCGCTGCTGCGCTGACCTCTCAGAATCTCAGCACCTCCATAAGTCTCGTCCATAAAGAGTGGATGACCTATCTGCTTCATGTGGGCACGGATCTGATGGGTACGGCCCGTTTCCAGAATGCACTGTACCAATGTAGTATAACCGAAACGCTCCAACACCTTATAATGTGTTACGGCTGTCTTACCGATACCGCTATCCGGGTCGAAGACCTTCATGCGAAGACGGTTCTTGGGATCACGGCCGATATTGCCTTCTATACGTCCCTCATCTTCAACGATGTTTCCCCATACCAGGGCATTGTAACTGCGATGGGTAGTCTTGTTGAAGAACTGCTTGCCCAATGCCGTCTTGGCAGTAGGTGTCTTGGCAACAACGAGTAATCCGCTGGTATCCTTGTCAATGCGATGCACCAATCCTACTTCCGGGTCGTTGGCATCAAACTCCGGCATATCTCTCAGATGCCAGGCTACTGCCTGAATCAAGGTACCATGGAAGTTGCCGGCTCCCGGATGAACCACCATTCCTGCCTCTTTGTTCACCACCATCAACTGATCGTCTTCATACACTACATTGATGTCGATTTCCTCCGGTTTGATACTGGTCTCATGACGGGGACGGTCGAGCATCAGCGTAACGATGTCGTTCGGACGCACCTTGTAATTACTCTTCACCGGTTTGCCGTTTACATGGATAAAACCAGCATCGGCAGCCTGCTGAATGCGGTTGCGACTCTGGTAAGCCATCTTGTCAGCCAGATATTTGTCGATGCGGACAGGATCCTGATTGGCGTCCACCTGCACCTTCCAGTGCTCATAGAGATCATCGCCTCCTTCGCCAGCCGGCACAGCTCCACCTTCCTCCATCTGGAGTTCGTCATCCAGTTCATCGATATCTCCCGCATCATCAAAACCGAAGTCTTCCTCTACAGGAGCATATACCTTATTATATATATAATCTAAAAATATCATTCGTACTTACAATTGAATTTTTCACTCTTCATTCTTTACTTCCCTTACTCCACGACCTCATTCTGCTGATGTTCGTGTGCCGGTTCAGAAGGTTCGGTACCAGGAACCACCTCGAAATTATCCGTCTCGCTTTCTCCGGAACCCTCCCCTTCAATGACATCCTCTTTACTATGCGAGATAGGATCAACGATATCAAAAGAGTCGGAAGTATCACGCCGGCCATTACCTACCTGTATAATCAAGGTATCATCAATAGACACCTTATCACCAGCCACCACATGCCTGCCCTTAACGAGGATACCATAAACCCAGTCTTCCTCGCCAGGTATGTATTCCGGTGAGCCCAGCTTGAATCCCATAGCCGTCAGCTTTGCCATAGCCTCACGCAACGAACTGTTATCTATGACGTCAGGAACAGTGATGCGCGGAGAATGATCGGAATTGATGGTCACATAGATGACATGTCCCGATTTAACCAACTCTCCGAACACAGGAGTCTGCTCCAGAATGCAGTCAGCAGGCAGGGAACGTACATATCCCGTATCCGTAACCACAATCTGCAATCCGGCATCATCCAGGATGCGGGTAGCATCCTCAATTTTCTTGTATCTGATATCAGGTACCCTGATGGCTTCACCGTGATGGGTATAGATATCGATGCCAAACTTGACACCGACACAGAGCAAAACAAAGACCAGGAACATGGCTATGAGATTACCCCAAAGATACTTACTCTTAAACTTATTTATAAACTCAGATAAAGTCATTCTTACTTTTTTGGTGCAAAGATAGGAATAATCGAAGACAATACAAAATAAAACACAAAGTTTTTGCGCATCACAAGTGCATAAAAAAACAAAAAGCAGCAAAGAATCTCTCCTTGCTGCTTTTAATGTCATCGTCGTCCGACGAATTTTCCTACCGGAAATTACTTTCCGTGGTGCTCGTCAGATACAGTTAACTTCTTACGGCCATGAGCACGGCGAGAAGCCAATACGCGACGACCATTCTTTGTTGCCATACGCTCACGGAAACCATGCTTGTTCACGCGACGACGATTGTGAGGCTGAAATGTTCTTTTCATTTTTCTTATTTATTTTTTAATTAATATTCTTCACAAAAGAGCAAAATACGCCCTTTTTGGGCTGCAAAATTACGCATATTTTCTGAAATAACCAAGAAAACTACCAAATTTAGCTTAAATATTTATGTTTTTTTCGATTTTCCCTTTGTTTTTTCATGTTTTTGCCGTAACTTTGCACCCGATTTTGAGATTATTATAATAACATTCAAGATAAACAAGAAATGATTAATTCACAGGAAATTAAGATTGGTACTTGCATCCGCATGGATGGCAAAGTATGGGTTTGCATCGACTTTCAGCACAGAAAGCCAGGTAAAGGTAACACCGTAATGAACACTAAATTGAAGAATGTTGCCGACGGTCGTGTATTGGAGCGTACATTCCAGGTTGGTTTCAAATTGGAGGATGTTCGCGTTGAGCGTCGCCCTTATCAGTACCTCTACGAGGACGCTACTGGTTGCATCTTCATGAACCAGGAGACTTTCGAGCAGGTGCCTATCGCTAAGGAGAACGTTACCGGTGGTCAGTACATGAAGGAGGGTGACGTAGTTGAGGTTGTTACTGATACTACAGACGGTACTATCCTCTTGGCTGAAATGCCAGCAAAGACTACCCTGAAGATTACTCACTCTGAGCCAGGTGTAAAGGGTAACACTGCTACCAACGCTACTAAGCCAGCTACTCTCGAGACTGGTGCTGAGGTTCGTGTTCCTCTGTTCGTTAACGAGGGCGAGAC
>ERZ1023633.963-NODE-963-length-10289-cov-14.340825_pt1 | contig 10289 bp, 7 predicted proteins | sample MGYA00380333_ERZ1023633 | MGnify/ENA primary metagenome ERZ1023633 (study PRJEB33179, sample SAMN07448972) | human gut metagenome | biome: Human-gut; feature: Human associated habitat; material: Faeces | host: Homo sapiens | place: India: Bhopal | collected...
TGTTCATACCCTTCTTCACACCGAAGTCGAGCACGGTCTGCTCCTCGCCATCATCAATACCGGTTACCTTAGAAAGATCACTCTTCTCATCGTATGCCTTGATTTTCTCGATGATGCTGGTAGGCAGATTCTTCAGGGCAGTCTTGGTATCGCCCGTCATAAACTCCTTACCGTCTACCAGAATCTTCTTTACCTCCTTACCATTAATCTTGATGGTACCGTCATCGCTCACCTCTGCACCCGGCAGACGCTTTACAAGTTCCTCTACTACCGAGCCTTCCGGTGTGCGATAGGCAGAAGAATTGTACACGAAAGTATCCTCCTTCAGGGTTACCTTCTGAGCCATAGCTGTTACCACTGCGCCTTTCAGCATGATAGCCTCAGCACCCAGCACAATCTTACCCATAGCCAGATCCTTGTTATCAGAAATTTGGATACGCTTCACGGTAGACTTGTATCCTACGCTCGAAATCTTGAGCAGATACTTGCCATTAGCCGGAGCGGTGACATGAAAGAGTCCGTTCTCATTACTGATGGCACCAGCTACATACGTGCTGTCGCTCTTAAGCAATTGAACAGTTACCTGCTCAATGGCCTCCTTGGTATCGCGGTCGGTAATCTGACCGGATATCAGTCGCTGTTGAGCAAAGGATGCTATTGCCATCAACAGCAGCAGCATCGTCAGAATCGATTTTTTCATTCTTATTTTTATTTGTTATTATTTCCAACTATGAGTGTTTTCACACATAATCGCTATGATATTCTATTATCATTTTTGTTACTCGATTGTTTTGACGCGTTAAATACACCAAGGTTTAATGCATTCTGAGATAAAAAACGCAAATTTAGCAACTTTTTTTTTGTATTGTCTCCATTTTAGTGTATCTTTGCACAAAAATTAATACGTTAGAATGTTATGGAACAAAGAGTAATCATATCAACCCAACTGGAAAGCGAACTGGTAAGTGCACTTTCTGAGTGTGAGCACGACAAGCTTTTTGTGCTTACTGATACTACGACATTGGAACTATGCATGCCTGTATTGCAGAATTTTTACTGCATGAAGGAAGCCCATATCATCACTATTCCGGCTACCGACAGCCATAAAGACATCGAAAGTCTGATGATGGTATGGAAAGGACTGCAGGAGGGAGGTGCTTCACGCCACTCCTGTATGATTAATCTGGGCGGCGGTATGGTAACCGACCTGGGGGGCTTTGCTGCCAGCACTTTTAAGAGAGGTATCAACTTTATCAATATTCCTACCACCCTGCTGGCTATGGTAGATGCATCGGTAGGTGGAAAGACAGGCATCAACTTCGGCGGACTGAAGAACGAAGTAGGTGTGTTCAACGATTCTAAGTTCGTTATTCTCGATACAGAATTCTTAAAGACGCTCGATGCAGAAAACATCTGTTCGGGCTATGCAGAGATGCTGAAACACGGTCTGATTTCTACAGAAGCAATGTGGGAAGAACTGGTCAGCTTCGACCTCGACAAGCCTGATTTGAAGCAGTTGCAGCGCATGGTAGGCGACAGCGTGAAGGTAAAGGAGCGCATTGTAGAGCAGGATCCTCACGAGCAGGGCATCCGCAAGGCGCTGAACCTGGGCCATACTTTCGGTCATGCGTTTGAGAGCTGGGCTTTGAAGCGCAAGCCTATCCTGCATGGTTACGCTGTGGCATTCGGTCTCATCCCTGAACTCTATCTGAGTGTTGCCAAAACCGGATTCCCTACAGAGAAGATGCGCCAGACCGTAAACTTCATCAAGGAATTCTATGGTACACTGGATATTACCTGCGATGACTATGATGAGCTCATCGAGCTGATGCATCATGACAAGAAGAACCAGAATGGCATCATCAACTTCACGATGCTGGGCGGCATAGGCGATATCCGTATCAACCAGACAGCTACGACAGAAGAGATCAAGGAAGCACTTGACTTCTTCAGAGAAGGATAATTCAGCTAAAGAATCTTTCTTCAGAGAATCCCTTTAAAGAAGGATAGCACGCTTCGGCTTTCCGGTTTCGGTAAGCGGGAGTTGATTTACATGAAGGAATTCCCTTGGAATCCAATATTTATGATCAGATAAGAGGCGGCGAACAGTCGCCTCTACTTTTTGTATCTCCTCATCTTCCGTCAAGAGGACAGCAATCTCTCCAAACTTCCCGTCTTTCTTCTTGGCTATCATGAAAGGTTTTTCAAGATAAGGTTTCAACAGAGTCTCAACCTCTTCTATCTGTATCTTGATGCCTCCGCTGCAAATCACATTGTCTTTTCTGCCTTTGATGCGAAAACGGAGTTTTTCCACCTTATTATATATATAGGATTCTATTTCCACTATATCGTTCGTTACCAGGGGCTCAGCACAGACTTGCGGAGCATCTATCACCAGACATCCTTCCTCGGTCTGACTGATTTTCACACTATCGAAAGGCTGGTACCATTCGCTGGCCTCATCACCATTAATTCTTCTCAGGGCTATATGCGAGAGCGTTTCGGTCATTCCGTAGGTACTCCAGATGGCAATATCGCCGGGAAGAGCCTTCAGTTTCTGTTCGAGAGCCTCATCTATAGCTCCGCCACCGATAATAAGATGCCTGATGCGGCAGAGTCGAGCCCGCTCTTCAGGAACCTGCAGGGTGTTATAAACCTGCATCGGGACCATCGCAGCGAAGGTAATCTCTTCATTTACATCTTTCAAAGGATGCCCACTTGGGGATACAGAAATAAGATGGAGATGGCGCTCTATACTCCGCACCACCACCATCTTACCTGCAATATAATCGAGCGACATGCAGAGCAGGGCGCTATCACCAGGTTTCAATCCCAGGAAATCACAAGTGATGCGGGCCGAGTTGAGCATTCGCTTCTTCTCTACCATCATCGGTTTGGGCTTTCCCGTGGAACCACTGGTATGCACCAGTACCCGATCGCTATCGTTATTCCATTCTGAAAGGAATTCTTCTAAAGTCATTTTACTACAAACAGTTTGTCACCACGAATCTCCAAAGGCATCGGTATATTATCAGTAAAGAGTTGTCCGGTGCCCAAGCCTTGCGGCATCTTGACATTAGGGCCATATACTTTAGCTGCATAATGAGCAATAGCATTCAGACCGATATTACTCTCAAGAGCAGAAGTAATCCAGCTGCCGATACCACGCTGGTTAGCCAGTTCTATCCACTCGTTACATCCATAGATTCCACCATGAAGTGAAGGCTTGAGGATGATATACTGAGGACGGACGGTATCGAGCAAAGCCTGTTTCATACTCCGGACATTCACACCAATCAACTCCTCGTCTAGGGCGATAGGAAGCGGTGTTTCGCGACAAAGCTGAGCCATCTTAGGCCACTGATGCTGCTTGATAGGCTGCTCAATCGAATGAATGTCATATTTAGCCAAAGCCTCCAGCCGACTCATCGCATTCTCCGGCAAGAAGCCGCCATTGGCATCTACACGCAACTCAACCTGCTCCTTGGTATACACATCGCGGATGCGCTTGATGAGATCGAGTTCCTTGAAAAAATCGATGGCACCGATCTTCAGTTTCACGCAATGGAAACCCGCCTGGAGCTTCTCCTCCAACCGGGCCAGCATCTCCTCATAGGTTCCCATCCACACCAATCCGTTGATTGTAATACCTTCTTCACCTCTTCCGAAAGGAGAATCGAAAAGATTGACAAGATTCTCCATTCCCATAGGAACAGAGACTCCCGCCTCCTTCAGTATTTCGACAGAAGTCTTTCCCTCAGACAGATTCATTGCCCCCAGCTTCTTCTTCGCTGCATCGAAGAACGAAGCGAAGGCTGTTTCCAAACCGAAGGTGATGCTAGGATAAGCACGAATCATATCGTAAGGAATGCGTCCCATCTGCTCCACCATCTGACAAACCTGTCGCAGGGTCATCTCATATTCCGGTTTGGCATCGCAACTGAGATCAGGGAGCGTAGCACACTCTCCCACTCCCTCTATCCCCGGCAATTCATCCGAGGTGAGAGTGAGATAATAACTGTGTCTCGTGGTATAAACCCCACGAGACGTGCCTGCCGGCTGCTTGAAATGGAGCGTGCGCTCCGAGATTTCTATCTTATACACTTTATTTAAATGTTAAATGTTGAATGTTGAGTGTTGAATTATCCTTCCTCACTTACTTCTTCTGTTTCAATTCATACAGATCCTTGCGGCGGTCGCGAAGATTTCTTACAGCACCGTAGGTATGAAGCTCATTCAAGAGATTCAGGTCAACATCTGATACGAGAATCATCTCGGTATTAGGTGTTGCCTCTGAACGCTTGCCATCGTTAGGGAAAGCAAAGTCGCAAGGAGTGAACACGGCACTCTGGGCATACTGGATATCCATGTTGTGAACACGAGGCAGGTTGCCCACACTACCCGCAATGGCAACATAGCACTCGTTCTCGATGGCACGCGCCTGTGCACAGACTCTTACTCGGGAGTAAGCATTCTGGGTATCGGTCATGAATGGAACGAAGAGAATCTGCATGCCATCCTCAGCCATTAATCTTGACAACTCAGGGAACTCCACATCATAGCAGATGACGATACCAATCTTACCGCAATCGGTATCGAAGGTCTGGATATGGCTACCACCACTCAATCCCCAGCACTTCTGCTCATCTGGTGTAACATGGATTTTCTCGTACATATCCACGCTACCATCTCTACGGCAGAGGAAGCCCACGTTATAGAGGGAATCGTCCTTAAGATAAGGCATACTACCCGTGATGATATTGATGTTGTAACTGATGGCCAACTCGCGGAAACGGTCACGGATTTCTTCGGTATACTGCGCCATCTTTCGGATGCTCTGCGCCTCACCCAAGTCGTTGAAACGAGCCATCAAAGGCGCATTGAAATACTCAGGGAAGAGAATGAAATCGCTCTTGTAATCGCTCACAGAATCTACGAAGAACTCAACCTGCTCAAAGAGGTCATCCACCGAAGCGTATGGGCGCATCTGCCACTGTACCAATCCGATTCTTACGGTTGGCTTGCGGTCTACATAAGAATCCGTAGGTGGCTGATAATAGATGTTATCCCACTGCAAGAGGGTGGCGCAGTGTTCGCTCTCCTCATCGCTAGGAAGATAGTTGCGGATTACGCGGCGCACGTGGAAATCATTGGAAAGCTGGAAGGTAAGAACCGGGTCATAGATTTCACGGTTTCTTACATGCTCGATATACTCCTTAGGGCGCATCTTATCGGCATACTTGTGATAGTTTGGTATACGACCGCCAAACATGATAGCCTTCAGGTTGAGCTTCTCGCAGAGTTCCTTGCGATACTCATACATACGGCGAGCCAATCGCAGGCCACGATAATCAGGGTGAATAAATACCTCGATGCCGTAAAGGATGTTTCCATTAGGATCGTGGGTATTGAAGGTTTCATTACCTGTCACCTGAGCATAGGTATGGTCGCCTTTCACCATATTATAGTTGACAATGATAGAGAGCGCACAGCCCACAATCTTATCATCCACGATGATAACCACCTGTCCCTCAGGGAAGATAGTAATGAGTTTCTTAATCTGTTCTTTTGTCCAGAATACATCTGAGTCTGCGTAAATACGCTTAAACGACTTGGCGAGCTGGTCATAATCCTCCATGTGGAGGTTGCGCATGCTCACCTTTTCGATTTTTCGAGTTGGTTCCATAACAACTGTATTTTTATTATTATCTAAATCCGGGTGCAAAGATACAGCAAATTATAGATACGACAAAGAGTTTTCGCAAATAATTGACATTTACGAAAACTCTTTTCATGTATTTTACACAAAGAGCGCGTTTACGCTTAAAATCAGATGCTAATATTTGGCATTTTCCTGTGGAATCGCTTTATCATGATCATCCAGATAAAACAACTTCACAGGATGATACTTCTCACTTGCCACAGAATATTCATCCTGGCGATAACGGGTCAGGATGCCTCCTATCCCCAACATCGTATGAAAAGCCGAAAGACTCGTCTGTACCTGTTGGGTACGATGACCAGACAAAGTTTTCAGTATTCCCGGATATTGTTTTCCATAACCATCTGAAGTCCAGATGATGAAAGGAACATGCAGCTCATAATCAGATGCCTTCGGGGCGGCGTGCAGAAAGAGGCGACGGTCATCATCAAAGATATTCTCTCCATGATCGCTGGTATAGAGCATCGCCGATGTAGGTTGGCTATATACCCCATCCGTCTTTGCCTGAGTCTTCTCCCATTTCTGCAGACGTTCTACGATACCATGCAGGATATAATCGGTATACCGGATGGTATTATCGTATGCATTCAGCAGGTCACGCCGGTTCTCCGGCTTCGCTTCGCTCTTACTGTCAGGTTTAAAGAAAGCGAAATTACGGGGATAGCGCTCCTGGTAATTAAAGTGAGAACCATAAGTATGAAGTACCACGAAGAGTTTCCGATAACGGTATTGCTTGGATGAAGAAGCATCTGCCGCAGGCAATATCCCATCCAACTTCTGCAACAAATCACTATCATAATGATTATCTTTTACAGAAGCACCTTCCTTCAGGAAGTAATGTTCATCAGCCTGTTCGCCAAGGAAATCAATAAAAGAATGATTAGGCAGCTGATTGCTGATAAATACGGTATGAAATCCCGCCTCCCTGAAAGCAGCCAGGATACCTTTCTCATGAAAGAGACGTTCGAAATCCTCTGCTGATGCAGCCGACAGGAGCATAGGAACACTCTTATGCGTAGTATTACTCTGGGTTGTAGCATCGGGAAAAGCTATGATTCCAGGAGTCTTGGAAAGCAAAGGATTGGTATCGCGCGGATAGCCATAGAGACTGAAATTGTGGGCTCTCGCCGTCTCTCCCACCACCATCACATACACCTCGGGAGCCTCAGCATCGTGCTCGCTCCTGGCATCAAACCTGAAATTCCTGCTTGCCTCCCTGTAATTCTCTGAAGCCGCATCACGCTCGAAAGCAAGATAGAGATTATAGCAAACGTTAACAGGATAAAGCTGGTTGCACAAGCGATAATCATCTACAGCCACATAGCAAGCCAGCAGACAGAATAAGCCGACAGCAGCTATCTCCAAAGCCCAACGACGCACTCGATGCTGGAGTTGAACCACTATCATCCCTTTCTTGCTGATATTGACAACAGCCAGAACCAGCAAAGGAAGATAAACCACAAAAACACCCACCACAGCAGGCAACAGATTACCAAGCAGTTCCTTCACCTCGCCAGGATTGGTAGTTACAAGATTCAGAAACATATCTACCGCTATCACTCCCGTCCCGAAGAGATAAAGCAATACCAGTTGGAAGGCAGCGAAAAAAACAAAAAGAAAAGCCCACCAGATCATCTTACCCGGGCATCTGGTTAACGAAAAGAACCACATGTAGAGTGCCAAAGGCAGCAACACATTGGCACCACAAGCCCAAGGAGCCAGACATTCGGTATAGCACAGAGCTATATTAGGCAACAACAATGCTACCACAGCATACCCGTAAAGGAATGCGCCCGATGACACCTTATTATATATAGGCAACACCACCTTATTATATATATCCGTAAAACTGTTCATTCTACTTATTCATTAACACTTTAAAGAGCATTATCAAACTACATAAAGAGCATTATTACTAAAACGCTTCATTGATATTGAAGAGAAAACCAGACTGCCCCGACTTACCGAATCCATAATCCAGACGTACATTCACATTCTTCTTAAATTCCCAGCGATAACCTACACCGGCATTCGGCAAAATCTGTTTAGAGCGCAATGCCGAGAATTTCGGGAAGATGGTTCCTGCTCCAACCCATACAACTATACCATTTCGCCTCCATACATGTTGGCGCAACTCAACCGTTGCTTCCAGAGAATGTTTATCGCGATAACGGCCTTCATAATAGCCACGCATGGAATGAGTACCACCCAGTTCTGCCATCATTCCCCACGAAGGATTACCAAAGTTGAGGTTAGCCCCAATGTCCTCGGCAAGAACCGTTCCCTTACCCAGTCGCTGATAGGCATCAAAACGAAATGCCGTCGTACTGAAGGCATAATCATTCCCCATAAATTTTGGTCTGAACATCTGATTGATATTCAGATAGATACCACGATGTGGGTTCGTAAGATTATCTCTGTTATCATATACCAGAGAAACGCCAGCTCCTACATTCCAAGTATGCTGATCCATGCCTTGCAGTAATTCCGGACGCTCAATATGTTTACCTATTACATAGTCATAACTCGCCATCGGTCCGATATAGAAATTATCTGCTACACGAAACAGGAAGCTAACTTCAGCCTGCGCCTGCCAACGCTTCATATCACTCTTATTGGCATCGTTATCGCCCATCTCATAGCCTATTCCCCAAAAATCAGAGGGAAAAGAATAGAAATAAAGGTGATAATCGATGCGATATCTTCCTTTAGGAGCAATATGGTTACCACGGACACCCAACATATAGAAACCTACAGAACTGACATCACCATAAAGCGAGACATTAGAAGGAGGAAGAATACTATCATTCGGATCAGTACGGTATAGTCCTGCTGCCACCAATCCCAATCCAAACTTGGTATCAGAGGCATAATGAGGGCCACCTATCACACTAAAATCGAAACGCTTATGCTTCTTGTTTTTATTGGAATCATTAAAGTAGTCAAGAATCCGGTTCACCCATGATTTCCCGACATGTAAAGCCATCGTATCCACCTTCTCTGCAGATGAGATACTATCGGTTACAGAAGGCTCAGAGGCATAGCTGCCCAATGCCAACATCATAATAAGTATTGTCAGAATATGCTTCATTTTGTCGATTTTATTATTTTAATACACCAATGCTACATTATCAATCCACAAGGTATTGCCTGGAGTTCCGATATAGGCTCCACCATCGGATGAGGAGAATTGAAGAATCAGATGAGTAGGCTTTTCGTTAGCACTCGCCCATCCTACTTCTTTTACCGGCACACTCTTACCCTTGCTGTTACGGGCATAGTCAGTGGATCGCAGTCCCATAGTAGCAGCCTGATAACCTGCCATGTGGCGGATATCGCCATAATGGATTGTATAGGTAGCATCTTCCACCCATCTATCGGTACTCTTTCCGAATCTGACTACCATCGTACCCACACGTTTAGCTGTTATATTTCCCTTAGCATCTTCATGCCGTTTCTGCAGATAGAGCACAGCTATAGCATGATCTCGACCTGCAACCGTAGAGGCTCCGCTAAATCCATTCTGCTTGATACGATTGGCTGCATTAGGAAAAGAAGTCTTATAATCAAAGCGCAAAGCCTTAGGACGTGCGGTGAATGGTATACCCCAGTTGATGGCTTTAGGACCATCCTTGGTACTTGTTATCGGTTCACGAACATCACCCAGAAAGAGAGAACCGGCAGCCAAGACCTTGATATTGATGAGTCCCAGCACTTTTACTTTCTCAATATGGGTTACCAGTTTGGCACAATATCCACTACCATGTTTATCACGAAACACAGAGTTATTCGTCTTATAGATGCCCGATACATGTGCCAGGACATTAGAGGAACCCCAAGGCGAACCACCCTTATTGGTATAAGGAATATTACCATTGACAGTCATATTAGGCCCAACGGCATAAACTGTTTTCTGATTTCCTCCGATAATGCCTGATTCTTTGATATTCCTGATTACCCAGTGGTCCATATTACCATATTTAAAAGGAACCACCTTTTCCTGTCCCTTAACGGGAAGGCACGACAAGGTAGCAACCGCCATAACGATGCCTGATATTATTATTTTCTTCATATCTGTTTTTTTTTATATCATTAAGGCTGCAAAGATAGAAAAATATTTTCTAGTTTTCAGTTTTCTTCGACATAAAGCATAAAAAATTAAGAAATAATAATATATTTACAGCATTTTAATTGCCATAAAACAAAAAAGTCCTGCATTTGCTGTTATAAACAAATACAGGACTCCTGATTCAATATACAAAACAGAATCTCTTGCACCGGTTACAATAGAGACATGCACCAGTTACAATAGAAACATGTTCCGATTACTCCAAAAGCTATTATCGGTTTGAATACATATTATCGTAATACTTCTGGTAATCACCCGATGTTACATTATCCATCCATTCCTGGTTATCGAGATACCATTTCACGGTTTCCTCGATACCCTCCTCAAACTGGAGAGATGGCTCCCAACCCAATTCCTTCTGCAACTTTCTAGAATCGATGGCGTAACGCATATCGTGACCCTTGCGGTCGGTTACATAAGTGATGAGATCCATATCCT
>ERZ1023633.980-NODE-980-length-10160-cov-12.609698_pt1 | contig 10160 bp, 9 predicted proteins | sample MGYA00380333_ERZ1023633 | MGnify/ENA primary metagenome ERZ1023633 (study PRJEB33179, sample SAMN07448972) | human gut metagenome | biome: Human-gut; feature: Human associated habitat; material: Faeces | host: Homo sapiens | place: India: Bhopal | collected...
CACGGCAGTTTAGCAAACTGCTGGTTTCAGCCACTCACCCAACCTTCCAGTCGGATTCTTAACCGAATCAACCAAGCATCGTTCTTAAATGCGAGTGCAAAGGTACTACTTTTTTCTGATTCTACCAAATCTTTTTGCAACTTTTTTTCGATAAAAATGCATTTTCTTTGTAACTCCCACATTATCAGGGGTTGTTTTCTTTCAGTATGATGAGTGCTTTCATTCCTAAAACGAGCAGAGGCGGATTTCTTTCTCAGAAATCCGCCTCTTGTAAAAGAAAGGGCCGCTCGATGATGTGATGAAACTCCGAATGTATAAACATTTGAGAGTCCTCCGCCTTTGTAATCCACCGGCTTTTCAGCTTACCTGCCTGCTGCAGTTTATGTGGCCCGCCATGAGCAAGAGAATGTCCTCTCGGTTTCAATAGTGTAATTTGATGAGTATCCCGATCGAACCGAAACGACCCTTATTCCTTCTGGCACCCATGCATCATCACGATGCAACGGTGCAAACATCTTAGTCATTATTTGATAATGCAAAGATAATGCAATATTTTGAAACTACCAAATGTTTTAGCTGTTTTCTTCGAATATTTTTTCGAAATATTTCTTCAGTTCCGTTTTGTCCTCTATGATATTGCGCAGTTCGTTGAGCGCTTTCTCGTTAGGGGAGTTGGGAATCCATAACCTGATGTATCCGTTTCTTGAATATTTTTCGTCCATGTGCTGGCTAAACCTCTTCCATTGCTGCTCCTTGTCATCATCTGGATTATTTTCTTTGCCATACTGTATGGCGCGCAGAAAAATTTCGTGAACATCAATATCGCGATCGGCTTCTGCCACAATCTTGCCATAGATGCTGCGAGGCTGACGGCTGGATGAAGCCCGATGGTCCTCAACAGCTTCTTTCATGATTTTAATCTGCTCCGGACCGAACCAGCGTTTCAGTCTTGCATCTGCCTGCAGAATCTTACCGCTGGTAATATGATGAATGGCACGTGGACCGCTCATTCCCAGGTCGTGGTAAGCGGCTATTACATACACCATATCGATGTCGGCTCCGGTTACCGGAACCAGTTTCAGAGAGTTTCTGATGACTCGGGTAACATGTCTGAGTCCATGACTTTCGCCAAAAGCATTATATTTGGGGAGAATCTGTTTCTCCACAAAGTCCATGATTTCGAGATTTACCTGTTGCTTCATAGATATTCCTCCACTTTATTTATATAATAAGGTACGCGCGTACATTATTAATAGTTTATTATTGTTCAATTCGCCATTCCGATGATGATCAGGGATGATACAATGCCGAAACAGAAGATGTTCAGAGCTGTTTTGCCTAGAATTCTGTTCAGTTCTCTGCCTTCGCCTATCTTTTTCATCTCCATATAGGTTCTGTTGTGCAGAACGATATAGAGTGCTGCAAACGGCAGGAAGATGCTGCTGGCTTCATGCTGAAATACTTCGTAGGTGGTTACACCTATTATGGTAATGATTCCCAGATTGCCCAATGCACAGTATAACCGCTCGGCATTCTTCTTTCCTATGTGAACCACAAGGGTCTTCTTGCCGGCTCTCAGGTCGTTGTCATGATCGCGGTAATTGTTCAGAATGAGCAGTGTATCAACTACCAGTCCGCAGGCTACAGATACGAGAACCGTTTCCATGCTTACTCCCTGCATGGTTTCGGGCATTACGAGATAGTATGTGCAGCATACGGGTACAATGCCGAAGAAGAGCAGTACCAGAATATCGCCCATGCCCAGATAGCTGAGACAGGTAGTATAGAGGAAACAGAAGACTACGCAACAGATGCCTACGATAACCATTTTCCAACCTCCGAAAAGAACCAGCGGAAACCCTATGGCGCAGCCCAGAAGAGTAGTGAGGATGATTCCCCATTTCATGGCTCCCAATGTTATCCAGCCTTCAGCGCAGGCACGTTTCGGTCCCAGTCGGGTTTCGTCGTCATTACCATGTTTGAAGTCGAAATAATCATTCACCAGATTGCTGTCTATCTGCATCACCCATGCAAAGAGCAGGCAGAGTAGGGCTGGCAATGTCTGTATCTGCTGAGCGTCTTTATAAGCCAGCGCAATACCCAATAAAACAGGAACAGCCGCCGCCGTCAGAGTCTTCGGGCGAGCGGCTAGATACCATGCTTTTATAGAATTTGTTTCTATCATATTCTGAAAAGATTAAAACTGAATCTCCTGAAATTCTTAAGGAAAATCAGGAAGATTAATTGAAGAAGTTCCAACTTACTCCAATACGGAACACTCTCTCGTTCATCGGATAATGAGGAGCGAAGAAGTAGTTCTTGTCGCCCTGTCCTGCATTGATGTGGCTCATCATTACGAAGAAACGGGTGTGCTTGATGTGAACGTTGGCGTAAACATTGACGATAGGATAGTTGCCTATCTTTACGTTGTTCTCGCCGTTGCCCTGTACCGTATACTGTCCCATATAAGGTGAATAGTCGGGAGCTTCATAGCTTGTAAAGTAGCGCATGTCAGCACCCAGGTCTACGTTCAGCACCTTTACTACCTTGAACTTGATGTAGAGGTTGGTGTAGGCATTGAAGGCTGGTACAGGCAGAACACTCTCCTTGCTTGAGTGCTGGTAGGTAAACTGGTTTTCCCAGTTCAGAATGCCCAGTCTGAAGTTCTGTTCCAGTTGTGTTGTCAGCAGGTTGATTCCTCCGCTTTCCTGCATCGGTGTTACCATGACTCCTGTTCGCAAACCTTCTTCTGTAATGTCATAGCTCTGCGAGAAGTAGGTGTAGTTCTTGATTTCATCTACAGCCACTCTCAGCTTGGTGCGTGTCTTAGGGAAGGAGAGCGTACCCATGATGCGGGTATGGATGGTCTTGTCGAGATCATTCTCCCACCACAGATGGCGGGCGTGATAGTTGCGGTAATAGAACGATGGGGTTTCTCTATGGAAGAAAGCATCGCCTCTTACCTGAAGCGTGTCGCCCAGGAATGGGATGTTCACGTCTACATTACCATCTATGGCAAGGGTTCCGGCGTCAACCCCCGTCAGTCCTATTTCTGCTACGGCATTGTAGTGGAGGGTCTTGCCTTCCTGCTTGCTCAGCTGTCCGCCTACGCTCAGCACATGCTCGTTGTATTTTTCGAAACCGCCTTCCATGGTTGGCAGTTCATAGTGACGGAGGTCGTAGCTGGCGAAAGCCTTCAGTCCTGCCTTTGCCCATTTGTTGAAACCTTCAAGCATGGCAATGGCGAAGGTATTCTTCATGTGCCAGTGCTTGGTCTGGTCGTAGATGGAGTCGCCGGTCAGCCTGCCTGCATCGTAATATTCATTCAGATAATAGTCGGCAGGGGTCTGATAAGCTTCGTAAATACGGCGATAGTTGTCAAACTTTACCGTATGGATGAAACTCGTTACCGGAACATATTCGCTCTTGTAGAAAAGCGAGTCTTCGGCATTTTTCTTCTGGACGGCAAGTAGACTGTCGGCAGCAGCTTTTCCGTTTACTGCGATTCGGGTACTGTCGTTCCTGATGTCCTTTGCGGCTGAGTCTTTAGCCGGTTCATCGCCTGCAATCTTGGCTCCGTCAGGACGGCCGCTGAATTTAGCTCCCCGCTGTTTGTCGTAGGCTTTCTCATCAAATTTCTTGCCTTGTTCCTTGGCTTTCTTTCTGGCTTCTTCCTTCGCATTCTCTTCAGCATTTTCCTTTTTCGAAGCCATGGCAAATTTCTTTGCCTTGATTTCTTCTTCGGTCATCTTTACCTTTCGGCTGAAACCTACGTTGTAGCGGTGGGTAAAGAAGATATGCTGGTTGTCCAGTCGGTTCCAGTTCTGTTCCAGAACGGTAGGAATTTCATTGGTGGCAAACGATTCGGTATAGATTTCCGGATGTTTGATGTAATCATCGTTGGTAATACCGCCGTTCTCGGTCATCTTCTCATGATTGGTACTGAAGAGGAAGTGTGCCTGATAGCGGTCGCCCAGGTAAGATGCCCACATGGTGTATTTAAAGTGGCTGGTACTCTGTGCGTTATAATATCCTCTGCCATACTTGTAGTCGAATCTGAAACCGGCGCCTAGCCTTTTGTTGGCATTCACGGCAAACATGGCCTTGAAGTCATCTTCTCCCGTCACCTTGTCGCCGCAGCTGTTCAGCGTTATGTTGGTGATAGGCGAGTAGGTGTTGGTGAAATGGAAGTCGCTTACCGGATTTACGATATAATCGTAGGGCTCTGTAAAGATGAAGTTGCCCTGCGTGTTGCGGCGGTCTATGAAGATTCGGTTCAGTCGGGCAGTACCCATGTTTCCGAGGGTATTGTATTCGCCTCTCAGTCCTTCCGTGAAGGTTGAGTTCATGTACATGTGCTGCAAGGTGTCTACTACGGCAGCCTTTGTGTCGCCGAAGCGTTCGTCTACGGTCCATACTCTGATGCCTTTCGGAATCTCCTTGTCTGAGCCTAGTGAATCGGTGTTCACCTTGCGGTTGGTTTGAGGACGGAACTGCGAATCTTCGTTATAGTTAAAATCGTTTTGTGCCGCAACCGGGAGGGTTGCAGCACAAAATAGGAGTGATGAGAATATAATTTTCTTCTTCATTATTTCTTAAATAGTCGGATACATACTTCGGCAATCTTAAGCACTACACCCACGATGAGTACGATGTAGGCGATATTGCGGCTTTCTTCCAGCTGGGTCCAGAGTATTACCCCCACGATGGCGAGCAGCATGAAGGCGATGTTGAGATAGTTGCGCACCTTCAGCATATTGTTCTGGTCACTGTAGGCCAATGGGCGGAGCCGGCGGTGCTGAGGTCTTACGGCGTAGCTGGTAGGCTGCTTCTGTTCAGTCTGTTCTGCTGTAGGCTGGGCTGTAGCGTTTGCAGGCTGCTGTACCTCGTTCTGTTGTATCTTGTTATCTGTATTCTGATTATCCATGTTTTTTCTTCAACTTATTGTTTTACTAATGCAGTTAAGTCTGCGAATATCTGGTCCTTGCGGTCGATGGTGCATCTGCGGAACTTTCCGAAGATCTTAGCCAGGTCGTTCTGCTTCTTGTTGAGCGCAATCTTGTCGCTGATTACCTCTTCTGCAGGTTCCTTGAAACCGGTGCTTCTTCCTTCCTCGTAGTTGTAGATGATGCGGCAGAGCGAGAGATTCAGATGATTGTCTGAAATCCTGGCTATCAGCTGGTATTTGAATTCCGTGCGGTCGAGCGAGATGAATGACTGGCTGAAGACGAGCCATTCGTCCATCGTGTTGGCGATGACGTGTTCTGCATCGTTTACCAGTGCTACCCGGCTTGCTATGTTCTGCTCGTTCTGTGTCAGTTCACTCATGTATTTTAATACGATGTCGTAAATCTGCTTGGCAGTTTTCCCGTTAGCATCCGTATCGAGTGTGAATTCTATCTTGTTTTCATCATTATATGTGATGGCGCCTGCCAGATATTTCATGTCCACTTTGGCTGTTGTGCCATTTGCCAGCTTGTTGGCAGGCTTGGCAGCCTCCTTTGGCTTAGCGGCTACGGCAACAGGAATCGCCCATCCCGTGGTTGATGTAGTTGGCTCCTTTACAACAACCGGTTCTGGCTCAGTAGCATGGGCCTTCTTTGCTTCAGCCTTTTTTGCTTCAGCCTTTTTTGCTTCAGCTTCAGCCTTGGCGCTTGCAGCGTTGATGCTGTCGGCCTGAGCCTTCAGTTTGGCAGCCTGTGCTTTTATCTTAGCCACTTCCAATGCCTTCTTGGCAGCTTCCAACTGTTTCTGTGCCTGTTCCAGCTGCTGCTGCTCTTCAGTCAGCACGGTTTGGGCCTGTGCAGTCATCAGCGGGAGGAGCATAAATATGGGGATGATGATTTTTTTCATGTCGAGTTGTTTTTATGAAACTATAAAATGACGGTTCCTGATTGCGGAACTTAGCGGAAGATGAGGGATTCAAACCCCCGATACCCGGAAGAGGGTATACCGGATTTCGAGTCCAGCGCATTCGGTCACTCTGCCAATCTTCCTTTTTATTTTATCAGATGCAAAAGTAATACATTTTTTGCATCTGACAAAATATTGCTGTTATTTTTTAACTATATTAACCCCGCTTTATAGGATTTTATACTATAGTTTTTATTGTTGCTGCAGGAATCTGTCGGCCTCGATGGCAGCCTTGGCTCCCGAGCCTGCGGCAACAACACCCTGGCGGTAGATTGGGTCGGCCACATCGCCTGCTGCGAAAACACCCGGAATGTTGGTGGTGGCAGTACCTGGCACTACTTTGATGAAGCCCTGCTCGTCGAGATCTATCTGCCCCTTGAAGAGGTCGGTGTTAGGCTTATGTCCGATAGCCAGGAAGAATCCGTCGATGCTGATGTCAAACTTCTCTTCGTTGGCTTCGCCCTTGTGGCGCACGAGATGAGCACCTTCTACACCATTCTCGCCGAAGAGCCCCAGCGTGTTGGTTTCGAACAGAATCTCGATGTTCTCCTTGTTCTTAACACGCTGCTGCATGATTTCTGAAGCACGGAGATATGGCTTGCGCACAATCATGTAAACCTTCTTGGCAAGTCCGGATAGATACATAGCCTCTTCGCAGGCAGTATCGCCACCGCCCACTACGGCTACGGTGCGCTTGCGGTAGAAGAATCCGTCACAGGTAGCGCAGGCTGAAACGCCCTGTCCGCGATATTTCTCTTCATCGGCAAGACCCAGATATTTTGCAGATGCACCTGTGGCGATGATTACGGTTTCTGCCTCAATCTCGTTGTCGCGCTCATCTGTAAGATGAAATGGGCGTGAGCTGAAATCTGCCTTCACGATGCTTCCGTCTCTCATTTCGGCTCCGAATCGGGCTGCCTGTTCCTTCATGTCCATCATCATCTGCGTTCCGTCTACGCCGTTAGGATAGCCCGGAAAGTTTTCTACCTCTGTGGTGATGGTGAGCTGGCCGCCCGGTTGCATACCTGAATAGAGTACTGGCTGCAGGTTGGCTCTGCCGGCATAAATGGCAGCCGTATATCCTGCAGGACCGCTACCTATAATTAATGTCTTTATCTTTTCCATTTTTTATCTTATAGTTATATTTTTGTTTCCGATGGCTAGAAATGAGCCATTTTCTTTGCAAAGGTACATCAAAACAATGAGAAATCAAAATAAAAATACAATATTTTTCTTTTCTTGCATAAATTATTGCTTTCGTTTGAAGAATTATTGTTATCTTTGCACCCGAAAATAAGATGCTCCGGAAAGAACATCAATTAGAAGAAACGAAAAATATTTACTTGATATATGAATCAGATTAAGAAGATTGTACTGACGGGTGGACCTTGTGCGGGCAAGACTACCGCTATGGTTAAGGTGATTGAACATTTCTCCAGTCTCGGCTATAAGGTCTTTACCATTCCCGAGGTTCCAACCATGTTCACCCAGGCGGGCATGAATTATCTCACCTCCAACAAGGATTTTTTCTTCGAGGGCGAGAAGGCTACTTTCCAGACTCAGATCAACCTGGAAGACAGTTTCGAGCGCATGGCTGAAACATTGCAGCAGCCGGTCATCATCGTCTGCGATCGTGGTACGATGGATATTTCTACCTATCTCACTCCCGATTTCTGGCACCGCATCATCTCTGAAGAGGGTTATACAGATGCCCAGCTTCGCGACCGCTATGATGCTGTGCTGCATCTGGTGAGTGCTGCTGATGGTGCCGAGCAGTTTTATACTACAGCCAACAATGCGCAGCGCCTGGAGAAGGCCGATGAAGAAGGACTGAAGATTGCGCGAGAGTTGGACAAGAAGATTGTTTCTGCATGGAAGGGTCATCCTCATCTCAGGGTAATCAATAACCACGAAGATTTCAACAACAAGCTGAACCGTGTGCTCAAGGAGATAAGCAATGTGCTTGCCATTCCGCAGCCGATAGAGGAGGAGCGAAAATATATCGTGAAGCTGACGGGCGAGGTTCCTAATGCGATAGACAGCGATATTGTTCAGACTTATCTTACGGGTGAGCCGGGCAGCGAGATCCGTCTTCGCCGTCGCGGTTTCGAGGGAGGCAAGTATGTGTATGTTCACACTACCAAGAAGCGTATTTCAGACAATGAGCAGATAGAGACCGAGCGACAGATTAATGCCAATCTTTACGAGAGTATGCTTCAGCAGGCTGACCCTTACCGCCAGCGCATTCATAAGCATCGCAAGAGCTTTATCTGGAAGGGCCAGTATTTCGAGCTCGACGAGTTTCTTGAGCCGGTTTCCGACCTGATGATTCTTGAAACCCGCGGCATTTCTGCCAACGAGAGTGTGAAGTTTCCTCCTTTCATTCAGGTGCTGGAGGATATTACGGGCAACAGCAAATATTATAATTATAACATAGCGCTGAAGCGGTAAAATCAGCCGAAAATGTAAAAAGTTACGGAGATAATTCATATTCTCCGTAACTTTTTACATTTTGAGTCCAAAATTATTTCAACTCATAAAACTCCATAATATCCAGCATCTTGAACAATGTACCATCAATAGAAGAATGCCAGCTTTGATGAAAATGTCCGTAACACCAATGAGTGACATGCTGCTGATGTTCTTTCAGAGTTTCATACAGACTATTCATAACTTCACGTTCCTGCTGTATGTCTGATATCAGAGTTTTGTCGTTGCAAGTCCATTTGCTTATTCCTTCCTTGCTTAATAATTCGCAGAAGGATGGAGACGTATGTGTTATTACAATGTCAACCTTCTGCTCAGACAAAATAGACATTAGTGCTTCTTTATTATAAGTCGGCGATTCGCTCTGCCAATAGTATGATGAAGAAAAATCGTCAACGACTTCCGTGTTACCAAAACGTAGCCGCTTTTGTTGTTCCTTACTCCATGCTTCAAGCCTATACGTACGGTCAATTGATATGGCTCCTCCTACACAGAGAATCGAATGGTTGCAAGCGTTGATTACAGAATAGTCTGGAATGGCAATGAAACGTTTGTGCTTAAAGCTTTTCCCATCAAAATACGCCGGGTTGTCATGATTGCCTCTAATGAATACAATCCAATTATTGGCATCATTCATACGTTTGGCGTTTCTTTTCACCATATTATCATAATAGCCTCTCTTGTCAAAACCAAATCCACAATCGCCTGCAACAATAACTAACGTGTTCCGCATTTGATATTGCACACAAATTTTGTTCACGAGGAGATTAAAGTCGCCGTGAATATCTCCAGAAACAACTATGTCCTTACATTCTGGAAACTGATATATATTGTATTTTCTGCTATTCATCTTTCATGTTCTCCCAAAATGGAAGAAGTCTTTGCTGTAAGAACGCTATCACTTCAGTAAAAGGCAAGATGTCAGTGGACGTTATTTTACGTATGAAAGCAGTCCATCTGACCTGCATTTGCTGATTGCTGCCAAACTCTTTTCTGAAAAACATCGTGTTCTCATTATAAGGTGTGTGGCGATTTTCAAATGTATGTTTGATAGCTTCCTGTAATATTATAGGATTATACTTTTCATTCTGCAAGATTTTGTAGAGATCATAATAATCCTTCATTCGACTACTTTGGTCTGCAAGATCCACAATTGCGTGCATCTTTTCAGCAATAACTGTTTCAAGCGAGTAGGCCAGTATATTGGCACTCGGCAGATGTTCTAGCAATACTGGATAATCAAGATCTATTGGGGAAGGTGTTACCACGTCACCAAAACCAATATCCATTGTTAAAACCTGGGCAATAGTGTCCATCTTGACTGGAATACTGAGTCTAATCCCATGATAGTCTTTGAACTCTGTTATATTTTGTGCAGTAATGTTCTCCGTGTCAAATATTACGCCATCTTCCTCGTAGGGCACAGAACATATTTCTCTGAACGCTGCAATTATAGAAGAGCCTTCGTTGCTGATATTATTGCCAAGGAAATCTATATCCAATGTCGGACGAGCCGCAAATTTTTCGTATGCATACATGAGTGCACCTCCCTTCAGATAAAAATTTCCTCTATAATGAGTCTGCGATATTCTGTAGAGAAGTCTCTCTTGAAAATACCGAGTTAGGATAGTCTGATTAAAGACATTTTCCTTTCTTGCAACGTTCAGCAATTTTGTACGTATTGACTTCCCGTAGTTTTTATTTTGTTCTTTACTCATAGCTTCACTTGTAGATAATTTTCCAGGATATTGCCAACACGC
>ERZ1023633.981-NODE-981-length-10160-cov-7.855517_pt1 | contig 10160 bp, 10 predicted proteins | sample MGYA00380333_ERZ1023633 | MGnify/ENA primary metagenome ERZ1023633 (study PRJEB33179, sample SAMN07448972) | human gut metagenome | biome: Human-gut; feature: Human associated habitat; material: Faeces | host: Homo sapiens | place: India: Bhopal | collected...
TAATGACGCTGTTGAGGCTATGCATAAGATTAAGCAGAGTGCCAAGGATATGAAACTTGCCATCTTAAAGGGTGATATTGATGGATTTGCTGATATTCTTCGTGAAGGTTGGGAGAATAAAAAGAAGATGGCGAATAACATTACCAATCCTATGATTCAGGAGGCAATGGATGTTGCGATGGCAGCTGGTGCCAAGGCGGGTAAAGTATCCGGTGCTGGTGGTGGCGGTTTCATTATGTTCGTGGTAGAACCTACCCGTAAAAAGGAAGTGGAAGAGGCTTTGAAGAAACTTAATGGTTTTGTGATGCCATTCCAGTTCTCTGATGGAGGTGCTCATGGCTGGAAGATTTATCCAACCGATAATGTAACAGCACTGAATAAGGTACAATATAAATAAGAGTATGGATATGGATAAACATATAGAAACTTTGGTACAACGTTATCCACAATTGGAAAGTTGTAAAGATGATATATTGAAGGCTTACCAAATCTTGGAGGAAGCTTATTCGGCTGGACGCAAGTTGCTGGTTGCTGGTAATGGAGGTTCGGCTTCTGACTCAGAACATATTGTTGGTGAGTTGATGAAGGAGTTTAAATTGAAGCGCAAGATTTATGCTGCTCAGATTGACCGACTCATGCAGATTGATGCAGAGATGGGTACTGTGTTGGCTGATCATCTGCAAGGCTCACTTCCTGCCATTTCTTTGGTGGGAGAACCGTCTTTGACTACTGCATTTATGAATGATGCCGTTCCTGTTTTAATCTTCGCCCAGCAGGTGAACGGCTTGGGTAGAGCTGGTGACGTTTTCCTGGGAATCTCAACTTCAGGTAATAGTAAGAATGTTCTTTATGCAGCAGTAGCAGCAAAGTCTAAGGGCTTGAAGGTTATTGGCTTGACAGGTCAGAACGAAAACAAGTTGGAAACATTCGCAGATGTTTGTATCCATGTTCCTGAGACAGAGACGTATAAGATTCAGGAACTTCATCTTCCTGTATATCATTGCCTGTGTTTAATGTTGGAAGAAAAGTTCTTTGGTAATTAGTCATATGAGAAAAGCATTCTTTTTGTTTTTTGGTTGGTTGACAATTCCTCATATTCTATTTTATTTAGTAGCTAAGAATAAGCAAATTATAGATAAAGATATTGTTCGTTGGGTTCAATGTTCACGTCAATTTAATCCATTATGGGGGGGGCAAATCTAAACTCTTAAATTTGATGTGGTTACTAATGTTTATAAAGGAATATAGAAATGTTTTTTATCTTAGAATGGGAAAGGCAAAATATTTTTTGAGTTATATTCCGCCATTGTCGACCCTTTACATATGTACCAAGTCTGAAGATTTTGGAGCCGGTACATTTATTCAACACGGATTTTCTTCTATTATAGCAGCAGAAAAAATAGGTGAGAATTGTTGGATAAATCAGCAGGTTACAATTGGTTATAATGATAGTAAAAAATATGGTTTTGGTTGTCCGATAATTGAAAATAATGTTCGAATTTCTGCGGGCGCCAAAGTTTGTGGAAAAGTTACAATTGGAGAAAAAACTACAATTGGAGTTAATGCTGTAGTTGTTAAGGATGTTCTTCCTGGTAGCGTTGTTATACCTTCTCCTATGATGTTAATTCAAGAAGAAGGTGAAAAAGTTTATAAAAAATTATAAGATTCTATGAAAGTCGTAATTATGGCAGGTGGCAAGGGTACAAGAATCGCTTCCGTGAGAAGCGATGTACCTAAGCCCATGATTAATATATGTGGCAAGCCTATCTTGGAACATCAGATTGATAACCTGAAGGCTTGTGGTTTGACAGACATCATCCTCGTTATCGGATATCTTGGTGACAAAATCAAGGAGTATTTCGGTGATGGTAGTAAATTTGGTGTCAACATTGAGTATTTTGTTGAAGACCATCCTTTAGGTACTGCTGGCGCCTTGTTTAAGATGCCACAGTTGACAGAGGACTTCTTGCTTCTTTGTGGTGATGTTATCATTGATGTGGATTTCAACCGCTTCATTGCATTTCATAAGGAACATCAGGCATGGGCAAGTTTGGTGGCTCATCCAAACGGACATCCATACGACAGTTCTTTGTTGGTAACAGAGATTGATGCGCCTAAGACTGTTGGTGGTATGCCGGAGGATACACATCGAGTAATCCGCTGGATGGCAAAGGAGGATGAGCGTACTTATTACAAGAACCGTGTGAATGCAGGTATTGAGTTGATTTCTCCAGAACTCTTGAAGGAAACGATGAAAAACTTTGTTCCTCGTCATCCAGAGACTCCAGATAAGATAGACCTTGATCGTGATGTGTTGAAGCCAAATATTCCAAGTGGCAAGATTTTTGCCTACGATACTCCTGAGTATATCAAGGATATGGGTACTCCTGATAGATTTTATGAGACAGAAAAGGATATCGAAAGCGGTAAGGTTCATGCTCGCAACTTGAAGAATAAGCAGAAGGCTATCTTCTTGGATAGAGATGGTACCATCAATAAAATGGTAGGTTTTGTAACCAAGCCGGAACAATTCGAGTTGATTGAAGGTGCAGCAGAAGCTATCAAAGCTATCAACAAGAGTGGTTATCTTGCTATTGTTGTAACCAACCAGCCTGTTATTGCACGTGGTGATTGTACCTTTGAGGAGTTGCAGACTATTCATGATAAGATGGAAACAGAACTTGGTAAGGTTGGTGCTTTCGTAGATGCCATCTATGTTTGTCCTCACCATACCGATAAGGGCTTTGAAGGCGAACGTCCAGAATATAAGTGCAACTGTGATTGTCGCAAGCCAAAGCCTGGACTCTTGTTGCAGGCTGCTAAAGACTTCAACATTGATTTGTCAGAATCTTATATGATAGGTGATAGCCATCGTGATGTGGAAGCTGGTGAGAATGCTGGGGTGAAGAAGAGCATCAAAGTGGATGAAAATAAGGAGGATGGTTTGTTGAATAGTGTAAAAAATCTGTTGAAATGAAAAAAATTGCATGGATTACTCCAAGTGCTTATATGGATACTGACTATTATATAGTTCCATTATTATGTGAGTATTATCATATAGATTGGTTTATTTTATATAAGGATAAAATTCCATATGAAAAAGAATTAAACAAGCTAAATGGTGCGGATAATTTGTCGATAAATCTGTATAAACAAGCTTTTCGACAACGTTCATTGAAAACAGCTTTTTCAGATGTTAAGCTTTTTTTGCACATAAAGAAAGAAAAGTATGATATTACCTATGCAGGAATGTTTGGCTTTCCGTTTTTTCATGTTTTGTCTGCTTTGATTTTGAATAGAAATAAAGTAGTAATTGCTGCCCATAATGTTAATACCCCTAAGGGGGCATCTAATTATTGGTTTGCAAAGGCTTATGCTTCATATGTGCTGTCTGTTTTTAAAAATTTTCAGACCTTTTCTGAATCGCAGAGAAAGCTGTTACTTCAGATGCATCCACATAAAAAAGTATTGATGGCTCCATTCTTGTTAAAGGATTATGGAAATTCTACCAATAAAAAGTCAGAGGTTATCACATTTCTTTCTTTTGGTAATATTCGTGATTATAAACGAATAGATGTACTTATTAATGCGGCTCAAAATGCTTTTGATAAGACGAAAATACTGTTTAAAGTTATAATTGCTGGCAAGTGTGACAATTGGGCAAGATATCAAGCTATCATAAGGTGTCCGCAATTGTTTGACTTGAGAATAGGACGAGTAGAAAATGATGATATCCCAAATTTGTTTGGAGAAAGCCATTATTTTGTTACTCCTTATCAAGATATAGCACAAAGCGGTTCAGTTATTGTAGCTATAAATTACGAGTGTCCGGTTATTGCATCCAATTTAGGGGCCTTTAGAGAATATGTTACAGATGGCGAAACTGGGTATCTGATAAAACCTGCTGATGTTGAAGCTTTGACTGCGGTTATGATTGACATTTTAGTTTCTAACAATGCTAATTATAAAAATATGAGAAATAGAATTAAAAAAATCAAAGATACTGATTTTAACTCTCAGGCTATAATTGATAAATATATTGCATTTTTCGATAAACTATAAAAGAAAGTTTGACTATCATTAATTCTGATGTAAGCTATTTTATATTTTAGCTCAATCTTTCAGTGACCTAAATGTCACATGAAGGCCTTTTTAGTTTATTTTTTACTAAGTTCGTAAAAACAATATATAATGAATCATCCTGTTTTAGCCAATAAGAATGAATGTACAGGTTGTCTAGTTTGTATTTCTTCATGTAATAAGAATGCTTTAAGTTCATATGTTGATGAAGAAGGACATTTAGCTGTACGTTGCAATACTGAAAAGTGTATTCTTTGTCATAATTGTGAAAAAGTTTGTCCTGTTGTTTCACATTATGATTATAGTGGGAAATTTGAATCAAAGTTTTTTGCTGCCTGGAATTTGGATAGCAATATTCGAAAACGAAGTGCCTCTGGCGGGGCTTTTTCTGCTATGGCATTATATGTCTTGGAGCAAGGTGGCTATGTTTTTGGTGCTGCTAATGTTGGAGTGTGTGATATTAAGCATATATGCATTAATGATAAGAAAGATCTTGCATTGTTGCAGGGGTCAAAATACACTCAGTCAAATGCAGAAATATCATATTTGCATGCATATAAATTACTAAAAGAAGAAAAGTTTGTCTTGTTTTCTGGAACGGGGTGTCAGATTGCAGGTCTTCTTTCATTTTTAAAGCATAAGGTTTATTCTGGTCGTCTGATAACTGTTGATTTAATTTGTGGTGGGGTTCCATCGAAATTATTGATAAATAAGTTTTTTGAAAGTGAGCCTTATAAAATTCAAAAAATTCTTTCTTTTAGAACTAAGGAGAGTGGATGGAAGAGTGCTGGCTTTAAATATAATATGAAGACAATAGACGACAATGGATATGTTCATGATTATTCAAACGTAAAAAACTTTATTACTGATGGTTTTTGCTCAGAATTAACGAATAGATATTCATGTTATAATTGCCAATATAATGGTATATCACGTAAGGCAGATTTTACGATTGGAGATTTATGGGGGGATAACTTGTATGAATCTGAGCATTACAATGGAATCTCCTTGGTAATAGCTCATAATCAACAATCTGTAGATTTATTAGATCAAATGTCTAAATTCCTTTATGTTGGAATTACTGATAAAGAAAATGCGATTAAATATAATCATAGAATAGTTAATGGTATATGTAAAAAAGGACAATTATTTGAAAGAAAAAAAATGTCGAAATTGTTTAGTGTATTATCTTCTAAAACGTTGAAACATATTTATGCCAATGACGTAAAAGTCTTTAGTTTTTGGATGATATATAAATTATTGACTAAAATTCGTATTAAATTATTGTAATGAGTTATGAAAATTGGACTTATAACATATCATTTTTCAGTGAATTATGGGGCGATAATGCAGTGCTATGCAACCTGCCGTGCTTTAAAAGAACTTGGGCATGAAGTTAAGATAATCAATCTTAGACAAGAAGAAAAGCATGGTATAAAACATGTTTTTTCTTTATATAAGGATAAAACTTTGGTTAGATTCATGAATGAGTATTATCCTGAGCAGACTGAATTGTATCATTCATATGAAGAACTGAAAAAGGCAGAACTGGATTATGAATGTTTATTGGTAGGAAGTGATCAAGTGTGGAACCCTTTTATAAGCAAAGACAAGTGTTTGGCGTATTTTTTGGATTTTGGTTCGAAAGAATGTCTCCGAGTTTCTTATGCATCAAGTTTAGGCTTGGAAAAATGGCCAAAAGAGTATGCTCAAATCAAAGATAAGGTAAAACAGGCTCTTTTGCAATTTGATTTTATTTCTGTTAGAGAAAGAGCAGGTCAAAAATTGCTCGCTAAAGAATTTGATATACAATCGCAATTGGTTTTAGATCCTACTATGCTTCACGAATCATATCCAGAAATTGTTGATACGATACCAGAGAGAAATGATATAATATGCTATCAGTTTAATCGAAGAGCAGAATTTAAACAGACAGCAAAATTTATATCAAAGCAAATAAATGCTCCATTGAGGACCATAACTAATGTGTATCCAATTCCTGGATTTCGATATTCTTATCCCCCTGATGTTGAAAATTGGATAAAAAAGTTGGCTGGAGCTAGATTTGTGATAACGGATTCTTTTCATGGTTTAGTCTTTAGTCTTCTATATAAGACTCCATTCGTCGTTTTTGCTACTCCAAATGGTAAAAATAGTAGATTGGAAAATCTGTTGGAATTGGTAGGACTTTCGGATAGATATGTTGTAAATTATGATCCAGAAGAGTTGGAAGCAATACTTAATCGGACTATAGATTATGAAAAAGTTCATGCGATTTTAAAAGAAGAGCGAATTAAGTCTTGGGACTTTTTGAAGAATGCTTTGAAAAGATAAATCGTTCATGTTATAAGTTATCTGTATGTTTATGAAAAAAATAATTATTACTTCACCATCATTAGACCCAACGCAGAATGTTAGTGGTGTATCAAGTGTAGCTAGATTTATAATAGATAATAATCCCAATTATAAGTATCTTCATTTTGAATTAGGAAAGAAGGACGCTGAAAAAGGTGGTTGGCATCGAATAACAAAATTAATTGGTTCATTTTTTAAATGGACAAAATTTATTAATGCACATTCTGATGCGCTTATACACTATAATTTTCCACTTGATGCAAAATCAATCATACGTGATGTACCATTTATGTATTATGCTTTGCATAAAAAACATAAGATGGTAGTCCATATTCATGGAGGATTGTTCTTGACTTCTCCTAAGATTCCTGCTATTTTAAAAGGAATTTTATCGAAGGTATTTTCATGGAATATTCCTTTTATTGTGTTGAGTGATAGTGAGGTGAAAATTTTGAAAGAACGTTTTCATGCTAAAAATGTTTATAGTCTTCCTAACTGTGTAGATTTAAAAGACGCTGAGCTTTATGCCAAAGAGCAAAACTTAAAATCAGAAAAGGTATTGAACTTAGGTTATCTTGGTCGCATAGAGCCTAATAAGGGGATGACGGAACTGTTGGTTGGTTGCATGAAATTAAAAGAAGTAGGAATCCCATTTAAGTTAATTCTTGCAGGAAAAGAACAAACAGAAGGAGAATTTTTGCCTAGATTTATACAATCTTTAGGTGATAATTTTTCTTATGTAGGTTTAGTTTCCGGAAAAAGTAAGTGCGATTTTTTGCGAAGCCTTGATGTTTTGGTAATGCCTACTTATTTTGAAGGTTTGCCGATGTCATTACTTGAATGTATGAGTTATGGTGTTGTGCCAGTAATAACACCTGTAGGATCTATTCCGGAAGTTGTTGTTGATGGTAATAATGGATTATTTATCAAAGTTAAGGATACTGATAGTATTGTGGATGCTATCAGTAAAATTAATTCTGATAGAAACTTATTAAATAGGCTAAGTGTCAATGCACGGAATACGATCTTTAGTAAGTTCTCAACTCTGCAATATATCAGCCTGTTGAACATGGTTTATCAGAAGGGCTAATGTATTCGGTTATCATTGCCATGATTCTAAGCTATTTATAGAGATATGCTTCTTATAGAGATATGCTTCTTATAGAGATATGCTTCGGGTCTGATTTTCGGTATCGTGAATGGCGTGGGTTCTTCCATTGCCCGTGAAACGGATACGGGTATCTATATCCACGTGGGTCCGGAGATTCCAAGAACTCTGAATGCGCTGGTTCCGCTGCTGAGCGTGGTTCCGCTGCAGCTGCTTGTTTATTATGTTGCTGTGGATAAGGGACTGGATGTGGATATGCCAAGAAATCTGGCAAAGAGTGTGACGGTGGAATAATATGAATTCGTAAATCATCAAAAAAATGAATATACTTTTATGTGGTGGTGCCGGTTATATCGGCACCCATACTATTATCGAGTTGGATAAGGCTGGTCACAGCGTGGTTGTAGTGGATAACTTCTCAAATTCTAAGCCTGAGGCTTTGAAGCGTGTGTCTGAACTGATTGGTAAGGACATCAAGTTTTACGAGGCCGACATCTTGGATAAGGAGGCTATGGACAAGGTCTTCGATGAGAACAAGTTTGATGCAGTGATTCACTATGCCGGTTTGAAGTCGGTGGGTGAATCGGTGGCAAAGCCTCTGGAGTATTACCACAACAACATGACGGGCACTTTCATTCTCCTGGATGTGATGCGCCGTCATAACTGCAAGAATATCATCTTCTCAAGTTCTGCTACCGTTTATGGTGATCCTGCTATCATTCCTATCATCGAGGAATGTCCTAAGGGTCATTGTACCAATCCATACGGTCAGACTAAGTCGATGTTGGAGGAGGTGTTGATGGATGTGCAGAAGGCGGATCAAAAGTGGAATGTGGTTCTGTTGAGATATTTCAATCCTATCGGTGCGCATCAGAGTGGTAAGATTGGTGAGGATCCGAATGGCATTCCAAATAATCTGATGCCTTATATCACGCAGGTGGCAGTAGGCAAGCGTGAGGAACTGGGTGTATTCGGCAATGACTATGATACTCCTGATGGTACAGGTGTTCGTGATTACATCCACGTTTGTGATTTGGCTGCCGGTCATGTCTGTGCCTTGAAGGCCATTGAGCGTAAATGCAGTTTGGCGATTTATAATCTGGGTACAGGTCACGGCTATTCAGTCCTGGATGTAGTGAAGGCATTTGAGAAGGCGAATGGTGTGGCTATCAAGTATGCTATCAAGCCAAGACGTCCTGGCGATATTGCCACCTGTTATTGCAATCCAGCCAAGGCAAAGGCCGAGTTAGGCTGGGAAGCAAAGTATGGCATCGAGGAAATGTGCCGAGATAGCTGGAACTGGCAGAAGAATAACCCGAATGGGTATGAGGGATAAATGGTTGCCCCTTAAAGTGGCGACATATTAAGTGGCAATGCTTATACTGTTTTTTTAGCTTATTTCTAAAGCTGAATGGTGTTTTTCTAAAGATTAGTAAAATGGGTTTATATACTAGAGAGGCTAAAATTTTTGTAAATGAGCACCATGATAACTGTTCTGTTTGTGGTCGATGTTTTATAAAGAATGAAACAACTCATATTGGTCTTGATGCTAACGGCGGATTTGTCTATGTAGGTGATTGCTGTAAAGATAAGATAAAAACACTTATATGCAATCATGCCTATTGCGTTCGTGGCTATTCTTTGCCAAATCCGCAATCAAAACTTTGGCGTTTTATGGATTTAGGTAAATTTTTATCATTAATTCAATCTAATTCACTATATTTTGCGAGAGCTGATATGTTTGAGGACCCTTTTGAAGGAGCAAAGGGAATAAAAAGTAACCAAGCTTATTGGGAGGCATGGTATGCTGGTTGTTTTTGGGCAATCATAGAGCAAACTAAAGAAATGGATGGCAGAGGTAATCATAAGGACGACAGTTTGGAATCTGCTAAAAGGTTGGTTCGAGAATTGACTGAAAATGAGAGTCGTTCAAGGCAAATGACTTATATAAATTGTTGGCATGAAAATGATTTTGAATCAGAGGCAATGTGGAATTTATATACAAATAATCTTGATGAGGGAATTGCCATCCAAACAACATATGAACGCATTTATGAAGCTATTGATAAGGATCCAACTATTGCTATTGGAAAAGTGAAATATATCGATTATGCTAATCAGTATGCAGGGTTAGGAATAAATGCTTTCTTTTATAAGAGAAAGTCATTTGAGCACGAAAAAGAGGTAAGGTTAATTCTTTCCAAGTATTCTTGTTCGGATAAAAAAACTCCATTAGGTATAGAGAAACATGTTGATTTAGATAGGCTTATCGAAAAAATATATGTTTCTCCTACATGTAAACCATGGTATTACAAAGTAATAAGTGATGTTTTGGAAAAATATAATATAAAGGCAAAACTTTGTAAATCGAATCTTTGCGTATCACCATTTTATTAATATGGAGTTTCTTTGCTGGTTTCATTGATAAATGTCTAAAAAGTAGATAAAAGTATAGATTGGTGTATTTTTTCCCAGACTTCGCTATCTAGCATGAAGTAGGGGATAGCTTTCTTGCTGTCCTCTGCAAAATAGAAAAATAGATGTTTGATGCCTGGGGCATCAGAATATTCGTAGGCTTCGATTTTCACAATGTTGATGCCTTGCGACTGAAGAGCCG
>ERZ1023633.987-NODE-987-length-10114-cov-7.316831_pt1 | contig 10114 bp, 7 predicted proteins | sample MGYA00380333_ERZ1023633 | MGnify/ENA primary metagenome ERZ1023633 (study PRJEB33179, sample SAMN07448972) | human gut metagenome | biome: Human-gut; feature: Human associated habitat; material: Faeces | host: Homo sapiens | place: India: Bhopal | collected...
CCCCCCCCCAATTAGGCAGATAAATTGCAGTTTGAAAGCTTTGATGCGAATATTAATAAAAATTAACTAATCGGGGGGGGTAAAAGTAGAGTTTTCTATACTTTTGTAAAAAAGATTCTTAATAATAACCTATTAAACCATATTTTTATGAAGAAGTTATTTACCATGTTGGGGGCATTGTTTGCCTTTAGCTTGTCCATGTTCGCTGGTAATCCTGGCGTTACATTTCTGCTTCGCAGTGGTCAGAAGGTAAGTTTTGCCTTTGCCGAGAAGCCTGTCATAGCTTTGAGCGATGCAAACTTGGCAGTGAGCGTGAGTGGGGTGGAGCGCGTGCGCTATGCTTATGCCGACGTGCAACGTGTGGTGGTAGAAAACGATGTGGTCAGTGCTGTCAATGAAGTGGTGTCTGATAGCAAGAACCAACATGTTGTTTTCACTCTTTCTGCTGGCACGCTTGATGTGGCTGGTCTTGCTGCGGATGAGCAAATCTCTCTCTATGCCACAGATGGTAAACTCGTGCTTAGCCAAAAGACCAATGCTGAGGGTAAAGCCTCTGTGAGTCTTGCAAGTCTTCAGCAAGGCGTTTATGTCGTTCGCACACAGGGCGGCATTAGTTACAAACTCTTTAAGAAGTAAACTATGAAAAAACTCTTTACACTTTTGGCAGCGTTGATGCTGACCTTTACGGCATCTTTCGCGCAGCAGAATTTTTATTTTTGGGGAAAGAATGGCAATGTGTCTACCGAACCTATTTCGCAAGTAGACAGTTTGACCTTTAGCGTGGGCAGTTGGTTGTTTCAGATTTCTAAGCCCGTCAGCTTAGGAGCTACTACAAGTGCTTTTCAAGGGTCAGCAAAGGTGGCTCTGAATGAAAAAGTAAAGTCTATCGATATTTCTCCCGAAGTGGGTATTTGTTATTCTGATGAGAATGCGATGCCTACCTATAATGACATTACCAAAGTCTTGGGTAGCACCTTGCAAGACTATTCATTTACGATTATGAATGTCACTCCTGGCACTACCTATTATTATCGTACTTATGTCAAACTCCTTGATGAGGTCTATTACAGTGCAGTCAATTCCATTACCACAATGGGCGAAAAGCCTCAAGACAAGGTCATCAATGGTCACAAGTTTGTTGACCTCGGTTTGCCCAGTGGTTTGCTTTGGGCAGAGACCAACGTAGGCGCTTTATCATCCTCTGACGATGGCGACTACTTTGCTTGGGGTGAGACCAAACCTAAATCAACTTATTCTTGGGGTACTTACAAGTGGGGTAACACTCCTTCTAAATACAACTCTTCAGATGGTAAGACTACGCTTGATGCTGAGGACGATGCAGCCACTGTCAACTGGGGTAATCCTTGTCGTATGCCAGATAATTCAGAATTTAAAGAACTTTATGTCGAATGCGATTGGTCATGGAAGTCCAATTATAATGGAATAAGTGGCTGTCTCGTTACAGGTCCTAACGGAAGAACCATCTTCTTCCCTGCTTCGGGTGGCCGCTACAGCGATGTACTCAGCAATCATGGTTCGATCGTCTACTGTTGGTCGCGTTCGCTTGACTCGGCCGATACCTCCTACTACGCCCGTAACTTCGACTTCTACAGTGGCGTCTTCGCTCCGATGAACTTCGACTGCCGTTGCAACGGGTTCACTGTCCGCCCAGTCGCAGAAAAATAGGTGGGCGTATTTCCCACCGCTCTATGTTTTTAAGCCGGTAGGCTTCCCCGCGGAGAGGGGCGAAAATTTTTTGGAAATATAATAAGAATACAATATATGAAACGCATATTCACTTTCGTTTTGTCCGCATTGTTGGCTATATTCTTTACGACCGCGTATGCGCAGCAAAACATCTTTATATGGAAAGGCGGTAATCTTTCCGTCAAGTCAGCAGTAGAGACAGATAGCATCACCTCTTCCGTAGGTAGTTGGTTATTTAGCATTCGCACATCAGCTGCTACTTCTGTTACGACCAACATGCTTGAGGCATCCGTTAGTGTGGACTTTGTCAACAATGTACGCTCTTTGTCGCAAACTCCCGAAGTCGGTGTTTGCTTCTCATCCACAAGTACTACTCCTACTTATGCTGATGAGCACTATCGTTTAGGCTCTTCTGTTAAAAGTTACGACTTTACACTTTATGATCTCGAGCCTGGTACCACCTATTGTTACCGTGCTTACGTCAAGTTAGGAGATGATGTTTTTTATGGTAGTGTAAAGTCTGTCATGACTTTTGGTGAAAAACCATCAACCCCGAGTTATACGCTTATTAATGGTCACAAGTTTGTTGACCTTGGCTTGCCCAGTGGCTTGCTTTGGGCTAAGAACAACGTAGGTGCTTCTTCTTCTACGGATGATGGCGATTACTTCGCTTGGGGTGAGACTCAATCAAAATCGACTTATTCTTGGGATACTTACAAATGGGGTAGTAATCCTTCTAAGTACAACTCTTCAGATGGTAAGACTACGCTTGATGCTGAAGACGATGCTGCCACTGTCAACTGGGGTAATCCTTGTCGTATGCCAGATTCTTCAGAATTTCAAGAATTATACAGCCAATGCGGTTGGTCATGGAAGTCAAATTTCAATGGCACAAGCGGTTATCTCGTAACAGGCCCTAATGGCAACACCATCTTCTTCTCTGCTTCGGGTCACCGCTACAACGATGGACACTACGACTCTGGTTCGAGCGGCTACTATTGGTCACGGACGTTTTACTTGGACGGAACCCGCTACGCCAGTGACTTCAATTTCAACAGTGGTGGCATCAGCCCGGTGTACGACTTCTACCGTTTCGACGGGTTCACTGTCCGCCCAGTCGCAGAAAAATAGGTGGCACATTGCCCACCGCTCTATGTTTTTAAGCCGGTAGGCTTCCCCGCGGAGCGGGGCGAAAATTTTTTTGGAATATCTATATTATAAACAATGACGACTAAAGAGATATTGCAAGCAACACAAAGGATCCCTACGTAACGCGTAACTCTTCGACAAATTGCATTTTACCCACACAATTCGTTATAGGCCCATGCCTGTTCTGTAACGAATGGTGTGGGTAAAATCGGTTTAATAAACTGCAATTTGTCGAACAGGCCACGAACTACCCTAACGGCCTCACCCCCTAATCCCTATCCTTGAGGAGAGGGGGTAGGGGGTGAGGCTCAATTGCAGTTTAACTACTGCATGTAGCTTAAATGCGATCTAATACCAATTTAATTAGCGTGTCGATACTGTTCTTATAATTGGGGTTGGCACGATGAGCTAAACGATTAGCAATCACCATGCAGCACGTCATGGCCTTGTGTCCCATGAGCAGTGACAAGCCTGCAATGGCGCTGCTTTCCATTTCGAAGTTACAAATGCGGTGGTCGTTATATTCAAAAGATTCGATTTTCGCATTTTGGTCGGGGTCTGCTAAGGGGAGACGTAGCTGGCGACCTTGAGGACCAAAGAATCCGCCGCAAGCAATGGTTATGCCACGTACCATATCGTCGCCACCTATGCGGTTGATGAGTTCAGCATTGGCATGCACTACGTAAGGGTGTGCAATGCATTGTGTGCCGTGCCAATTCATGTGTGAAAGAAAGGCTTTCTCAAGATCAAGGTCACTCACTTCGTTGCGTCCTGCATAGAAGTTGAGAAGGCCGTCAAAGCCAATGCTTATTTCACTTGCAACGAAGGTGCCTTCAGGGGTGTTAGGTTGAAGTCCACCACAGGTGCCAATGCGTACCAATTCGAGTTGACGAAGATTGTCTTTGATGAGTCGTGTGCTGAAATCGATGTTGGCTAAAGCATCTAATTCGTTTAGAACGATGTCGATGTTGTCGCAACCGATACCAGTAGAAACGACAGTGATACGTTTATCCTTGTAGGTGCCTGTGATCGTGCGAAATTCGCGACTTGAGACATCGCATTCAGTCGTGTCGAAATGTGAGGCTACGAGAGGCACACGGCCAGGGTCGCCTACCAAAATAACCTTGTCGGCTAATTGTTCGGGTTTAACGTGAAGGTGGAAAATGCTACCATCTGGATTGATGATTAATTCAGATGGTGCGATGGGTTCTTTTGTCATGATTATTAGATGTTTTAAGATGTCTTATTGAAGTTCTGCCTTACGCATATTTTTACACAATGTATTGTATTGTTGTAGCAGTTGCGGCAGTGTTTGTTTGATTTGTTGAAGTTGTAGCTTGGCTTTATCTGTTAGCTTATTGGGGTGTAATGCAGAAGCAAGTTGAAGTTCATCTTGCTTTTGTTGTAAGGTATTGATTTGATCAAAAACTTGGTCAGCTTGCTCAGCTATGCGACGAGCCGTTTCGCTACGAAATTGTGTGAGTTGAGTATATACAATCTGATCGTTGATGATGTAGCGTCGTGGGGTAGAGGCTTGTTGAATTTGCTGCGCTTTAGCTTGTGCTAATCGAAGTCGGGCCTCTTTTACAGCTGCAGAATTTGTTTGTGTTTCGGCTATCGAGTGAAGTTGAGCTGCGTGAATGATTTGCTTATTGTTGCCGTCAGCAGCGTCGTATACCTCGCGCGTTGTGTTTGGAATGAATATGTAGATGCAAGCAGAGTCAGCCTTCTGATAGCGGTCGGTCACTAACCAGCCGAGGTTGGTTTGTTCGTCGATGGCTAAAAAGTAATCGTTGGCAGGAGAGTTGAATGGCATACCTAAATTTTCAGCCTTTAGAAATTGCTTCGTGTCGGCATTGTAACGCGTAACAAAAAGGTCGTATCCTCCTAAACTTTCGTCACCCTGCGCAGCATAATATAGTGTCACACCATCAGGCATCATGAAAGGGTAGTCTTGGTCTTCGTTCGTATTGTCAAACCCATTAAGTGGAATAGGTGTATTCCAACCTTTGCCAGCTCGAAAACTGGCGTAAAGCCGTTTATTGTTGCCAGACTTGTCAGAAGCAGAGAATATAATCCGATCGCCCAATTCGTTAATGTAGCCTGTTTGGCCTAACGCCTGTGGCGCATTGTTAATTCTGCCAACTTCCTCATTCATGTTGATGATTCGTCCGGCTTCGTGTGATAAGTGTAAACTCTTTAATACTGCATCGCGGCTAACCTTAATGCTATCGATAAATGTAATACGCTCTGTGCCGCGTAACATGTCGATACCACGGTTGGCTCGGTTTAAGTCTTGCTCTAATCTATCTGTAGAACGGCCCGCAGAATGAGCACTTTCTATCTCTCGCTGCAAGACGCGAGCGGCATCAGTAAATTTATAATTTTGAATGAGTTGTTCGGCGGAATGTGTGGCCGCTATAGGTGTATTTACATTTGTAGTTTTTTTCTTTTGGGCAAAAGAAGGAATGCATAATGAGGCTGCAATTAAACAAGTAATAATAGTTAGTCGATTCATATTCTATTCGTATTCTATTTTGAATGCAAAATGCTTTAGTAGTTGATACATTTTATGCTATTGAGCGTTCAAATGTACGATTTTCTTTTAGAAGGGTTACTATGAATATTATATTTTATGTAAATTTGCATGCTGAAAGATTTTGACTTATTGGTTTAATATTGGTAAGGAGAGTCTTTAATAAAAGGTTTAAATATAAAGTTGTAATTGTATGATTTATAATATAAAGCGTGTCGTATTTGTATTGAGTTGCTTCCTTTGTTTGGGCGTTTTTTGCCCCCTTCAAGTGAAGGGCCAGAAGAAGGTAGAAAAGACGGTGAAGTATACGGTACAACCAGGTGAAACGATATTGGGTATTGCTCATCGTCACGGCACAACGCTTGATCATTTATTGAGCTTGAATCCAGGAGTGCAGCCTGATTATGTGCAAGCTGGACAAGTGGTTATTGTGCCTTATGTGCCTGGAGGTGCAGAACCTGCTCCTACTCCAGCACAGCGTGCAGCAGCGGCTCGGGCTACAGAGAAGAATGTTGTGGTGAAGAAACAACCAGCGGCAGGGAACGCTGCTATTATGCCAAACGCTGTGTCAAAGGTTAGTTATGCTGAAGTGGGACAACAACCACAGCCTGTTAAGGTGACTTATAAGGAGTATAAGGCAAAAAAGAAGGAAACGGCTTATGGTATAGCAAAAGCGAATAATATAACCGTTGACGAGTTGATAGAGGCTAATCCTGAAATGAAGCAGGAGGGATATAAGTTGAAGAAGGGAAGTGTGTTGCGTATCCCTGTGAAGCCTATAGTTAAGAAGCCAACCTTTAAGGGATTGAACACAATACGCTTAGCTGTAATACTTCCGTTAGTAGGTAATGGCGTGGAGTTTGACCGTAGTGTAGAATTTTATAGAGGCCTGCTGATGGGCGTAGAGGAATTAAAACAAGCGGGGGTAAATGTGGTTGTCTCGGTGTATAATGAGCCTGCTCCCGATGTAAGCATCGCAAGCCAGATGTTGCAAGTCGTGGGGCAGAATCCTGACGTTATCGTCGGTCCGCTTTACCCTACACACTTTACGGACGTGACGGCTGTATCGGCAAAAAAGGTAAAGGTCGTAGTGCCTTTCTCGTCAAAGGTGCCACAGGTAGACTATCGTCCTGAAGTGTACGTGTTAAATACTCCTGCCGTCTATGAGAATGCTTTGGCTTTAGACTTGTTTATGACCAATTTTAAGAAGCAAACGCATGTTATATTATTGCATGGCCAATCGGGTAATAAACGTAGCTTTAGTGAAGAATTGCAGCGTAGATTGAGTAGCGCAGGGTATGATATCGTAAGTTTGCCTACTTCTGCATCAACGCAACAGATGACAGCAGCCTTGTTGGGGAAAAAGCAAGGCGAGTATATCATTGTACCCGATGATGCAAGTGAAGCTACGATGAAGCAAATGTTGACAAAAACGGCGGATTTGCAGCATGCTTTGTCTGGTGCTCAAATATCGTTGTTGGGTTATGAAAGTTGGTTGCCTTATGCGGAAGGAAGTATGCGTGAGCAAATTCATGCTGCAAACACGTACATTCTGACTCCGAATTACTATTATCCATACACGACGGCTTCGAAGGCTTTTTATGATAAATATAGAAAGTGGTTTAAGGCGGACTTTGTGTCAAGCAAGCCTCGTATGGCTCCTTTGGGTTATGATTTTGCGAGAGGTTTCTTAGGCAGCATGGCTACTTATGGCTATGATTTTAGTACACAGTCACCACAAAAGGGAAGTGTCGCAGCACAACCTAAGTTGCAGTCAGAACCTCGATTTATTACTGTTGGGGGTAATGGTGGGTATGTAAGCCGTAGCATGTGGCTTGTTCGTTTTAAACGAGATATGAGCATTGTGAAAATATCGGCACAATAAGCGTCGTAACTATATATGGTGTTATGCAGAATATAATTTACATAAAACGATGTGTAGTTGTATGCGTGCTTATGCTACTCATGTCGGTTGCGTCGCGTGCACAGATAGGTGAGCCAAGGCATAATATATGTATAGGCTTTACGGGAGGCGTGGCGATGAATCAAATTGGATTTGACCCGACAATAAAGCAAAAATGGCACGTCGGACCAACCTTTGGCATTGTGGCACGCTTTACGAGCGAACGTTATTTCAAAGCATTTTGTGCATTACAATTGGAATTGAACTATAGTGAAATGGGGTGGAGCGAACAGGTGTTGAACTCACAGTCAGAACCTCTGCCCGATACTTATAAGCGTAATCAACATTACATACAATTCCCCGTTTTGGCTCGTTTGGCTTGGGGACGCGAAAGTCGTGGCCTCATGGGCTACTTCTTGGCAGGTCCGCAAGTGGGGTATTGTTTTAAGGAAAGTAGTAAACAAAGCGACTTTACATTAGATGGTAGCGGACACCCCGACCGACCTAATGGACTTTATGCTCAGTATGATATGTCAATTGACAAAAAGTTTGATTATGGTATAACTGCAGGGTTGGGTGCTGAACTTACGACTAAAATAGGACACTTCTTAGTAGAAGGTCGTTACTATTATGGTTTGTCAGATATCTTTAATAATGCAAAGAAGGACGTGTTCAGTCGTTCGAACAATGGCACGATCGTAGCAAAGGTGACATATCTGTTTGATGTGCGGAAGTGACATCTCATAATCGAAAAAAATAAATACAAAATACAATGGAATTAGCAAAGACTTACAATCCCGAAGAGGTTGAAGGTAAATGGTATCAGTATTGGACTGACAACCACCTTTTCTCTTCAAAACCCGATGGACGTAAACCCTATACAGTTGTAATCCCTCCCCCTAACGTGACGGGCGTGTTACATATGGGACACATGCTTAACGAAACCATACAAGACATCTTGGTTCGTCATGCTCGCATGGAAGGTAAAAACGCATGTTGGGTGCCTGGTACTGACCATGCTTCAATTGCAACTGAAGCGAAGGTGGTAAATCGTTTGGCTGAGCAAGGAATCAAAAAGACCGACCTTACGCGTGATGAATTCTTGAAGCATGCTTGGGACTGGACGGAGGAACATGGAGGCATTATATTGAAGCAATTGCGTCGAGTAGGTGCTTCGTGTGATTGGGATCGTACGGCTTTCACAATGGACGAAGAGCGTTCTAAGAGTGTTATCCATGTGTTTGTAGACCTTTATCGTAAAGGATTGATTTATCGTGGCGTTCGCATGGTCAATTGGGACCCGAAGGCTAAGACGGCACTGTCAGATGAAGAAGTAGTGTATAAGGAGGAGCATACGAAACTCTATTACATGAAGTATTATGTAAGTGAAGATGATGGCACGGGAGCTACTGGCGAAGAAGGTGAAATTATTCACCAAGATGAGAAAGGCCGATATGCCGTTGTAGCAACAACTCGTCCTGAAACGATTATGGGTGACGTAGCAATGTGTATTAATCCTAACGACCCGAAAAATCATTGGTTGAAGGGTAAGAAGGTGATCGTTCCGTTGGTAGGTCGTGTTATTCCTGTGATTGAAGATGAATATGTAGACATTGAGTTCGGTACAGGTTGTTTGAAGGTAACTCCTGCACACGATGTGAACGACTATATGTTGGGTGAGAAGTATAACTTGCAAGCTATTGACATCTTCAATGATGATGCTACTATCTCTGAGGCAGCTGGTATGTACGTAGGTCAGGAGCGTTTCGCTGTACGTAAGCAAATCGCTATAGACTTGCAAGAGGCTGGCCTTATGGAGAAGATTGAGGACTATGACAATAAGATAGGTTGCTCAGAACGTACGGGTGTTCCTATCGAACCAAAATTGTCTATGCAATGGTTCCTCAAGATGCAGCACTTTGCTGACTTGGCTTTACCTCCCGTAATGAACGATGAGATAAAGTTCTATCCAACAAAGTATAAGAATACTTATCGCCACTGGTTAGAGAATATCAAGGATTGGTGTATCTCACGTCAACTTTGGTGGGGACATCGCATTCCGGCTTACTATCTGCCTGAAGGCGGTTATGTAGTAGCTGAAAGTATCGAAGAAGCCGTTAAGTTGGCACAAGAGAAGAGTGGTAATGCTAATCTTACAGCCGCTGATTTGCGTCAAGATGAAGATGCACTCGATACATGGTTCTCATCTTGGTTGTGGCCTATCTCTCTCTTTGACGGTATTATGAATCCTGATAATGAGGAATTCAACTATTACTATCCTACGAGTGATTTGGTGACAGGTCCAGACATCATCTTCTTCTGGGTGGCTCGTATGATTATGGCCGGTTACGAGTTTACGGGTAAGATGCCGTTTAAGAATGTATATTTTACGGGTATTGTACGTGATAAGTTGGGTCGTAAGATGTCAAAATCACTTGGCAATTCGCCAGACCCACTTGATCTTATTGACCGCTTTGGCGCTGATGGCGTGCGTATGGGTATGATGTTGGCAGCTCCTGCAGGCAATGACATCTTGTTTGATGAAGCACTTTGTGAACAAGGTCGCAACTTCTGTAATAAAATCTGGAATGCTTTCCGTTTGGTACAAGGTTGGCAAGTTGATAAGACTGCGGTTCAGCCCGAGACTGCACGTTTGGCAGTAGAATGGTTTAATGCAAAATTGCGTCAGAGCGCAGCAGAGATTGCCGACCTTTATTCTAAATATCGCTTAAGTGAGGCTTTGATGGAGGTTTACCACCTCTTCTGGGACGAATTTTCAAGTTGGTTCCTTGAAATGGTAAAGCCTGCTTATGGTAGCC
>ERZ1023633.991-NODE-991-length-10072-cov-8.339623_pt1 | contig 10072 bp, 7 predicted proteins | sample MGYA00380333_ERZ1023633 | MGnify/ENA primary metagenome ERZ1023633 (study PRJEB33179, sample SAMN07448972) | human gut metagenome | biome: Human-gut; feature: Human associated habitat; material: Faeces | host: Homo sapiens | place: India: Bhopal | collected...
TTATAATATTAAATAGGTATATTTCAATTTTGTTATTTCCAAGGTGCAAAGGTACAAAAAATATGTTAAACACGCACGTTTTTCATAAGAAATATGACTTTTTGGTATTTTTCACCAAACCACAACCTTACTTATAACATTATTTTATTATCTTTGTGCCTTATTTATAGCATCAATAAATATGAAGAAAAAAGCCATTTTCATAATCAATCTAATTTCTGGCACATCTGACAAAGCTGCCATCCCCGAACTGATTGAGCAACTTCTTGACAAAGAGAAGTTCGAATATGAAATCGCAATAACTCAATATGCTGGCCATGCTTCAGAGATTGCATCAAAGGCGAAAGACGAAAACGTCAACTTGGTAGTGGCAGTCGGAGGCGACGGCACTGTCAACGAGGTAGCACGTGCCATAGTACACTCCAACACCGCACTTGGCATAATCCCATGCGGTTCGGGAAACGGACTTGCACGCCACCTACAGCTACCTATTAATGTAAAGAAGTCGATAGAAATATTAAACACCTTTGAGGTACGCGATCTTGACTATGGCATCATCAACGGATACCCATTCTTCTGCACATGCGGCATGGGCTTTGATGCCTTCATCAGTCTAAAATTCGCAGAAGCTGGCAAACGCGGTCCGCTAACATATATTGAAAATGTACTTAGAGAAGGCTTAAAGTACGAACCTGAGACATACACAGTGATGGCTGACGACGAGACGAGCCTGCACAAAGCCTTCTTAATATCGTGCGCCAACGCATCACAATATGGCAACAACGCATACATCGCACCACAAGCGTCTATGAGCGACGGACTAATGGATGTCATCATCATGGAGCCATTCGGACTGATTGACGCCCCACAAATCAGCATTGAGATGTTCAACAAAACACTCGATAAGAACAACTCGAAGATTAAGACATTCCGCTGCAAGAAACTACGCGTGCATCGCCACTCACCAGGAGCTATCCACTACGACGGCGACCCAGTTATGACGGGTGCTGATATCGACGTAGAGTTGAAGCCAAAAGGCATTAAGATTGTGGTAAACTCACAGGCTGACCGAAATCTCAGAAAGCCGAATGCCCTACAGAACGCAGCCACAGAACTATTCAACGAGATAAACATAATACGCGAAGAAATAAGCAAGAGTCGACTAAAACTGCAACAATGGAGTAAAGCCGTACAGCACAAATTCGACTTGTAAACAACAGCGAAGGCACTAAGCCTTCCACAACAACATCGTACAATCATAAATGTTCGCTTTCAAAAAGTTTGTAATCCACCAAGACCACTGCGCCATGAAAGTTGGTACCGATGGCGTACTACTTGGTTCATGGGCAAATGGCGGCAAACGCATTCTCGATATTGGTACTGGCACCGGACTCATTGCACTAATGATGGCGCAACGCTATACTGATGCCACCATTGATGCAGTAGAGATTGACCATGACGCAGCCCTACAAGCATACGAAAACGTTAGCAACACCGAGTTTGCAAACCGTATAAAGATAGTGGAGACAGCAATACAACACTACTCCACTCAAGACAAGTACAACGCTATCGTATCCAACCCGCCATTTTTCATCGATAGTCTGCTTAACCCCAACGCACAACGCTCTACAGCAAGACATGCTTGCACGCTGAAATACTGCGAGTTGTTCGCTACCGTGAAAGCATTGCTCGATACTGACGGTGAGTTCAGCGCCATCATACCAACCGAATGTTTGCAAGCATTCATTGCCGAGGCATACAAGGCAGGACTTGCCATGTCGCGCCAATGCATTGTGCGCACCACTCCCCGCAAACAGCCCAAACGCCACCTTGTGGCATTCCACCACGCAGACCACAAATGCGAGAGAGAAATGGAAGAAGTATGCTTACAAGATATTGATGGTTCAAGATCGGAATGGTACGCACAACTGACCGCCGATTTCTATATAAAATAACAACAAAAATTCACTCATTAGCAGAATTTTAAGTAACTTTGCACGGAAATACACACGCCCCCGATACACAGTTAACGAGATATGAATAAGAGAACGAGTACTTCAATACAGATGATAGCCGATTATGACGGCGATATTTCAAATTTGTTCAACGTCAACATAGAAGGCGAACTGCCCATTCTTGCCACACGTAACATGGCAATGTTCCCGGGAGTGATTACGCCCGTAATCATTGGAAGAAAACAAAGTCTTAATCTGCTCAACCATATACGCAAGACTCAGGATGCGAGCTTTGCCGTGTTCTGCCAGCACGACCAGGAAGTTGAGCACCCAGACACCAAAGACCTCTTTGAGTATGGAGTGTACGCACGCCTCGTGAAGATACTCGAACTGCCCGGACCTGGAAATAACATCACCGCAATCATTCAAGGTTTAGGACGCTGCCGACTGAACAAGCTCACCGCTAACAAGCCTTTCTTGATGTGCGAAATATCACCAGCCATGGAGGAACTGCCTGATGCAGACGACAAGGAGTTCAACACGGCAATGGAAGATTTGCGTTCTACCACTACGGAATACATCCGACAGAACGAAGATTTGCCTGATGAGTCGCAGTTTGCACTGAACAACATTTCGAATGATGTAATCGCAGTAGACTTCATCTGCACAAACCTGCCATTCGACATAGCCGACAAAGCCGAACTTATCTATACAAGTTCTATCAAGGAACGTGTCATCAAGACACTGAAGGTGCTGCACAAGGAGATACAGTTGCTCGAACTAAAACAGAACATTCGCACGAAGACTCGCGAAGATCTCGACGAACAACAGCGCGAATACTTCCTGCAGCAGCAGATAAAAAACATCAAAGAGGAGCTGGGCAGAGGCGAAGGATCACCGGAACGCAAGGAGCTTGAGCAGAAAGCAGCTAAGAAGAACTGGTCAGATGATGTGGCAAAGCTCTTCCGCAAGGAACTTGACAAACTGGACATGTTCAACCCGCAGAGCCCAGAATACAGCATACAGTACAACTATCTGCAGACGATGATTGCACTGCCTTGGGGCGAATACACCAAGGACAACCTTGACTTGAAACGTGCCCAGCGCGTGCTCAACCACGACCACTACGGCATGGAGAAGGTGAAGGAACGCATTCTCGAATACATGGCTGTACTGAAGTTGCGTGGCGACCTCAAGTCGCCTATCATCTGCCTCTACGGTCCCCCGGGAGTCGGCAAGACTTCACTTGGCAAGAGCATTGCCGCTGCCATGAAGCGCAAGTACGTACGCATGTCATTAGGTGGTCTGCACGACGAAAGCGAGATTCGCGGACACCGCCGCACTTACGTGGGAGCCATGCCTGGCAGAATTATCAAGAACATACAGAAGGCAGGTTCGTCAAACCCCGTATTTATCCTCGACGAGATTGACAAGGTGACACAGAACACCGTCAATGGTGACCCGTCATCAGCCTTGCTTGAGGTGCTCGACCCTGAACAGAACAACGCCTTCCACGATAACTATCTTGATGTTGACTACGACCTCTCGAAGGTGCTCTTCATTGCAACCGCCAACGACCTCAACACTATACCGCGTCCGCTGCTTGACCGTATGGAACTTATTGAAGTGAGCGGATACATAACGGAGGAGAAGATTGAGATAGCGAAACGCCATCTCATTCCGCGTGAAATAGAGAATTGCGGATTGGACAAGGATGAGGAGAAGCCTACATTCACAAAGGCTGCTATCGAGAGAATCATCGAGCAATACACTCGCGAAAGCGGTGTGCGCCAATTGGAGAAGCAGGTGAACAAGGCACTGCGCAAGATTGCATACAAGAAAGCCCTCGACAGCGACGTAAACGAAAAGATTACACATAACGAGATTGAGGGGCTGCTCGGCAAGGCACCCTTCTATCGCGACATATATCAAGGTAATAGCTATGCAGGTGTCGTTACGGGCTTGGCATGGACAAGCGTGGGCGGCGAAATTCTCTTCATCGAGACATCGCTCAGCAAGGGCAAGACAGGCAAGCTGACACTGACCGGAAATCTCGGCGACGTGATGAAGGAGTCGGCTGTCATTGCCCTCGAATACGTAAAGGCTCACATCGACACGCTCGGCGTAGACTATCGCATCTTCGACAACTGGAACATACATATCCACGTACCAGAAGGTGCAACGCCGAAGGATGGTCCGTCGGCAGGTATCACAATAGCTACGTCTATCGCCTCGGCACTCACACAGCGCAAGGTGCGCAAGAACACAGCCATGACAGGCGAGATAACGCTCCGCGGAAAGGTTCTGCCGGTAGGCGGCATCAAGGAGAAGATTCTTGCAGCCAAGCGTGCCGGCATCACCGACATCGTAATGTGCCAGGAAAACCGCAAGGACATTGAGGAAATTCCGGAGATGTACCGCAAGGGTGTGGAGTTCCACTACGTCGAGAACGTACAAGATGTGTGGAAGTTTGCACTCACTGATGAGATTGTAGACAATCCGATTAATTTTAAAATTGAAGAAGAAACGAAAGAATGACTTTTGAACTGCAACATACCGACCCGTGTAGCGACGCTCGCACTGGTATAATAACCACCGACCACGGACAGATAAAGACTCCTATCTTCATGCCCGTAGGCACAGTTGGCTCTGTGAAGGGAGTACACTTCAACGAACTCCGCGAACAGGTGAAGGCACAGATTATCTTAGGCAACACCTATCATCTCTACCTGCGCCCAGGTCTTGACACTCTGCAAAAGGCTGGCGGATTGCATAAGTTCAACACGTGGGACCGTCCGATACTTACCGACTCTGGCGGTTTTCAAGTGTTCTCACTCACCGGCATACGCAAGTTGCGTGAGGAAGGCTGCGAGTTCCGCTCACACATTGACGGATCGAAGCACATCTTCACACCAGAGAATGTTATGGACACAGAACGTATCATCGGAGCCGACATAATGATGGCATTCGACGAATGCCCTCCAGGCGAAAGCGACTACGAGTACGCCAAGAAGAGTCTCGGACTCACACAACGTTGGCTCGACCGCTGCTTCAAGCGCTTCAACGAGACAGAACCCCTCTACGGCTACAATCAGAGCCTATTCCCTATCGTGCAGGGTTGCAAATACAAGGACTTGCGTCGTGAGGCGGCGAAACATGTCGCTGACAAGGGAGCTGACGGCAACGCCATCGGCGGATTGGCTGTTGGTGAACCAACAGAAGTGATGTACGAAATGATTGAGGTGGTGAACGAGATTTTGCCGAAGGACAAGCCACGTTATCTCATGGGCGTGGGCACACCGCAGAACATCCTTGAGGCAATAGAACGCGGCGTGGATATGTTCGACTGTGTGATGCCTACCCGCAACGGACGCAATGCGATGCTCTTCACCTACGAGGGCACAATAAACATACGCAACAAGAAGTGGGAGCAGGACTTCTCGCCGATTGATCCCGACGGATGCGACATCGACCGCATACACTCGAAAGCTTATCTACACCACCTCTTCAAAGCACAGGAGTTGTTGGCTATGCAGATTGCAAGCATTCATAACTTGGCTTTCTATCTACGACTGGTCACTGACGCACGCAAACATATTGAGCAAGGCGACTTCGTACAATGGAAAGCAAGCGTTATAGACAACCTCGGAAGAAGAATTTAAATGAAAATAAAAAACATTAGGCGTTTACACAAACTGCTACATCTGCAGCAGACAGTACGCAGAAAGACTAAAGGAATACGCACAGCTTGGGCATGGCTATGCCACAAGCTGCGCTTTCTCCGTGTCTTGAACGTGATAAACCCATTTCACTATATCAGTATTCTCGACTGGTATATCATACGCAAGTTCATCGGCACGTACATCTACTCTATCATACTGATCATCTCTATCAGTATCGTGTTCGACGTGAACGAGAACCTCGTAAAGTTCACGCAATACCACGCACCGCTAAAGGCTATCGTATTTGACTATTATGCCAACTTCGTGCCTTACTTCGCCAACTTGTTCAGCCCGCTATTCGTATTCATCGCGGTAATTTTCTTCACATCCAAGCTGGCTTCAAACTCCGAAATCATATCCATGCTTGCTGCAGGAGTTTCGTTCAAGCGCCTCATGCGCCCTTACATGATTTCGTGCGTACTCATCTCTACACTCTCGTTCTTCCTCAGTGCATACGTCATTCCACACGGTACGGTGATAAGACAGAACTTCGAGACGATGTACAAAAACAAAAAGAAGAACACATCGGCAGAGAATGTTATGCTGCAAGTGGACAAAGGCACTATTGCGTACATACAGCATTACGACAACAATCAAAAATGTGGATATGGCTTCTCTCTCGACAAGTTTGAGAACAAGAAACTCGTGAGCCATCTTACGGCAATGGATATCCAGTACGACACCATCTCCGACTCAAAGTATCACTGGACTCTTTCCAACTGGAAGATACGTGAGCTGCGCGGACTACGCGAACATATCACAAGCGGAACAAAGCGCGACACCATCATACAGATGGAGCCAACCGATCTCGTTTACTCGAAAGGACAGCAAGAAACATTCACCAATCCGGAACTGAAAGAATATATCGGCAAACAAAAAAATCGTGGTAACGGCAACGTCGTACAATACGAAGTGGAATACCACAAACGAATAGCTTCATCGTTCGCATCGTTCATCCTGACCACCATCGGTCTGTCGCTATCATCGCGCAAACGCAAAGGAGGAATGGGTATGTATCTCGGCATGGGACTCGCCTTGAGCTTCGGCTATATCATGCTACAAACAGTATCGTCTACATTTGCCATCAATGCCAATACGCCACCTATTTTGGCTGCATGGATTCCGAACTTCATCTTTGCAATCGTTGCGTATTTCTGCTATAAAAAAGCCCCTAATTAAAAAAAATAAAACCCATAACATAATATGTATTTCGACGAAACACAACTCAATGACAATGTGCTCGACGCATTATATGATATGCGCTTTGATCAGTGCACACCAATACAAGAGAAATGTATTCCGCCTATCCTCGAAGGTCGTGACCTCCTTGGTGTGGCGCAGACTGGTACGGGCAAGACTGCAGCCTATCTCCTTCCCATACTCTCAAAACTCGACGACGGTGGCTATCCGCACGATGCCATCAACTGCGTCATCATGAGCCCGACACGCGAACTCGCACAACAGATAGACCAAGCTATGCAGGGCTTCGGCTACTACCTCAACGGCGTGAGCAGCGTGGCTGTGTATGGTGGCAACGACGGCAACCGCTACGATCAGGAGCTGAAGAGTTTCCAGATGGGTGCCGATGTGGTAATAGCCACGCCTGGACGCCTTATCAGCCACATCTCTCTCGGCTCTGCCGACCTTAGCAAGGTGAGCTTCTTCGTTCTCGACGAAGCAGACCGAATGCTCGACATGGGATTTTCTGAGGATATCAAGATGATTGCAAGCAAATTGCCTGCCACTTGCCAGACTATCATGTTCTCGGCTACAATGCCCGAAAAAATTGAAGAACTCGCAAAAAGTCTGCTGAAAAACCCCGTAGAGGTAAAGATTGCAGTGAGCAAGCCTGCAGAGAAAATCAAACAGAGCGCATACGTCTGCTACGAAACACAGAAGATAGGTATCGTAAAAGACCTGTTCCGCAAAGGCGACCTCAACCGCGTAATAATATTCTCTGGCAAGAAGCAAAAGGTGAAGGCTATCAACCGCACACTGCAGCAGATGAAGATTAACTCTGGCGAGATGCACTCAGACCTCGAGCAGGCTGAACGCGACGAGATTCTCTACAAGTTTAAGACCGGACAGATCGACGTTCTCGTGGCTACTGACATCGTGGCTCGCGGCATCGACATCGACGACATCGCCATGGTCATAAACTTCGATGTGCCCCACGACCCAGAAGACTACGTCCACCGTATAGGACGTACTGCACGAGCACAACGCGACGGCATCGCTATCACATTCGTAAGCGAAGACGAAATCAGCAGCTTCAAACAGATAGAGAAATTCCTCGGACGTGTTGTCGACAAGAACGAACTGCCCGAAGGTCTTGGAGAGGCTCCCGACTACAACGCCCCACGCTCAAGAGGCAGAGGCGGAAAGGGACGCGATGAAAAACGCCCAAGAAACAACTCTAAAGCCAATGGTTCACAGGGCGACAACAACAAGCACCGCGACAACAGAAAGAAGAACAACGCAAAGGAGCGGAACAATAACGAGACTTCTGCTACAGAAACGCCACAGACCACAAATGCTCAAGAGACCGTTGCAGAAACAACTACTCCGGACGGCACACAACCCACTACGCAAAAGAAGCGCAGACGCAAGCCGAACCGCAAGCCTGCCAATGCAGAAGGCGGCAACAATCAGCAAACGGAGAATGGAGCCAAAGAAAGCAATGCAAACAATAACAGGGGCGATAACGCTAAGAGACGCAATGAGCGTGCTGCACGTGATGGCGAACAGGCAAAGCAAAACAACGAACAACCTAACCGTAATGGCGGACAGACAAAACGCAACAATCAGCAACGTCGCCAGCGTAAGGACAACACTTCACGCCGTTCAAATCAGAATCGCAAGCAGGATAGAAAGGAGAATGGAAAGAGCACCACAGCAAAATCCACTCCCAATGTGCCAGCAATAAAACAGCCAACCACACTTACAACTATCCTTAAAAAGCCATTAAACTGGCTAAAGTCGCTCGGAAAGAAGAAAAATTAAAGAAAACCACGAAAAAGGTGCGCAAATATTTTGGAGTTTCAAAATAAATGCGTACCTTTGCACTCGCAATTAAGGAACAAGCCTAATTGCTTAATATTAGGAGGCTCCGTAGCTCAACTGAATAGAGCATCTGACTACGGATCAGAAGGTTGCAGGTTTGAATCCTGCCGGAGTCACACAGAGTTCAAATAGAGTTTTAAAACTCCATGAGAATTTCTAACGAATAAAATAAGAGAAGAGGATATTACTTTACGTAATGTCCTCTTTTTCTGTATATTACGCTTTCCTACCCCAACGGAAAGCAGCCGATGTAGCCCTGGCTGATGTCGCTGACGGCGACAATGGCGGTGGCAGACTGCAGCTGCTGCAGGACTTCCTCGAAGCCGTCGAGTCCGGAGCTCCGGGCAAAGACGAAGTCGTGAGCCTTTGCGAACTTGTTCTTTTCGGTGAGGGATGCGAAGAAGGCTGTGGCATCCCAATTGATGTTATTGTCTGTCATTTCGTTTGTCGTTTAATGTCTTCAACTTCTTTTGCCTTGGCATCAAGCTCCGTGAGTGCTCGCCATGTGTCCATCGTGAGGACTGCGTCTTCTTTGGTGATGTCGCCACCAGTGAGGGCACGGATCTGCGCGTTCATGGTTTGGCGGAGCATCTCGCCGATGGGCGGTGCGTAGCCAAGTAGGTTCTGCTCGTCGGCTGACATCGGCTGCAGGAAGTGCGGAAACAGTCGGGCGAAGTATTGCTTCAGCGATGCGAACCAGTAGAAGGCGTTGAGCAAAAGCGGTGTTGTTAGGTGACGCGACTTGACCTTTGGGTACAGAAGCGTGGCGAGGTCTTTCAATAAGGCCTCGTTCTTGGTGTGGAGAAAGCCCTGATAGTAGTTGTCGGCAGAGATGAACGTCGAGAACGGCACGCCCTGGAAGTCGGCTTCGATGGCAGTGGTTCTTCAGATTTTTGTGATGCGAACCGGCAACGGAGCGAATTGCAGTAAGAATTCCAAAGATGCCGTAGCTGCTTGCACTTGTCTGATGGTCAGCGTTGTTTCCTGCTTGGGCGTATGGCGCTGCTTCACAAGATAGCTGCCGTCATGCGTCTTGCATAACACTCTTAGGTCTGCCCATTTGAACAGACAGAGCGTGAGTATTTCTTCCATGGGCAAATCATGCGAGAACTGCGTGAAGAAATATTGAAGTTGGCTGTCAGATAGTGACTGCCAATCTGTGGGTAGAGATAAATCGAAAAATGCTTCCATACTGCGAAAGTACGGAAGCATTTTATGGTGAGAAAAGACAAGATTATTTTATAACATAACGGAAGATGTCAAAGCGAGAAAAGCCTATGCTTTCGAGAATTTCCCTGCTTTTGATTTGATTGCTTTTATTGTTGTAGTTTT
>ERZ1023633.997-NODE-997-length-10007-cov-7.353698_pt1 | contig 10007 bp, 11 predicted proteins | sample MGYA00380333_ERZ1023633 | MGnify/ENA primary metagenome ERZ1023633 (study PRJEB33179, sample SAMN07448972) | human gut metagenome | biome: Human-gut; feature: Human associated habitat; material: Faeces | host: Homo sapiens | place: India: Bhopal | collected...
CCTTACACCCATAACATCTATTTCACCGATGCAGGAAGCTATGCCTCTGCTGGCTATCTTTATGGCTACACAATGAAGGGCGAACAGCTGTTCAAGCCGCAGAAGGTGTATATCAACCCCGCACACATCTTGGCTCTGCCTGTGTATGGGAAATAAAGAAAAGGAAGAAAACAAAAAAGTTATGAGAAAAAATATTCTTACATCAATGTTTTTAGCCACGGCGATGGGCGTGTCGGCACAGACGCAGCAGGTCACCGTGGTGGAGCTGCATCCCGCCCCAGGACAGTTTGTCAACACGCTCCCTGAAGCCACAGCCGAGACAACGCACGAGGAGGTGTGTGAGGCGGCTACGGAGAGCTTGGCTGACGAGGAGCTGATTCACCTCGGAACCTACGGAGGCTATATCACCGTTAAGTTTGACCACCCCGTGCAGAACAAGAAAGGGTCCGACTTCCGCATCCTCGGCAACGGGTTCTATGCTGCTGCCGACCCTGTCTATGGCAGCGAGACCATAGGCGGTAGCTTTGAGCCAGGCATTGTGTATGTGGGTGTGGGCGATGACGTGAACACATGCAAGTGGTATGAGTTGGCAGGTTCCGAATATTACACCTCTGAGATTCACGACTTCTCCATAACCTACCACAAACCTACGGCAGAGAGTGGTGACCATAAGCAGCCGTTCTCCACCTTCGACAACTACATCAAGTGGGAGGCGACATGGACAGCGAAGGATGGCACGAAGCGCGACTCGACAGGCTATCACATGAAAAACTCGTTTCATAAGCAGACCTACTGGCCGTTGTGGGAGGAGGGCGAGACGCTGACTTTCAAGGGCGGCAAGCTGCCCAACAACGCCATCGACCAGTCGGGCAAAGGCTCCTATTGGGTGCTCTACCGCTATGCCAAGGATGCTTATGGCTATGCCGACGCCTCGCTGAACAAAGACCAATATTCGACGTTCGACATCGACTGGGCTGTTGATGAACAAGGCAACCATGTGGATCTCACGGAGATCAACTACATTAAGGTGGTGACGGGCATCTTCCAATATTGTGGCTGGCTGGGTGAGACCTCAACAGAGGTTGCTGGCTTCGTTGACCTGCACCTTGTGCCGGGTTATGACGATGACCCGATAATCATTCCTGTGAAGCAGCGTCCCACGGGTGTCGCTTCCGTGCGTGCTGACGGCAAGGACGATGTGCGCTATTATGACCTCACGGGCCGTAGGGTGGTGAAACCCACGCGCGGCATCTACATAAGCAACGGAAAGAAGATAATGATAAAATAGGAAATATCGTTATCGGTTTTTTAGACAAGAAAACGTATTACATTAAAACAATAAAAATTTTTTATGAGAAAATTATTTACTCTTGCAGCATTGTGCCTCGCAGCACTGTGTGCCAACGCACAGGATGAGGCTGGTTACACCATCCGCACACTGACATTTGAGGATGCCGACTTTAAAGGTGACAACCCTACCTTCAGCGGCGGAACAAGTTGGTCATCGTTGATTGATGAACCTCAGTATTACGGCCCATTGCTTTATGGCACAGGTGCTGGCTTTAGCTCTGAAGAAGAGGCATATAAGTGGACAGACGAAAATAACACATGGCTCTCAAACACACTCTCTGAGGGTTGGGGCTCATGGTGCTATTGGAGCGGTGGTCACGCCATCTCCAACTATGCTTCTGCTGACATTGAAACCTATGGCGGCTACACTTCGCAGCTTACCATTTATAAGAAGAGCGACAACCAGGAGCTTGTGCGCACAGGTGGCGGACACAACGGTTCTGACAACTTTGCTGTTCATTTTGGCTATACAGACAACTCTGGTTTAAGCCTTCCCGAGGCTTCTCTTCCTGCATTAAAATTTGCCGACGGCACAGCAAGGGTGATCGACCACATGTATCTCAACATCATCTGCTATGCGCTCAACTGCTACAAGAACGGCAACGACCTTACCGCAAAGATTGGTCCCGACGACTGGGTGGCTATCGTGGCAACAGGCTACAATGGTGACGAGAAGACGGGCGAGGCAAATATCTACCTCTGCAAAGGTCCTGAGAACATTGTTACCGACTGGACAAAGTTTGACCTCTCGGTTCTTGGCAAGGTCACAAAGGTGACGTTCAACGTGACAGGTTCAAGCGACAACGGCCATGGCTTCTCACAGCCCGCCTACTTTGCTTATGACGATGTTGCTGTGCGCTTCGATGTCTCTACAGGCATCAACAGCGTCAAGACCAACAAGGTTGCCGACAATGCCTATTATGACCTTCAGGGTCGCCGCATCAACGGTCCTCAGAAGGGCATGTATATCCACAACGGAAAGGTTTATGTGAAATAACTCAAAAAGCGGGGAGTGAAAGAATTCTTTCTCTCCCCGCTTTTTGAATTTTGAGTTTTGAATTTTGAGTTTTGAATTATTGCGGCGGCTGCCGCAATTTTGAATTTTGAGTTTTGAATTAGGCAAATCAAAATTCTTTAATTCAAAATCGGCTGAAAGCCGATAATTCAAAACTCAAAACTCAAAATTCAAAACTGCGCGAGTTTTGAATTAGGCAAATCAAAATTCTTTAATTCAAAATCGGCTGAAAGCCGATAATTCAAAACTCAAAACTCAAAATTCAAAACTGCGCGAAGCGCAAAGCGCTTCGCGCTTAAAACTCCATCCCAGCCTATGCGTCACTCCTTTTCTTCCCAGTGAGCGCACGATGTAGACACCATCGGGAAGGTCTTTAACGTTTATCTTTGTACCATTGTATGGGCGTGTTGCCACAATGCGGCCGTAGATGTTTTCGATGGTTATAAACTGAGCATCGAGGGTGGAACTCTTGGGCGGCACCGTTATGAAGGTGTTGTCGCATGGGAGCAAGGGGTTGGTGGCGAGAGCTGCTGCTCCATATCCCGCTGCTGCTCCATAACCCGCTGTTCCTTTATCCATTGAAGCGGTAGCATCGTAACCAGCCAGGTCATAGCCTGTTGGTTCTATGCCTTCCTGCTGCAAGGGTGCGCTCTCGTTGCCGTAGCGGTCGGTTGCTGTTACGGCATAATGGCGTGAAGGGTCTGTGGGGATGGCAAGTTGCCAACGTTGCAGACGTGTGGCGATGAGGTTCTCTGCCTTTTCCGTGTTGACGGGGTAGGAGCGTGACGAGTAGACGTTGTAGCGTGTCATCACCGTGTCGCGGTCGGCAGGTGTCCATGACAGCACGCTTGTGGTAAGCCCGTCTTTTCCTTTTGCTTCTTCGGTTGTTATGGTGAGCGCCGATGGGGTGGCGGGTGTCTTTGCCCGCTCCCATGTCATCGGTGGGATGAGGGCTGGCGTGCGGTCAAAGCACGATGCGAAACTGTAGATGCCCTTGGTGTTGTCGGTGAAAAACTTGGAGCGGAAGAAGGCGTGTCCCATGCCGTAGGAGCGCAGCACCTCCATCTCGCGTGTAATGTCGATGAGGGGCCAGTTTTTCTCGCGTGGCGACATGAAATAGATGCCGAGGCCCGGTGCTATGATGCGGCCGTGGCTCTGCTCTGCCCAGTCGATGGCGAAGGGGTAGAAATGGTTGTCGCGAAAATACATCATGGGGAACAGCTCGTCCATCAGTCCGTCGCGCAGCCATCCCTGTGCATCCTGGCACACCCTGGTGTAGGCGTTCCAGCCGTTGCTGCAATAGCGTGACAGGTCGTCGGCCTTGCCTATGGGTGAGCAGCTCATCTTTACCCATGGCTTCAGGGCCTTAACCTTCATCGACACCTTGCGCACGATGTTGGTGATGAAGCGGCGTCCCTGTTCGCGGCTCACCTTTATGTTCCATGTCTCGGGGTAACGAATGTAGTCGAGGTGTATGCCGTCGATGTCGTAGCGACGGGTTATCTCGTCACACAGACGAGCAATATAATCGGCAGTGCCTTGCTTCACAGCATCCATGAAGCCGCCGGGGCCAATCTACTTTATGAGCTTGGGGTAGCGTCGGCGCAACGTGCGGCATCCTAACCCGTCCCATTTGCCCACGGGTATGGCGACCACCCATGCGTGTAGCTCCATGCCTCTACGGTGACACTCGTCGATGGCAAACTTGAGCGCGTCATATCCCGGACTCTTGCCCGGACATCCCGACAGACATCCGTCCCATGGCTCCAGTTGCGAGGGATAGATGGTGGTGGCGCGTATGCGTGTCTGCAACAGCACGGTGTTGATGCCTGCTTGCTGCAAGCGGTCGAGGATGTGGCGCATCTCTTGCTTCTGCTTCTCTATGGACCGTGCCGACTGGGCGTAGCTGTGGGGCCAGTCAAGTCCGCCGATCGTGGTGAGCCATACCGCTCTCACCTCATGCTTGGGTTGAGGCCCACTAAACGTTGCTGTCTGTGCCTTGGCTGTGACTGAGAACAGTGAGCAAACGATAATGCTCCACATTGCAAGCACCGTTAACGTGTGCCATGTCGTTTTCTTTTCTTTCATATCGTGCAAAATTAATGAAAAAAAGACGAAACCCTTGCATTTTTGTCATAAATAAAAATTTTTATCTGATGCCTTGGAAGGTAAGGATAAGACATCTGCATAAATAACTTGCGTAATGTTGTTGCGTCTCAGATATATTTTGTAATTTTGCATGTCAATTTAAAACCTACAAGTCGTTTCTTGTAAGAAAACGTTATAAAAACGTGGGTGGTGACGATAATTGAGAACGAAGCAACAATAATTTTAAACAAAAATGATATCTTTCACTCTCAGCTTGTTAGCATTGATCGTAGGCTATCTGGTCTACGGAAAGTTTGTAGAACGAGTGTTCGGCCCCGATGACCGCCCCACGCCCGCTGTGTCAAAAGCCGACGGCATCGACTATGTGGTGTTGCCAGGCTGGAAAATATTTATGATCCAGTTTCTTAACATCGCTGGCACAGGCCCCATCTTCGGCGCCATCATGGGTGCATGGTATGGTCCTGTGGCTTATCTGTGGATTGTGCTTGGCTGCATCTTTGCAGGAGCTATGCACGACTATATGAGCGGCATGCTCTCTGTTAGAAATGGAGGTGTGGGTCTGCCCGAACTTGTGGGCAAGTATCTTGGCAAGCGCACAAAGAAAGTGAACCTTGTGTTCACCGTGCTGCTGCTCATGATGGTGGGCGTGGTCTTTGTCTACAGTCCTGCCATTATCCTTCATGGCATTGGTGGCTCAGTGATGATGTGGATTGTTCTTATCTTCATTTATTACATCATTGCCACCATGCTCCCCATCGACAAGATTATAGGCAAGGTCTATCCGCTTTTCGCCTTCTCACTGCTGTTCATGGCTGTGGCTCTGATGATAGGTCTGTTTGTGAAGATGCCGCAGCTGCCCGAACTGTGGAGCGACCTCAGCAAGAGCAATCTCAACAGCACTCCAACGTGGTTAGGCACAGAGAGTTACATGTCTAAGAACCCGCTGTTCCCATGCCTCTTCCTCACCATCGCCTGTGGAGCCATCAGCGGCTTCCACGCCACACAGAGTCCGCTCATGGCCCGCTGCATGAAGAGTGAGCGCTACGGTCGCCCCATCTTCTACGGCGCCATGATAACCGAGGGCATCGTGGCTCTCATCTGGGCCACCGTGTCGATGTATTTCTTCTATTATGGCGGTTGGCGCGAGGTCGTGCCTGCTGCTGTGGCCGACCAGTTCATAGCTCAAGCCGATGGCGGCAAGTCGCTCATCCAGTTCTTCTCCGCTCCCGAGGTCGTGGAGCATGTGTGCTCAGGATGGCTCGGCATGTTTGGTGGCTTGTTGGCACTTCTCGGTGTTGTGGCAGCACCTATCACCAGTGGCGACACCGCCTTCCGTAGCGCCCGTCTTATCGTTGCCGAGGCGTTGGGCATAGACCAGCGTGCCATACGCCGCCGTCTCTATATCTGCATTCCTATGTTCGTTGCTGCCGTGCTCTTGCTTTTGTGGCAGATGGAGAACCCTGACGGCTTCAATGTTATCTGGCAATATTTTGGTTGGGCGAACCAGACGCTCAGCGTGTTCACCCTGTGGGCGCTCACCGTCTATCTCGTGGAGCAGAAGAAACGTTATGTCATGACGCTCATCCCCGCCCTGTTCATGACCACCGTGTGCTCAACGTTTATCTTCGTGTCAAACCAGGCGTTCGGTCTGCAAGGATGGGTCGGCTATGGTCTCGGTCTTGCTGTCTTTGCCGTGGCTATAATATGGTTTGTTTGGTGGAAGAAGCACGCTGCTGTGTGAAAAAAAACAGAATAATAAGCTAAAATATAATTTTCTGCCCTTTCGGGCGTTATATATAATAAGGTGAGGCGACATGCACTGGTGACATGCCGCCTCATTGATGTTTACACTTTTTTTAAAACAAGAATATTTTAAACAAGAAAGATAAGTATGATGAAGAAACTTTACGCATTGGTTGCCGCGCTGATGGTGTCGGTAGCCGCAAACGCACAGTTTGAGCAAGGGAAAATTTATATGAACGGTTCGCTCACTGGTCTCAACATGAGCTACAGCGGCAACACAAAGTTTAACATGGGCGCTTCGGGTCAGATGGGTTACATGGTGGCCGACGACTGGCTCGTTTACGGATCGCTGGCTTACAACCACTATGGCTCAAAGGACATCAGCGACACCTACTCGTTTGGTGTTGGCGGCCGCTACTACATTGAGCAGAACGGCATCTATCTCGGCATGAACTGCAAGCTGGCTCACGCCAAGGGTTATACCGATGTGATGCCTGGCTTCGAGGTGGGCTATGCTTACTTCCTCAGCCGCACCGTGACCCTTGAACCTGCCATCTACTATGACCAGTCGTTCAAGAGCCACAGCGACTATTCGACCGTTGGCTTCAAGGTGGGTATCGGCGTTTATCTGTTCAACGACTAACGGCCACTGATGATAGAACAAAACTATCCCTCACAGCTTCTCGACGATGCTGTGGGCGAATTGTCAAAGTTGCCTGGCGTGGGGCGTAAGACAGCCCTGCGCCTGGCACTCTTCTTGTTGAGGCAGAGCACCGACAGCGTCGACGCGTTTGCCGGAGCGATAAGCAAGATGCGGCATGAGGTGCGCTATTGTCGTGTGTGTCACAACATCAGCGACACCGACATCTGTCCCATCTGCGCCAACCCCAAACGCGACACTCGCACGATATGTGTGGTGGAGAACATTCGCGACGTGATGGCGGTGGAGAACACGCAGCAGTATGGCGGCCTCTACCATGTGCTCGGTGGCGTAATCTCACCAATGGACGGCGTGGGACCTTCAGACCTTGCCATCGACTCGCTCGTGGAGCGTGTGGCCAGCGGCGAGGTGGAGGAGGTCATCCTGGCGCTCAGTCCGACGATGGAGGGCGACACCACCAATTTCTTCATATCGCGTAAGCTCGCACCTTATGATGTGAGGATAAGCGTCATCGCGCGTGGCATCTCCGTGGGCGATGAGCTGGAGTATACCGATGAGGTGACGCTTGGACGTGCCATCATCAACCGAACAGAAATGAAAAAAGACAAATGAAACGTACACAACACATCCTTTTCATAAGTGCCGTTGTGCCTCTCACCATAGTGGCGTTGGCTGTCGTGCTCTTTGAGACCGACCTTCTGCCCTGTGGCGTGCTCCGAGGTCAACAGGTCAACTTCGAGTTTGTGGCAGCGGTGGCGATGGAGGTCCTTACCATCGCCTTCATTCCTCTGGCCTTGAAACTCTTCAAGCTGCGTGCTGTGGCTAAGCGTCTGCGCACACCCCAGGCCTTGCTCTGCCTTGGTTCTCTGCGTCTGGCTATGCTCACGGTGCCCATGGTTGTCAACACCCTGCTTTATTATCTTTTCATGAATGTCGCCTTTGGCTATCTGGCCATCATCCTGGCGCTGTGTATCTTCTTCGTGTTCCCGTCAATGTCGCGCTGTGAGGCAGAGGTTGGCATGGGTGGAGATGAAGAGGGGCTTGGCGATGCAGCCGGCGAACCGGCCGATGCAGCCGGCAATCATGCCGATGCAGCCGGCGAGCTTGGCGACAACAATGAAGGCAAGTCAGCACTTTAACACGCTTTTCCATTGAAACTCTCTGTAATTATTGTCAACTACAACGTTAAGTTTTATCTCGAGCAATGTCTGTTGTCGGTCTTTAAGGCGACAAAAAACATTGCTACGGAGGTTTTTGTTGTTGACAATCACTCGCGCGACGGATCGGTCGACTATCTCACCGACCGCTTTCCTTCAGTCAACATTATAAGCAGTAACCACAATCTCGGTTTTGCACGCGCCAACAACATTGCCATCCGACAATGTTCGGGCGACTATGTGCTGTTGCTCAACCCCGACACCATCGTTGGCGAGAACGCTCTCGACGAGGTCGTGGCGTTCATGGATGCCCATCCTAAGGCAGGAGGGGTAGGGGTGTGTATGCTCAAGGTAGACGGCACACCTGCCATGGAGTCGCGCCGCGGCTTCCCTACACCGCTAACCGCCTTCTACAAGATGAGCGGTCTGTGTGCCCGCTTCCCTAAGAGCCGTCGTTTCGGCCATTATTATATGGGTTACCTGCCGTGGAGCAGCGCCGAGCGCATAGAGGTCATCAGTGGGGCTTTCTGCATGGTGCGTCATGAGGCTCTCGACAAGATAGGGCTGCTCGATGAAGATTTCTTTATGTATGGCGAGGACATAGACCTGTCGTATCGTCTGCTTAAGGGGGGCTATGAGAACTGGTATGTGCCGGCCCGCATTCTCCATTATAAGGGTGAGAGCACGCACAAGTCATCGTTTGCTTATGTCCATGTGTTCTACGATGCCATGTTCATCTTCTTCCGAAAACATTATGGCCACTTGTCCTTGCTCTTCAGTGTGCCCGTCAAGGGTGCCATCTTGGTCAAGGCCACGGCAGCTCTGTTTAAGATGCTGATTGGACGTGTGCGAAAGAGTCTGGGCTTTTTCAGCCGTAACAGGGTGGCAACAACGTCTTATGTCTTCATTGGCTGTAACGATGCTCTTGAGCGTTGTCGCAAGATAGCGCGCAAGAAAGGTCTCGATGCCACGTTTCATGAAGGCACGGCGGAGAGCTTGCCCCGTGGACATGTGGACATACCGATGCCTAAGGGTGATGTGGTGGTGGTCTATGATGTCTGCTCTTATAGTTATGAGCAGATCTTCGACATCTTTGCCAACGACGACAACAAGGACGTGGGCATTGGAACTTTCGACAAGACAACAGGCACGATCATAACATGTGAGGAGGTGCTGAGATGAACAGGGATGAGAAAAAAGATATAAGCCTTCAAGAGGATATGAGCCTTAACGCAGAAAAGAGCCTTAACGCAGAAAAGAGCCTTAACGCAGAAAAGGGCTTTAACGCTGAAAAGAACCTTATCGTTGAAAAGAACCTTAACGTTGAAACGGCCATGGCTGTTGTTCGTCTCCGAGCAATGGAACCCGAAGACCTCGATGCTCTCTACCGCATAGAGAACGACCGCGACGTATGGGATGTGGGAGAGAACAACGTGCCTTATTCGAGATACATCTTGCACGATTACATTGCCAACGCCTCGGCAGATATTTATGCCGACAAGCAGGTGCGCATGGTTGTGGAGAACGAAGAAGGCCTACTGGTGGGCGTTGCCGATGTGGTGAATTTCTGTCCATCTCACGCAAGGGCAGAGGTGAGCATCGTCATTTGTCGCGAACACCGGAAAAAAGGCTACGCAAGGGCTGCGATAAGGCAAATTATGGAGTATGCTCTTCGTACGCTTCATCTCCATCAGCTCTATGCCGTTGTGCGTGAGGATAATATGCCGTCTCTGAATCTGTTCTCGTCGCTTGGCTTTAAGAGCAAAATGGTGCTTGAAGACTGGCTTTTCGATGGCAAAGACTACCATAATGCGGTGGTAATGCAATTTTTTTTGTAAAAAAGTTGTCGAAAAATTTGGTGGGTAACTAAAAAATGTCTACCTTTGCACTCGCTAAAACGAAATGACGCGATTTGAATGGTGCGTTAGTTCAGTTGGTTAGAATACATGCCTGTCACGCATGGGGTCACGAG
>ERZ1023633.1006-NODE-1006-length-9965-cov-6.171443_pt1 | contig 9965 bp, 8 predicted proteins | sample MGYA00380333_ERZ1023633 | MGnify/ENA primary metagenome ERZ1023633 (study PRJEB33179, sample SAMN07448972) | human gut metagenome | biome: Human-gut; feature: Human associated habitat; material: Faeces | host: Homo sapiens | place: India: Bhopal | collected...
GGCGCTGGCGGCACCAACGGCGAACAGACCCACACGGGCGATCCTGCCATGGGCGGCGACGCGCTGGGCTAAACGACAAGCCTCTGGCCGAGAGCCTTTAAACGACAAAGCTCTTTTCTTTGGGCTTTGAACGACAAAAGGCTCTCGCTAAACCCTTTGCGGCAAGGCTCCCTTGAGAGGGTTTAAAGACAATAGAGACAATAGGGACAATTTTTTAATTGCAATTTTTTTGGGGGCTGCTGAAAGAATGAGCTGCTGAACAAGCTCCTGACAAGCTAAAAAACATGCTGCTGAACAAGCTAATGAACAAACTGCTAAACAAGCTAATGAACAAACTGCTGAACAAGCTAATGAACAAACTGTTAAACAAGCTAATGAACAAGCTGATGAACAAGCTAATGAACAAGCTGATGAACAAGCTAAAAATATAGAAAATGCAGATAGCCAAACAAGCTAAAGATTGTCCCTATTGTCTCTATTGTCGTTAAAACCTCAGCAAGCAAGGACCAAGCAAGCCTTAACGACCGATTTGGGGTTAAACACGTTCTCTAACAAACAACATCATGTCAGCTCTCCTGCTTTTCATAAGAAAATGCCTCTTTCTTTACACTCTCTTGTCCTCAAAAAGATGAAAGGAAGAAAGATAATTGTGCAGAAAGCAGAACATGCCAAAAAACAACAAGCGTGCGTTTCACATAATAAAGACGCACGCTTGTTGTTATAAATGGTTTATTATAAATGTCTATTATAAACGGTCTATTACAAATGAGTTTATTATAGTTGCTTTATTATAATAAAGCAGATGTTCATTCACGCTTATCAGAACGGGAAAAGCAGGGGCAGCACAAACACCATCACAACACCCATTATGACCTGAAGGGGAAGACCCACGCGAATGTAGTCCATAAACGTGTAACGGCCGGCCTGCATGACAAGAGCGTTTGGCGGCGTTGAGAACGGCGAGGCAAAGCACATACTTGCTGCCACGGCAACGGCAAAGAGGAACGCATGAGGAGCAATGCCTACCGACGATGCCGCCGACATGGCGATGGGCGCCATGAGCACGGCCGTGGCCGTGTTGCTGATGAACATGGTGAGCAGAGATGTGGTGAAATAGATGCCCGCAAGAAGGGCGTAAGGACCAAAGGTGCCAAGGGCGTTGACCAACGACTGGGACACAAGGGCCGAAGCACCCGTGTTGGTAAGGGCTACCGACATGGGCATCATGGCGGCAATGAGCACTATGCTCTCCCAGTTGATGGTCTTGTATGCTGCCTCGACCGTGCGGAAACAGCCTGTAAGAATCATCAGCACGGCGGCAATAAGCACGGCAGTAACAGGAGCCACGGGAATGAAATCGAACACCATCATGACAACCATGGCCACCATGACAGCTGCCGCCACAGGAGCCTTATAGTCGAGCGTCACCTTGGCGGCCTCTGCCAACGGCTGGCCTAGCACCACCCATTGCTCGTCTTCAGAGGTGAGGCGGGCAATGTCGTTCCACACGCCTTGAACAAGAAGCACGTCGCCCGACATAATTTTCATGTCGGCAACCCCGTCTTTCTTATATTCGCCGTGGCGACGCAGACCTATGACGTTAAGACAATATTTCTCACGGAAGCCACAATCTTTAACCTTGCGGCCAACAATTTTTGAGTCTTGCATGAGCAGAATCTCAGCGATGCCAAGGTCGTAGAAGTCGAGCCCCGACTTGCGACCGTAGTTCTTGGCGTTGACCGTCTCCAGACTGAAATCTTTGGCAAAGGCCCGCGCTCTCGCCTGATCGCCGTTGACGAACAGAAGGTCGCCAACCTCAAGCATGGTGTCGGCGGCAGCCATCTTCTGCACAACGTTTTTCAGGATGCCGTGCTGGCTTCCTGTTTCGCGGCGCACCTCGATGATGCTCACGCCATACATATTATATATGTTTAGCTTGCCGATGGTCATGCCGCAGATACGCGACCGCTCCTTCACGCGATATACGGACAGATTGTCGGTAAGTCCATACTCGCTGACAAGCTGCGAGAGCGACTTTCCGCCGCGCTTGCTGCTCACATCGCCTTGCTTCTCTTTCAAGAACCATTTGCTCAACGGGAGCAGCACCACGATACCGACAGCTACAGCTACCAGACCTACAGGCAGGAAGGTGAAGAAGCCGAGACCAGAGTAGCCCGACTCTACCAGCGTCTCCTGAATAACGAGGTTGGGCGGCGTACCGATAAGGGTGAGCATGCCTCCCATGCTGCTGGCAAAGGCCAGAGGCATGAGGATGCGGCGCGAGCTGATGCCTGAGCTTGACGCCATGCTGACGATGATGGGCAGCATGAGGGCCACGGTGCCTGTGTTGCTCACGAAGCCGCCAATGGCTGACGTGAACACCATGACCAAGAGAAACAGCTTCAGCTCGCTGTTGCCCGCCAAGCTTGTTATCTTGCCACCAATCTTCTTGGCAAGACCGGTCTGGAGCACAGCTCCGCCGACGATGAACAACCCTGCCATCATTATGACAACGGGGTTGGAGAAGCCCGACAGGGCCTCGCTGGTGGTAAGATTGCCTGTCAGCAACAGGCAGATAAGGGCACAGAGCGCTATGATGTCGGAACGCACGCGGCCCACGGCAAAAAGAACTGCCGTAACAAGAAGAATGATAAGAGTCGTGTACATTTTATTAGTCTTTTGATTAGAACTCGCTGGTGAAATGGAATTTCACATGTTCAAAGTCTTGCTGAGCCATGCTGAGCACATAACCAGAGTCGGCAAGGAACACATCGCGGCCGTCACGGTCCTTTGCCATATACTGATACTTGCGCTTCTTGAAAGCCTCAAGCTCGGCAGGGTCGTCACTCTCTATCCAACAAGCCTTGTAGAGATGGACGGGCTCCCAACGACACTTGGCGTTGTACTCGTTCTCAAGACGATACTGTATAACCTCAAACTGGAGCTGACCAACGGTACCGATAATCTTGCGACCGTTAAACTGGTTAACAAACAGCTGGGCCACACCCTCGTCCATGAGCTGGTTGATGCCCTTCTCAAGTTGTTTCGACTTCATGGGGTCATCGTTCTCGATATACTTGAACATCTCTGGCGAGAACGATGGCAGGCCACGGAAATGGAGCTTCTCACCATCAGTCAGCGTGTCGCCGATCTTGAAGATGCCGTTGTCGGGCAGACCCACAATGTCGCCAGGATAGGCCTCGTCAATGGTACTCTTGCGCTGCGCCATAAACTGTGTGGCGGCACTAAAGCGAACGGTCTTGTCTAGACGCACATGGAGGTAGGGGTGGTTACGCTCAAAGCGTCCGCTGCATACCTTGCAGAAGGCGATACATGAGCGGTGGTTAGGATCGATGTTGGCTGTGATCTTGAAGACAAAGCCTGTAAACTTGGACTCCTCAGGGCTCACCTCACGCTCCTCGGCCTTGGTGGGACGGGGCGACGGGGCAATCTTCACAAAGCAGTTGAGCAGCTCCTGCACACCAAAGTTGTTGAGGGCAGAACCGAAGAACACGGGGGCTACCTCAGCTGAACGGTAGGTTTCTACGTCAAACTTGGGATACACGCCATCGATAAGTTCAAGGTCGTCGCGCAGCTGCTGCGCGTCTTGCTCGCCGATATGGGTTGCAAGATCAGGGCTGGCGATGTCAACCTCCACCTTCTCTGTTACGCGCTGCTTATCGGGCTTGAAGAGGTCGAGCTTGTTTTCATATATGTTGTAAACGCCCTTAAACTTGGCACCGATATTGATTGGCCATGACAAGGGGCGCACCTTGATATGAAGCTCCTCCTCCAACTCGTCAAGAAGGTCGAAGGGATCGCGACCCTCGCGGTCCATCTTGTTGACAAACACGATAACAGGCGTGTTGCGCATGCGGCACCCCTCCATGAGCTTGCGTGGCTGCGTCTCCACACCCTTGGCTCCATCGACCACGATGATGGCAGAATCGACAGCCGTGAGCGTGCGGAAGGTATCCTCGGCAAAGTCTTGGTGACCAGGGGTGTCAAGGATGTTGACCTTGTAGCCCTCATAGTCAAACTCCATGACAGAGGTCGACACCGAGATGCCACGCTGCTTCTCGATCTCCATCCAGTCGGACGTGGCCGTCTTCTTGATCTTGTTGCTCTTCACAGCTCCGGCAACCTGTATCTGGCCGCCGAAGAGCAGGAATTTCTCTGTAAGTGTTGTTTTACCAGCATCTGGGTGAGAGATAATGGCAAAGGTTCGTCTTCTTTCTATTTCTTGATTCATGTTTCTTTTTCCTTGTTAGTCGAACTTCAGACCTTCGGTCCGGTCTTTAATATAATAATCGCTGAGCATGCCTATGAACGTCGTTATCTCCTTCACAGCATGGGCTGTCTCGGGAGAGATGGGCTTTTTTTGGAGGCGGAGCATCATGGTGCCGTAGAGAGCGTTGAGACAGGTCTCTATCTCGCCAACATCCTTGCTGCCTCTGTTGCGAAGTTCGACGATGAACGGCAACACCTTATAATATTCGGCATTGTAGAACGGAAACTTGGAGCTCTGCAACAGTTGGGCGTGAAGGTCGGAGACATCCTGCACCACAATCTGGTTAATCTGCAAATGGCCTTTCTCGCGCTTGCCCTCTTGATTGATCATGCGTATCAGGTCGCCGTACCAATCGACAAGCTCTGAGCGTTGCTCATCGGTATAGTCGGAAAACTGGCTCACATACTCGTTTTTGATTCTTGACAGCGAGCATCCGTAGGCACGGATAAGATCTTCTACCTGCCACATGTATAGCACATACTCAGCAATGCTTTTCTTTCTAAGTTGTTGTGATATAAACATATTTTTTAATAAGGAAGTGTATAAAGATTGAACACCATGCCAAAGAGCATGATGAGCGAAAAGATAATGACAATGCAACCCACCACACGGTTGATGATGATGATGCCGTTGTTGTCGAACTTGCCGCGCACTTTGTCAACAAGCCATGTGAGTCCAAACCACCACAGCATGGCGCCTCCCACCACGCTCACATAGCCGATGGTCATCTCAACAGGACGAGATGGCACTATAAAAGCAAACTGTGCGAAGAGGAAGATGAAAAGGAACACGATAAGAGGATTGAGCACGGTCACGATAAAGGCAGTCACACCGTTGTGCAAAAGCGTGCCTTTGCTCGGACGCGAGCTCTTCTTGTGAATCTTCTTCGTGGGGTCTGAACGGTAGCAATAGACGCCAAAGAGCAACAAGACGATGCTGCCGCATATTTGCAGGATAAACCGGCTGCGCTCGTTTTGGATAAAATCCATGACGAAACTCATGCCGAAGCCTGTGAACAAGGCATATATAAGATCGCTGACCGTTGCTCCAATGCCTGTGATGAAGCCGTACCAACGCCCTTTGTTCAATGTGCGTTGGATGCAAAGCACACCAACGGGCCCCATGGGTGCCGAGGCCATGATACCTATAAGCAACCCTTTGAAGATAAAGTCTAAGATGTCTAACTGAATTGGAAACTGCATAACAGATGCAAAATTGCAAAAATTATGCGATATAGACAAATTTTCACTATAAAACTTTGTTCCGTACAAGGATTTTTAATATCTTTGCACTACTTAGACTGACGTTGTGACATTTATGCCCCTAACCACGGCAAAACGTTGCAAACAGAATGAAGCTTATTACTATTAATAATATAAAACAAAAAGCATGACTCAAGAAAATTTGATAAAGCCGTATGTTATCGGCTTGGATTTGGGAGGTACAAACTCTGTATTCGGTATTGTAGACAGCCGTGGCGACATCAAGGCCACAACAGCCATCAAAACTCAGGGCTATGAGACGGTTGACGAGTATGTGGAAGCATCGGTAGAGGCTCTGCAGATAATCATCGACCAGGTAGGTGGCATTGAAAAGATCAAAGCTATGGGCATTGGTGCCCCCAACGGCAACTATTATACAGGCACTATCGAGTTTGCGCCGAACCTCTCATGGGGTCACAACGGCATCGTGCCTCTGGCAAAGATGTTCTCAGACAAGCTCGGCATTCCTGTGGCTCTGACCAACGACGCCAACGCTGCTGCCATTGGTGAGATGACCTACGGTGTTGCCCGCGGCATGAAAAACTTTATCGTTATCACTCTCGGCACAGGTGTTGGCTCAGGCATCGTGATCAACGGTCAGCTGGTTTACGGAAGCGACGGCTTCGCCGGTGAGCTCGGACACGTTATCATGAACCGTGTGAACGGCCGTCCCTGCGGATGTGGCCGTAAGGGCTGTCTGGAGGCTTACTGTTCAGCAACAGGTGTGGCACGCACAGCACGCGAGCTCATTGAGACAACCGACGAGCCTTCTCTGCTGCGCGACATGCCAGCTGCCGACATCACTTCTCTCGACGTGTCAATAGCTGCTTCTAAGGGCGATGCTCTGGCAAAGCGCATCTACGAGTTTACAGGCAACATGCTGGGTGAGGCTTGCGCCGATTTTGCTGCGTTCTCTTCTCCCGAGGCGTTCATCTTCTTCGGCGGTCTGACAAAGGCAGGTGCTCTGCTCATGGATCCTATCAAGAAGGCTTATGAGGAGAATGTGCTCAACATCTTCAAGGGCAAGGCCAAGTTCTTGGTGAGCGGTCTTGACGGTTCTTCTGCTGCCGTGCTCGGTGCATCGGCTGTGGGTTGGGACATCAACGAGGAGTAAGTTTGTTAGCTTTTAAAGGAGCTTCAAAAAAGCTTTAAAAGAGCATCAAGAATGTTCTAAAAGAGCTTTAAAAGAAAAGAAACAATAAAGCCAGGCACTTGATTTATAGTGTCTGGCTTTTCTGTTTTGTAACCTCAACGAACCGTCACTTTCTAACCCGTTTAACGACTTTTCCGTTAAAAGCAACGATAAACTCGACGACGTAGTTGGTCTGCGAATCGGGAATGACCAAGATGGCGTTGTAATGCAGACCATCCTTGTCAATGCCAGAAAATGTAAGGTCAGAGAAGATGGTCTGGTTCAACACGCCAGCAGGCACATAGTCGGCAAACTCGCCTTTAAGGATGTTGCTTGAAAACACCTTACGGCTGCCGTTGAAAACGCTAAGATGGAGAATGTTGTCATAATAGACATTGTCTACCTCCACGCCATCATCGTTAAACGAGGCTTTCAACACCTTATAAGACGTGGGGTTCACCTGCACATAACTGTGGTAACGCTCGTTGTTAAAGCTAAGCACGGTGTCGCGCTTCAACAGACGGTTCTGATTCAAGGCAACAACGGCCTTCTTCTCGCTAAACATCTGCAAGTAAGAACTGTCGTCGCTTTTCACAACCTTAACCTGTTCGCCGTTCTGATTCACAAACACAAAGACATGTGGCGTGCGCTTGACAATGGGGTAAGCAACACGGTTGGCGCCACAAAGCACGAACGTGTCTTGCTTCACCATAAAATATACGGGCATGCTTGTAGAGTCGGGGAAAAACACGGTGTCGCCCTTTATTCTGAACACCACGTCTTCATCGTCCTCGTCAATCCACACGCCTTGCAACGCTTTCTTTGCAACATAATCTTGCGTGCTGTTGTCATTGGCATCTTTCGCTTTCCTTCCGCACGCCATGAAACACAACAAAAGGAGCAAGAACAATGTCGCTATCGGCAATTTCTTCATTAAAAAAGTTTTTATGACGAGCCGAAAAGCCCGTCAGATTTGTTATAGTAAGTGAGCGGCCTGCTTATTACCGGCCTATGCAATGATATTCGAAGCCATACCCTGTCATTTCAGCAGCATCGAAGATGTTGCGTCCATCAATGACAAGATGACGTTTCATGCGACGTTTAACCTCGTTCCAATCAGGCAAGCGAAACTGCTTCCACTCGGTGAGCAGCAGCAGGGCCTCTGTGCCGTCAAGGGCATCGTACATGTTGTCGCAATAGGTCACAGCATCGCCAACCCTACGCTTGCACTCGTCCATGGCGATGGGGTCGTAGGCCCTGACCTTACAGCCAGCCTTCTTGAGCAGATCTATCATGACGAGGGCCGGTGCCTCACGCATGTCGTCGGTCTCGGGCTTGAAGGCCAAGCCCCAAAGGGTTATGGTCTTGCCAGCCAACGGCTCGTCTCCGAAAACACGCTGAAGCTTACGGAACAAGATACTCTTCTGACGTTCGTTCACGCTTTCAACAGCCTGTAACACTTCCATTGGGTAGCCACAGTCGGACGCCGTCTTCACCAAGGCCTTGACATCCTTGGGGAAGCAAGAGCCGCCATAGCCGCAACCGGCATAAAGAAACTTTCGACCAATGCGATTGTCGCTTCCAATGCCAGCACGGACCATGTTGACATCGGCCCCCACGAGCTCGCACAGGTTGGCGATGTCGTTCATGAAAGAGATGCGGGTGGCAAGCATGGAGTTGGCTGCATATTTGGTCATCTCCGCGCTTGGAATATCCATAAAAATTACTCGGAAATTAACAACCATGAACGGCTTGTAGAGGCGAGTGAGAATGGCCTTGGCACGATCGCTGTCAACGCCAATAACCACACGGTCCGGACTCATAAAGTCTTTTATGGCAGAGCCCTCTTTCAAGAACTCGGGATTGCTTGCCACGTCAAACTCTACGTCGGCCCCTCGCTTTGCCAGCTCTTCGTTGATGGCGTTGCGAATTTTGCTTGCCGTGCCTACGGGAACCGTACTCTTGGTCACAACAACCAAATACTTGTTGAGATGCTGGCCAATGGTACGGGCTACCTGAAGCACATATTTCAAGTCGGCAGAGCCATCCTCGTCGGGAGGTGTACCCACGGCACAAAAGACCACGTCTTGACCGTTCAGAACCTCCTCCAGGCTTGTGGTAAACTTCAGGCGGCCTGCCTTATAGTTTTTTGCAACAAGCTCGTCAAGACCCGGCTCATAAATGGGCACACGGCCTTGTTTAAGAGCCTCAACCTTATTCTCGTCAACGTCGACACATGTAACGTTGACACCCGTGTCTGCAAAACAGGCACCTGTCACCAAACCCACATAACCAGTTCCAACAATTGCTATATTCATAACTTCATTTCAACTTTTTCAAAATATTTTTCTTACTTGCTGCCACCTTTTTTTATTCCACAAGATGCAAACCGAAGAGACATGTACCGGCACGATTGTTTTCTCGGTCAAGACGCAGCAATACGTTGTGCAAAGATATAACAATTAAGCCAAACAGCAAAATAAAGCCAGCTTTTTAATGGCTATACACCTATTTTAATGGGCAATTGTTGCATATTTCGTTGAAAAATATTATCTTTGCAAAAGTGAATAATATCGAACGACATATAGCAAAACTTCTGTTGAGCAACGACTGCGTGATCGTGCCGGGCTTCGGCGGGTTCATGGCTCATCACATAGAAGCTTATTACGATGAGGAGAATAGACTGTTCTATCCGCCCCAGCGCACGCTTGGCTTTAACCAACAACTCACGATGAACGATTCACTCCTTGCACAGTCGATTGTCGAGGAATGTGACATGAGCTATCCGGAAGCGATAAACGCCATTGAGGAGAAGGTTGCCGAGATGAAACAAGTCATTGAGTCAAAGAGCCGTCTGGTTTTCAACGGATTAGGAACAATAAGCATAGGCGAAAACGGGAAATATGATTTCACACCTTGCAAGACAGGAATTCTCACCCCCACCCTTTTCGCATTAGACTCGTTTGAGATTAAAAAACCAAAAGAGAGCACAAGCCTAAAGGAGGAAAAGGCACGAGCTGTTTGTGAGGAAGAGGCAATGAAGCAAGAGAACGTTCTTCACGGTTCAGAAAACGAGAACAACGTCACACACGGCAACACCAACCACGACCTGGCTGAAGGAACGCTATCTGTTGTAGCTGCCGAGGAAGAGACCGCCACACAGAAGAACCATCGTCTGTGGATATGGCGTGACATCGCGGCAGCATGTATCTTGGTCCTTGTGTTTTTCCTTATCCCTGCTCCGACAGGACATCACAGCCAGCCCGCCCTGTCGGCGGCA
>ERZ1023633.1011-NODE-1011-length-9922-cov-27.968886_pt1 | contig 9922 bp, 8 predicted proteins | sample MGYA00380333_ERZ1023633 | MGnify/ENA primary metagenome ERZ1023633 (study PRJEB33179, sample SAMN07448972) | human gut metagenome | biome: Human-gut; feature: Human associated habitat; material: Faeces | host: Homo sapiens | place: India: Bhopal | collected...
GTTAGGGTAGATGGGGGATTATTTATAAAAGTATTGTCCTTTCTTCTGAGTCTGGCGTCCAAACTCAATGGCATGATGCGGACAATGGTGGTAGCATGTGAAGCAGGTGAGGCAATCCTTGTGGTGCAGCCATTCCGGGTAAGCACCATGCCCTCCCTTGATATCGCCTACCGGACAGACATTGGCACAGATGCCACACTTCACGCACTTGTCTTTCTCCACATGAAACCGTTTGTCGGTGATGAGCACCTTCTCAAAGAATCCTCCTACTACCTTTGTGAAGAACCAGGGAATAGGACCTTTTACGAGCCTGTTTACGCCCTGCTTGCGATTGAATATCTCCTCGCATACCACCGCCAGTTCCTGTGCAGCCTCTTCCTTCTTCCGGATTTCACGCTCCTTTGGGTCTACATCCATAAAAGGAAGTCCCACGTATGATTCCGGCATAATCAGGGAGTAGGACGAATCTACGGCTGTAATGCCCAGAGCTGCAAGAGAAGGATTGGATGAGATGACCTCATTGAGGTTCTCGATGGTGAGTCCGATGCTGTCACCAGCCGTGCATACACAGTAGACGAAAGGACGTCTTGTCTCTTCTTTCTTTCCATCTTCTGTGTTTTCAGCTCTCTGAATCTTGAGGTTTGCGATAAACTCTCTTACCAGTTTTGGTACTCTCCAGCCATGTACTGGGAAAACGAAACCAAGCCGTTCATCCTCCTGGAGGGTAAACGGCTCGGCTATATCATGCTTGGCATCATCTGCTCTCATATAAGGGGCAATGGATACCAGCTTGTCATGTGTAGCGGTTGCCAGTCTGGAAGCCGCCCACTTGGTATTTCCTGTTCCTGAGAAATAGAATATCATGTTTATTTCTTTTCTGACATCACACCTTCGATATAGATGCGAGACATTTCTACACTTCCATTGGTGCGTACAGTGATACTCTTCTTGAAATGACCAGGGAACATGCCCTTGCCATTGTAAGTAACGCTGATCTGTCCCTTCTGACCAGGAGCAATAGGCTTCTTGGTATAAGTAGGTACAGTACAACCGCAGCTGGCAATAGCCTGGTTGATGATAAGAGGTTTGTTGCCCACGTTGGTGAAAGTAAATGTTGCTTTCTGAACAGGGTTGCTCTCTTCGAATGTACCGAAGTCGTGAACGAGCTTTTCAAACTTAATCTCTGCCTGGGCAGAGGCTGTGGCTGTGATAGCTACGAGCATAGTCAATGCCAATATGATTCTTTTCATATTCATTTCCTTTCTTGTTATTATTGTTTTCTTTTGATTTCTCTTGCTTTTTTTATATAATTCGATGCAAAATTACATATAAAGTTTAGTATAACGCTAATTTTTTACATTATTTATATTAATAGTTGCTTACCTAACTTTCTTTTGCCTCTTTCTTATAAGTATTTCTGCAAGAATCTGCCAGTTAGACTCTCTGGGCAGGCTGCCACTTCTTCTGGAGTTCCTGTCACTACCAGATTGCCACCCTTGTCACCGCCTTCTGGTCCCAGGTCGATGATATAGTCGGCACACTTGATGACGTCGAGGTTGTGCTCGATGACTACCAGTGAATGACCACGCATGATGAGGGCTTCAAAGGCATGAAGCAGTCGCTTGATGTCGTGGAAGTGAAGTCCAGTGGTAGGCTCGTCAAAGATGAAGAGCGTCGGCGACTGTTCTTCTTTGCCGATGAAATAAGCCAGCTTGACACGCTGGTTCTCACCACCGGAGAGGGTGCTGGAGTTTTGACCCAGTTTGATGTAGCCGAGACCTACTTCCTGCAAAGGTTTCAGGCGGCTCACGATGATGCTGCAGGTTGAGAAGTCGTCTTCATTGTGCTGAAGTTTCTCATTGCTGAAGAACTCGATGGCCTCGTTAACAGTCATGTTGAGCACTTCGTTTATGTCCTTTCCACCGTATCTCACCTCCAGGATGTCGTGCTTGAACCGTTTGCCCTTGCAGGCTTCGCAGGTCAGGGTAAGATCTGCCATAAACTGCATTTCGATGGTTACATAGCCTGCTCCCTTACATTCCTCGCATCGTCCTCCCTCGGTATTGAAGGAGAAGTATTGTGCGGTGAAACCCATCTGCTTGGCAAGTGGCTGGTTGGCAAAGAGCGAACGGATGGCATCGTATGCCTTCAGATAGGTGGCAGGATTGCTTCGTGTACTCTTGCCTATAGGATTCTGGTCTACGAACTCTACGTGACTGATGGCATTCAAATCGCCTTCTATTGAGGTATATTCGCCTGGTGCATCGGCTATCAGATCCAGCTTGCGGCGCATGGCAGGGTAGAGGATGCCCTTGATGAGTGAGCTCTTTCCTGAACCTGAAACTCCGGTTACTACGGTGAACACGTTGAGCGGAATCTTTACGTCGATGCCCCGCAGGTTGTTCATGCGTGCTCCCTTGATTTCCAACGCCATGTTCCAGGCACGGTGACTGGCTGGACGCTCTATCTTCTCCGCATGGGTGAGATATTTGATGGTATAGCTTTCCGGATATTTAGCCAGAAGCTTTTCCTGTTCTTCCTGGTCGGTTACAGAATATTCCGATGCTGGTCCGGCATAGACCATTCTTCCGCCTAGGCGACCTGCATCCGGACCGATATCTATCAGATAGTCGGCAGCTCGCATGATTTCTTCATCGTGCTCTACTACCACAACCGTATTGCCCAGTTCCTGCAGTTCTCTCAATACCTTGATGAGGCGGTCGGTATCACGACTGTGCAGACCGATACTTGGCTCATCGAGGATGTAAACGCTGCCTACGAGCGATGAACCGAGATTAGTGGTCAGGTTGATGCGCTGGCTCTCACCGCCCGAAAGACTGTTGGAGAGACGGTTGAGTGTAAGATAACCTAGTCCTACATCCAGAAGGAACTGCAGGCGATGGGTAATCTCGGTGAGCAGTCGCTTGCTGATTTCTCTTTCGTGATCGGTCAATTCCAATTTCTTGAACCATATACTCAGATTGGTTATAGACATATCTACCAGTTCTGTGATACTCTTGCCACCTATTTTTACATAGTTGGCTTCCTTCTTGAGTCGGGTGCCATGACAGTCCGGACAGATGGTCTTTCCGCGAAATCGGCTCAGCATCACACGGTATTGTATCTTGTACTGGTTCTCCTTCACCATTCTGAAGAATTCATCGATGCTCACACGGTCGTGCGGATCCCGGTCTTTCTCTGTTGGCAGACCATGCCAGAGCCAGTCTTTCTCCTTCTGAGTCAACTCATAGTAAGGTTTGAAAATAGGGAAGTGGAAAGGTTCTGCACGGCGGATAAACTCTTTCAGCCACATGCCCATTTTCTCTCCACGCCAGCAAACCACGCAACCATCGTAAAGGCTGAGTGAGGTATTGGGAATCACGAGTTTCTCATCGATGCCTATCACGCTTCCGAAGCCTTCGCAGGTAGGGCAGGCGCCCAGGGGAGAGTTGAAGGCGAACATGTTGTCTGTCGGTTCTTCAAAGGTGATGCCGTCTGCCTCGAAACGGGTAGAGAAATCGTAGCTGATATTGCTAGGCAGGAAGACAATTCGGCAGGCACCGTCTCCTTCATAGAAAGCTGTCTCAGCAGAATCGAAGAGACGGCTGATGTCGTCCTTCTCATCACTTACCGACGCACGGTCGATGACGAGATAAATCTCTTTCCCCTGTTGTTCTATGATTTTCTTGAGGTCATCTCCGCTGGCTTCCAGCAGTTCCTTGTCTGCAGATTCCAGGAAGTCTTCGATGCGTATAAACTCATTCTTCTCCATGATGCGAGCATAGCCTTCCTGCATGTACATCTCCAGTTGCTTGCTGAGGTTTCTTCCTTCGATGACATGGATAGGAGCGAGGATGACATACTTGGTACCTTTCGAATATTGACGGGTACAGGCTAATACATCCTCTGTGGTATGGCGCTTCACTTCTTGTCCGCTGATTGGCGAATAGGTCTTGCCGATGCGGGCATAGAGCAGACGGAGATATTCGTAAATCTCAGTATTTGTTCCCACGGTAGAACGGGGATTGCGTGAAATCACCTTCTGCTCGATGGCGATGGCAGGTGGCAATCCCTTGATGAAATCGCATTCCGGTTTACTCATTCTGCCCAGAAACTGGCGGGCATACGAAGACAGCGACTCCACATAGCGTCGCTGACCTTCTGCATATAAGGTATCAAAAGCCAAAGAAGACTTTCCCGACCCGGAGACTCCCGTAATAGCAACAAACTTGCCCTGCGGTATCTTCACGTCGATATTCTTCAGGTTATTGGCTCTCGCCCCTTTAATCTCTATATATTTCTCTTTCCCCATTTTCTTTTTTTTACCTTTTTACCCTTATTCGTGATGATAAGGCTCACCTTTTATAATTGTACATGCGCGATAGAGTGCCTCGGTAAAGATAAGGCGTACCATCTGATGCGAGAAGGTCATCTTGGAAAGCGAGATCTTCTCGTTGGCGCGGTCATATACTGCCTGCGAGAATCCGTAAGGACCACCGATGATAAAGACAAGTCTTCTAGCCGTAGCCTGCTTGCGTTCTATCCACTTGGCAAACTCGATGCTTCGGAATTCCTGTCCATGCTCATCCATCAATATCACGGTATCGGAAGGCTGCAGGAGTTTCAGAATCATTTCTCCTTCCCGTTCCTTCTGCTGCTGTTCGCTGAGGCTCTTGGTATTCTTGAGCTCAGGAATTGTCGTAATGTTGAACGGCATATAGTGGGTAATGCGTTCGGCATAGTCCTTGATGCCCGCAATGAAATGCTTGTTCACGGTCTTTCCGACCAGTATGAGTTCTGTTTTCATTTCTTGTAGTATCCTTTCTTTTCCAGTTTCGGGTTTTTCGGGAACCATCCCTTCTCGCATCTTTCCTTCTGTTCAAAGAGTTCACCGATGCTCCAGAGACACGAAGCTCCTATAACGCCCAGAAGAGCAGATCCGAGTACATTGGCAACTAGAAAGGCTGCCCCTATGCAGATAATACCTGTCACGAGAAACACCCACCAGAATCGGGTGCCGGTATGATATTCTGTCTTGATAACAATAGGGTGAAAGATACCTATTATTAAAAAGGTGGAAATGGCGATGATGACGCCCGTATAATATAATTCCATATACCTAACTTTTTATTTCATTTCTTTTTCAATGTGCAAAAATACAAAAAAAACTTCAATCTTGCTTGGTTTATCAAAATTTTTATATAACTTTGTACGCAAAAAGAGATATATTGTGCTGTTTTCGGGCACAACCCTCTATATGAACATTATTAATAACAAAATAGAATCAAACTATGGCTAATAACGCAGAATTGATCAAGCAGTGTGAAGAAAGAGCACAGCAGTGGCTCACACCTGCTTTTGATGAAGAAACTCGTAATGAAGTAAAAGCAATGCTCGAGGCTGAGGATAAGTCAGCTCTCGTTGATGCTTTCTATCAGAACTTGGAGTTCGGTACTGGTGGCTTGCGCGGTATTATGGGTGCAGGTACTAACCGAATGAATAAATATATCGTTGGTATGGCAACTCAGGGCTTCGCCAACTACATCCTCAAGGCTTTCCCAGGTGAGGAGAACCTTTCTGTAGTGGTAGGTCACGACTGCCGTAACAACTCCCGTCTCTTCGCTGAGACCGTAGCTGCCATCTTCTCTGCCAATGGCATCAAGGCTTATCTCTTCGAGAGCCTCCGTCCTACACCAGAGATTTCTTTCGCTATCCGCGAGCTCGGTGCCAAGGCTGGTGTCAACGTAACTGCTTCTCACAACCCTAAGGAGTACAACGGTTACAAGGCTTACTGGAGCGACGGTGCTCAGGTTCTGGCTCCACACGATACAGGTATCATCGAGGAGGTAAACAAGGTTACTATCGACCAGGTGAAGTTTGAGGCTAACTGGGATAAAATTCAGATTATCGGTGGTGAGATGGATTACGACTATATGACAGCCGTTCATTCTGCTATGATTGACCAGGATGTCATCAACCGTCAGAAAGACCTCAACATCGTTTATTCAGCTATGCACGGTACAGGTCGTGTCATCGTTCCTCTCTGTCTGCGTTCTTGGGGCTTCCAGAACATCAATGTAGTTCCTGAGCAGATGGTTGTAGATGGCAACTTCCCAACTGTAGTTTCTCCTAACCCAGAGAATGCTGAGGCTATGACCCTGGGTATGAAGCTCGGTACCAAGTTGAACGCTGACCTCGTGGTTGCTACTGACCCAGATGCTGACCGCCTGGCTATCGTTTGCCGCGACGACAAGGGCGAGTGGATGATTATCAATGGTAACCAGACAGCCATGATGTTCTGCTATTATATCATCGAGAACAAGAAGAAGTTGGGCAAGTTGAAGCCAACAGACTTCCTCGTAAAGACCATCGTAACAACAGAGGTTATCGCTGAGATTGCCAAGAAGAACCACGTAGAGTTGCGCGACTGCTACACCGGTTTCAAGTGGATTGCACGCGAGATTGCTATCTCTGAGGGCAAGCAGCAGTACATCGGTGGTGGTGAGGAGAGTTTCGGTTTCTTGCCATACGATAAGGTACGTGATAAGGATGCTCCTGCATCTATCTGCTTGATTTGTGAGATTGCTGCCTGGGCTAAGGATCAGGGCAAGACTCTCTACGATCTCTTGATGCAGATCTATGCAGAGTATGGCTTCAGCAAGGAGTTCACTGTAAATGTAGTTCGCCCAGGTAAAACTGGTGCTGATGAGATCAAGCAGATGATGGCAGACTTCCGTGCTAACCCTCCAAAGGAGTTGGGTGGCAGCAAGATTGTTACCTGGAAGGACTACCAGAGCTTGGAGGCTAAGCATGCTGACGGCAGTGTAGAGAAGCTCGATATGCCTACAACAAGCAATGTACTCCAGTGGTTCTGCGATGACAATACCAAGGTAAGTGTCCGTCCATCAGGTACAGAGCCTAAGATCAAGTTCTATATCGAGGTAAAGGATCCTTCTTTCAAGTGCGCTGGCTGCTACAACCGCTGCACAGCTGCTGCAATGGATAAGATTAAAGCTATCAAGAAGAGCTTGAATTTGGATTAATGAATGAAAATTGATAGGGAGATGCCTTTTGAGGTATTCTCCCGACAATCCTGTTTTTTGAGCATTATCTATAATTTGTAAATAATGCATTTTCCGGCGAGAAGTCTTCCTGACTTCTCGCCATTTTGTTTCTTATCCTCTTCATTTTTATCCAGCCTGCATATACTAATCCCAGGGCGGCATAGATGATGAAAAGGATAGGGAGGGGAAGGTGGATTCCATCGATGCTGGCACCGGGAGCCATAGAGGTGAGATGGAAGGCGGTGTTGGCAAAATGAGTGATGACTACCAATGCCTTTGCCACCCAGGTTATCAGCCAGGAGAAAAGAGAGACTGTTGGCGACAGGAGTAGGAAAGGGCTCATCAGCATCAGCATGCAACAGAGATAAAGAATGCCCATGGCTGCTGGAATTGCAATGAAAGTAGTAAGAAGGGAATAGCACGAGATGCGCCCGAAATAGTAAGTGATGAGAGGAAGAGTTCCTATCTGTGCTGCCGCCGATACGCAGAGCATCCCCCAGATCCATTGGGATAACCGATGGGTAGGGTGATAAAGTGAACTGAGCAACGGAAGGAATACGATGATGGAACCTACTGCCGCAAACGACATTTGGAAACTGAGGTCGAAGAGATAGAGCGGATTACACAATAGCATGATGGTAAAAGCGATGGATAGCGAACGGAGCGAATTCTTGTTTCGCCGGGTCATGGTAACAAATCCATAAACACTCAGCATGGTGGCTGAACGAACGGCACTCGCTGGCATGCCTATGAACAGGACATACATCCAGATGGCTACAAGGGCTGAGAGTATAACGAAGATGTGGCGGCGATTGCCTCCCAGTAACATGATAAGCAGTTGGAAGATGATGCTGATATGCAGTCCGCTTACGGCTAATACATGGCTTGCTCCAGCTACGGAATAAACCTCTTTCGTGTCCTTGTCCAGTGCTGTCTTATCGCCCATTGCCATTGCAGCAATGACCCCAAAGTCTTCATTCTCAATACCTAATCCCTTCAGCTTCTGTTCTATTTCCGCTCTCCGTTCTTGCGCTGTTGTCAGAAACCGGTTCTGTTCCGACAGTTCATCCATCGTAAAATAGGTAACAGGCTTTCGGTTGCGGCATTCTTGATAGGAAGTGAGAAGACCACCCAAAAGAAACAGACAGATATAAAAAAGAATGCATTGACTTTGTATCCATTTCCGCAGGACAATAGCCATGCTTGTCATGACCAGCAGGAGAATGAGCCATAGGGGCGGGTTCATCTGGTCATAGCCATATCTGGCTATGATAATACCCGCGCTCAGTATGATGCTCATTCTGATATTCATGTGCAAAGTCACCTTGTGTTGAGCGCAAAGATACATTAAAATTCTGAAAATCGACTATTTTTTCTTGCATAATTTACATCTTTTTATTACCTTTGCACCCAATATTACAAACAATAACATAGAATTATACTCTTATGGGAGGTATTTTCGGAACTATTTCCAAGAAAAGTTGTGTCGCAGACTTGTTCTACGGCACCGATTACAACTCACATCTCGGCACACGTCGAGGCGGTTTGGCAACCTATAGTAGTGAGAAAGGCTTTGTGCGCTCAATTCACAACCTCGAAAGTTCTTATTTCAGAACGAAGTTTGAACCTACACTCAACAAGTTTGAGGGAGCGACTTCTGGTATCGGCGTAATCAGCGATACGGATGCGCAGCCATTAATCATGAACTCACATCTTGGCCGTTTCGCTATTTGTACTGTAGCTAAGATTGTAAACAAGGATGAACTGACCCAGCACCTGCTAGACAAGAACATGCACTTTGCAGAGATGTCTTCAGGCAGCACCAACCCAACCGAGTTGGTTGCATTGCTCATTATTCAGGGCAAGACCTTCCGAGAAGGTATCGAGAATGTATTCCACCACATCAAGGGGTCCTGCACCATGATGATTCTTACCGAGGATGGTATCATCTGCGCTCGCGACAGTTGGGGACGTACACCTATTATTATAGGTAAGAAAGAAGGTGCCTTTGCTGCTTCCAGCGAGACCACCTCGTTCCCTAACCTCGATTATGAAACAGAATACGAGCTGGGTCCGGGCGAAATCGTCAAGATTACTGCCGACAAGATGGAGCAGCTTCGTCCTGCCAACAAGAAGATGCAGGTTTGTTCTTTCCTCTGGGTTTACTATGGTTTCCCTACATCTACCTATGAGGGCAAGAATGTAGAGGAGGCTCGTTTTACCAACGGTTTCAATCTCGCCAAGAGTGATGATGTTGAGGTAGACTGCTGCAGCGGTATTCCGGATTCTGGTACTGGTATGGCGATGGGATATGCTGCCGGCAAGGGTGTGCCTTATCAGCGTTGTATTGCCAAGTATACTCCTACATGGCCTCGTAGCTTTACTCCAAGCAACCAGAGCATGCGTTCATTGGTAGCCAAGATGAAGCTGATTCCTAACAAGGCGATGCTCAAGGGCAAGCGTGTGTTATTCTGCGATGACAGTATCGTTCGTGGTACCCAGCTTCGCGACAACGTGAAGGTGCTTTTCGACCAGGCAGGCTTGAAGGAGTGCCACATGCGTATTGCATGTCCTCCGTTGGTATACGGTTGTCCGTTCATCAACTTCACTTCTTCAAAGAGTGATATGGAGCTGATTACCCGTCGCATCATCGAGAAGTTTGAGGGCGATGCCAACAAGAATCTTGATAAATACGCTACCACTGGTTCTCCTGAGTATCAGAAGATGGTAGATGAGATTGCTAACCAGTTGGGCTTGACTACATTGAAGTTCAATACCATCGAGCAGCTTGTTGAGGCTATCGGTCTTCCAAAGTGCCAGGTATGTACCCACTGCTTCGATGGCAGCAGCGCATATAC
>ERZ1023633.1016-NODE-1016-length-9885-cov-4.800509_pt1 | contig 9885 bp, 8 predicted proteins | sample MGYA00380333_ERZ1023633 | MGnify/ENA primary metagenome ERZ1023633 (study PRJEB33179, sample SAMN07448972) | human gut metagenome | biome: Human-gut; feature: Human associated habitat; material: Faeces | host: Homo sapiens | place: India: Bhopal | collected...
GGCAGCAATTGTTATAGGTAGTGACCTGACAGTTGATGGGGCAACAGAAATAGCTAAGATTCTTGGTATAAGCGACAGAATTATCGGACTTACAATAGTTGCATTTGGTACATCACTTCCTGAATTAATCACATCAGTGACAGCAGGAATAAAGGGAAAAGCTGATATTGCCATAGGTAATATTGTAGGAAGTAATATATTTAACATTCTGTTTGTATTAGGTACAACCAGTCTTATCAAATCAGTACCATACAGCACGAACTTTGTAATTGATGGAATTGTTGCGATTGCAGCAGCGGTATTATTATTCTTAGGAGTAGTGAGAAAGAAACAGCTAGGCAGAATGGCGGGAATAATAATGTTAATCGCTTATGCAGGATATTTTGCATATCTTATAGTGGGTTAGAAATTACAGAAACTATAATTTTAAATAAATGATATCCGGATTAGTATTCAGCTTCGTTAAGATTATGCTTGGTTTATCTGATATAAAATTAGTTTAAAGAGCGGTTTAAAGAGTGGTTAAGATATTAATATATGCTGATTAAGTGAATAGATTTAAATAGACTTTACATTTAATCAGACGTTATATTATGTCTTGCCACTTTTTGTTTATTTGACAGGAGAACATTGCTTAAAGTGGCATATAATATTGTATAGTATATTCTTTTTAGCTAAATTCTTTGATATTTTCCTACTTATGTAGTATACTTATTAGGCGTTTGTGAAATTATGGCTATCTTCCATATATTTTGTATTTGTTTAGCGTATATTAAAATATATTTTCAGAAATGAGGATTAATATGGATAATTCATGCAAAAATAATAAAATAACAGAAAACGAACAGCAGCTAATTGACACAGTTGCAAAGATTACAGATAATTATAGAAATTCAGAATTACTTTGCCTTAATAAGACAATGCGTCTGCCTAGCAGAAATGAAATTATAGGAATAATCAAAGATTTAAGAAGAATCATTTTCCCGGGATATTTCGAGGACTTTAATCTTAGTTATTCATTTGCAGATTATTTTGTTGGAAATGAATTAGTAAATATAAAAGACAGACTTAATAAACAGGTCTTATTAGCGATGAGCTACGAGAATGAAAAGGGATTAAGTGATGAAGAGATTGAGAAACAGTCAGAAACCATATCACTTAATTTCATTAAGAAATTACCATACATACAGAATATGCTTCTTATGGATGTTCAGGCAGGCTTTGACGGTGACCCTGCGGCTAAGAGTAAAGAGGAAATAATCTCATCTTATCCGGGATTATTTGCAATATATGTATACAGACTTGCACATGAACTCTATGTTCAGAATGTTCCTTTCATACCTAGAATTATGACAGAGTATGCACATGGCAAGACAGGAATTGATATTAACTCAGGTGCAACAATTGGTAAATATTTCTTCATCGACCATGGTACAGGAGTGGTAATCGGAGAGACGACTATAATAGGTGATTATGTTAAATTATATCAGGGTGTTACTCTTGGTGCATTATCTACCAGAAGTGGCCAGCAGCTTAGAGACGTGAAGAGACATCCTACAATAGAAGATAATGTTACAATATATTCAGGTGCTTCGGTTCTTGGAGGAGAAACAGTAATTGGAAAAGGTACGGTAATCGGGGGAAATGCATTCATAACTGCATCAATTCCTGCTAATACTAAGGTTAGTGTAATTAATCCTGAATTAAAGATGAAAGACGGCAATAAAGATAGCAAGGAAAATACTCCTTGGGAAATATAGTAAAAAGGAGTTTTAAGGAAAATGAAATCATTAATGAAATACTTAAAGGATTATAAGAAAGAATGTGTATTAAGTCCTTTATTTAAGTTGTTAGAAGCAACATTTGAATTATTTGTGCCATTAGTAATGGCGGCAGTAATTGACAAAGGTATCGGGCATGCAGATAAGCCATATATAGTTAAGATGTGTCTTGTCTTAATTGCTTTAGGTATAATCGGACTTGTGTGCTCTATTACGGCACAGTTCTTTGCAGCAAAGGCAGCAGTAGGTTTTGCAACAAAGTTACGTCATTCATTATTTGGACATATCCAGTCATTATCATTTTCAGAGATAGATACTCTCGGGACATCAACACTTATAACCAGAATGACGAGTGATGTTAATCAGGTACAAAATGGTGTTAACTTAGTTCTTCGTCTGTTACTTCGTTCACCATTCGTAGTTGTTGGTGCGATGGTAATGGCATTTACAATAGATGTGAAAGCTGCATTAATATTTGTTGTGGCAATTCCATTACTTTGTATTGTTGTATTTGCAATAATGTTTGTAAGTATTCCATTATATAAGAAAGTTCAGGCAGGACTTGACAGAGTGTTACTTGGAACACGAGAGAATCTTACAGGTGTAAGAGTAATCAGAGCATTTAATAAAGAGAAAGATGAAGTAGAAAGATTTAATGAAAGCAATGCGGCACTTACTAAGATACAGATGTATGTTGGACGCATTTCAGCATTGATGAATCCAATTACTTATATAATTATTAATGGCGGTATCGTGGCACTTATCTATGTTGGAGCGATAAGAGTAGACAGCGGTGCAATAAGTCAGGGACAGGTTGTCGCACTTGTAAACTATATGTCACAGATACTTGTAGAAGTTGTCAAGGTTGCGAACTTAATTATTTCGTGTACAAAAGCACTTGCGAGTGCTAACAGAATAGAGAGTATATTCGATGTAAAAGCATCAGTATGCGATAAGACAGAAGTTATGCTTGGTGACAATTCATCAGAATACGCAGTAGAATTTAATAATGTATATCTTAAATACAAAGATGCAGGTGAAGATGCACTTAGTAATATTGACTTCAAGGTTAAACGTGGTGAAACAGTTGGTATCATAGGTGGTACAGGCTGTGGTAAATCTTCAATCGTTAATCTGATTCCGCGTTTCTATGATGCAACAGGCGGAGAAGTTAAGGTAAATGGTGTAAATGTCAAAGACCAGCCTGTAGAGAAGTTAAGAGATATTGTCGTAATGGTTATGCAGAAAGCTGTTCTGTTCAAAGGTACAATCAGAGATAATATGAAATGGGGAAATGAAAATGTAACAGATGCAGAAATCTATGAAGCATTAGACATTTCACAGTCCAGAGAATTCGTTGAACAGAAGCCTGATAAATTAGATGAAATGATTGAACAGGGCGGTAAGAACCTTTCAGGCGGTCAGAAACAGAGACTTACAATTGCAAGAGCATTAGTGAAGAAACCACAGATTCTTATATTAGATGACAGTGCATCAGCACTTGACTTTGCTACAGATGCGAAGCTCAGAAAAGCCATTGCATCTATGGAAGGTAAGATGACAGTATTTATCGTATCACAGAGAACATCTTCCATTCAGCATGCAGATAAAATAGTAGTATTAGATGACGGACAAATCGTTATGATTGGAACTCACGAAGAACTTCTTGAAAAATGTGAGGAATACAGAGAAATTCATTATTCTCAGATATCTAAAGATGAAAAGGGAGGTAAATAATTATGGCTAAGAATAATAAATCAGGCTATTCACAGTCTAAAACACTTAAAGAAGTGCTTAAATATATCAAAAAATATATGTTTTATGTGGCTTTGTCTGTGATATTTGCAGCAGCTACGGTAGCTATGACACTTTATGTACCTATCCTTACAGGTGATGCCATAGATTTGATTGTTGGAAAAGGAAATGTAGATTTTTCGGCAGTATATGCAATTGTTAAGAAGATAATAATAGTAGTCGGGTTAACAGCATTGTCACAATGGATAATGAATATTTGCAATAATAAGATAACTTATGGAGTAATCAGAGATATAAGAAAGGATGCATTCGAGAAATTAGAGATTCTTCCATTAAAATACATTGATTCACATTCACACGGAGATATAGTGAGTCGTGTAATTACAGACGTTGATACATTTGCAGATGGTTTGTTAATGGGATTTACACAGCTATTCACAGGTGTTATTACGATTCTTGGAACTCTTATATTTATGCTTACCATAAATGTCAAGATAACTTTTGTAGTTGTACTTATTACACCTATATCATTATTTGTTGCAAGTTTTATAGCGAAGAAAACTTATCGAATGTTCAGACTTCAGTCTGAAACAAGAGGTGAACAGACTGCACTTATTGATGAAATGATTGGTAACCAGAAAGTTGTTCAGGCATTTGGACACGAAGATGAAGCTTTAGAACAGTTTGATGAGATTAATGGACGTTTACAGAAATGGTCTTTAAAGGCAATATTCTTTTCATCAATTACTAATCCATCAACAAGATTTGTAAACAGTTTAGTATATACAGGTGTCGGAATAACAGGTGCATTTACGGTAATTACTAATCCTGCATTTACGGTTGGACAGTTATCTTGCTTCTTAAGTTATGCTAACCAGTATACAAAGCCATTTAATGAAATCTCTGGTGTTGTAACAGAACTCCAGAATGCACTTGCGTGTGCGGCAAGAATATTTGAACTTATTAAAGAAGAACCACAGATTCCTGATAATGAGGATGCAAGGGTTCTTAAGTATACAGATGTAGATGGCACGTTAGAATTAGAAAATGTATATTTCTCATACGTTCCTGAGAAGAAACTCATTGAGAATTTCAATCTCTCAGTCAAACCAGGTGAGAGAGTGGCGATAGTAGGACCTACAGGTTGTGGTAAATCTACTGTAATTAACCTGCTTATGCGTTTCTATGATGTGAATAGTGGAAGCATTAAGGTAGAGGGGACAGACATAAGAAATATCACAAGAGACAGCCTTAGAAGTTCATATGGAATGGTATTACAGGAAACCTGGTTAAAAGAGGGAACTATTCGTGAAAATCTCTGTATGGGTAAACCTGATGCTACAGAGGAAGAAATGATAGTGGCAGCTAAAGCATCACATGCCCATAGCTTTATTAAGAGATTAAAAGATGGATATGACACATATATTACAGAAGATGGTGGAAGTCTCTCACAGGGACAGAAACAGCTTTTATGTATAGCGAGAGTAATGCTCTGCTTACCACCAATGCTTATACTTGATGAAGCAACATCATCAATAGACACCAGAACTGAACAGAAGATACAGAGTGCATTTGCAAAGATGATGAAAGGAAGAACAAGCTTCATAGTTGCACATCGTCTCTCAACCATTAAGGAAGCAGATACAATCTTAGTTATGAAAGACGGTAGCGTAATCGAACAGGGTAATCATGAGGAATTGTTAGCGAAGAATGGATTTTATGCTAATCTTTATAATAGCCAGTTCGCAAAATAGAAAGAAGGAAACAAATTGAGCAATCTCATATATAGTCTGAATGCAACTATGCCAGTATTCTTAGTTATGGTTGTAGGCTATTTCTTAAGAAGAACTGGAATGTTAAATGAAGAATATATAAAGGTATCGAATAAATTTAATTTTAATGTAACACTACCATGTCTTTTGCTTCTTAATATGATGGATTGTGATATCAAAAATACATTTGATGGCAAATATGTTCTCTATTGTGCGCTTTCAACCATAATATGCATAACTGTTATCTGGACACTTGCGAAGCTTTTCTGCAAGAAGAAAAATGCTTCTGATGAAAATATAGTTGGTGAATTTGTCCAGGGGGCATATCGTGGAAGTGCTGCCATACTTGGAATCGCACTTTTACAGAATATAAGTGGAAATGCTAAGATGGCACCGCTTATGATGCTTGGTTCAGTTCCTCTATATAACATATTTGCGGTAATTGTACTGACGTTTGAATCACCCGATATGAAAGAAAATGAACTTGGTAAGAATCTTAAGAAAGCGGTAAAGGGAATTTGTACGAATCCTATTATACTTAGTATACTTGGCGGAATGATTTTATCATATTTCGATATTACATTTCCAAAGATAATGTATAAGACTATTAACAGTATCGGCTCACTTACCTCGCCTATGGCATTAATTGCAATTGGTGCAGGCTTTGAGGGAAGAAAAGCAATTAAGAAATTAAAACCTACCATAATTGCCACAACGATTAAGTTAGTAATACAGCCATTGATATTCTTACCGGTAGCAGTAGCGATGGGTTTTGAACCTGAGAAGATTGTAGCTGCACTTATAATGCTTGGAGCACCAACAACAGCGACGAGTTACATAATGGCTAAAAATATGAATCATGAAGGTGTGCTTTCATCAAGTATTGTAGTATAACAACACTTATGTCAGCATTTACCATAACGGCATGGATATTTATATTGAGAACAATGGGTTATATTTAAAATAAATATTTATTTTTAATAAGAATTAGGTTATAATTATTCCAAATGAAAAATTGGAGGTATACAATTGCTTTTTGTAAAGACAGAAGAATTAAAGCAGGGAATGCGTCTGGCTAAACCAATATATAGTAAAACAGGCGTATTGTTGTATGGTAGGGATACGAAATTAACAGAGCAGGGTATAGCCAGTATAAAGAATTTTGATTTGATTGGAATATATATATTAGAGCCGGCAGAACCATTACCACCTATGTCTGATGAAGATGTGGAATTTGAAAGATTTCAGGCAATGGCTGTGTTTGGAATTAAAGAAGACTTACAGGCATTAGTAAGTAGAAAAGAACCAAAGAATTTAGAAAAAATGGCTGATTTAATAATAGCTACATATGGAAGAGGATACAAGAAGATTAATTTCACACAGAATCTCAGGAGTCCTGAAGATTATGTATATAAACATTCGTTAAATGTAGCAATACTATGTGCATTGATTGGCAGAAATATGAATGAAAGCTCTAACGATATGCGAGAATTAGTTATGGCAGCACTTATTCATGATGTCTTGTTATTATTAGTCAATAATAAGATAGCATGCAGTAACGAATATAATGATGATGACAGGGAATCTGTAAGAATTGCGTTTGCAGAGGAGAATAATATGTTAGAGATGGCTAACATACCTCAGGGAATAAGACGTATAATTGCGACTGTACAGAGAGAAGTATATGGACTTGGCAGTAATGTCTATGAGGGCAGAGAGAAGAATCTGACTACCCAGGCTAAGATACTTATTTTAGCTGATACTTATGACCGGCTTACAGCTATGAAGTTAGATGAAGAGCCAACTTCAGAATTCAGAGTTGTTAAGAGTCTGTATGAGGGTAATTCGGTGGACCGTAAACTTATAAATGCTTTGACTGCATCTATAAATATACTTAACCCTGGTGTGTGCGTAGAACTTACTAACGGAGAAAAAGGGCTTGTACTTACTGAGAACAGGGACAACTTATTAAAGCCTGTGGTTCTTGGCTTTAACAATAATAAAGTCTATAATTTAGAACAGACCAATGAGTCGGTACAGATTAAAGACATTATGAAGACTATGGATAACAGAACCATAATAGATAAGAAAACACTTGAAGAAGCAATGCGTGATTAATGAAAGGAGTAATATGTCAGGATTATTAATCAGAAATGGAAGATTAATTGATGCTAAGAATAAAATAGATGAGATAACAGACATCTATATTGAGAATGACAAAGTATCTAGAATATGTAAGAAGATAGAAGAAAATGAAGTTGCAAAAGATACAGAGGTAATAGATGCAGCAGGTTGTTATGTAATGCCAGGCTTAATAGATTTACACGTACATTTAAGAGACCCGGGATTAACATATAAGGAGACAATAGAAACAGGAGCAAAGGCAGCGGCAAGAGGTGGAGTTACGACTATATGTCCTATGCCTAATACTAAGCCACCTACGGATAATCCTGGAAAAGTAGAAGAGATAGTAAGAAGAGCTGCTAAAGAAGCAGTAATTACTGTTCTGCCTGTTGGTGCAATCACAATAGGTCAGGAGGGCAAGGAACTTACTGACATAGAGGGAATGAAGAAAGCAGGAATATGTGCCATAAGTGAAGATGGCAAGTCAGTTATGGACTCTAATATATATCGTGATGCGATGAATTTAGCAAGAAAATGCGATATACCTGTTATGGCCCACTGCGAAGATATTAACCTTGTGGCAGGCGGTGTCATGAATAAGGATTCTAAGGCAGAAGAACTTGGACTAAAAGGAATAAGTAACGCTGTAGAGGACATTATTGTTGCAAGAGATATCTTACTTGCTAAGGAGACTAAAGCTAAATTACATCTTTGCCATTGTTCAACTGCTGACAGTGTACGAATGATTAAGGAAGCAAAGGAAGATGGCATATCAGTAACAGGTGAGGTTTGCCCGCATCATTTTATATTATCAACAGATGATATTAAGGAAGATGACGGCAATTACAAGATGAATCCACCTCTTAGAAGCACAGCTGATGTTGCGGCAGTAAGAGAGGGACTTATGGATGGATTTATGGACGTTATCTCAACAGACCATGCCCCACATAGTGAAGAAGAGAAGAGCAGAGGATTTGAAAAATCACCATTTGGTATAGTCGGATTAGAGACTTCAGCATCTCTTACACATACAGAATTAGTATTAAAAGGATATCTTACACCTATGCAGATGGTAGAGAAGATGAGCTATAATCCTGCCAAAGTCTTAGGAATAGACAGAGGAAGCATAGAAGAGGGTAAGATTGCAGATATTATGATTTTCAATCCTGATAAAGAATATGTCATTGATGTGAATGATTTCGCATCAAAAGGTAAGAATACACCATTTAATGGCAAGAAAGTAACAGGTGTTGTTGAATGCACAATTCACCATGGACAAATCGTATATAGACAGTAATAATCAGCAATAACATAGAATGAGATTAACTTATAAGTAACAGGAGGACTTAGTAATGATTAACAAACTTGTAGAAAAAATTAAAAAATTAAATGCACCTATAGTAGTAGGACTTGATCCTATGCTTAATTATGTACCTGAATTCATACAGAAGAAAGCATTTGACGAATATGGTGAGACATTAGAGGGTGCAGCAGAAGCAATATGGCAGTTTAATAAAGGAATTATTGATGCAACATATGACCTTATTCCTGCTGTTAAGCCTCAGATAGCTATGTACGAACAGTTTGGAATAGAGGGTCTTAAAGCATTTAAGAAGACTGTTGACTATGCAAAGTCAAAAGATTTAGTAGTAATCGGAGATATTAAACGTGGAGATATTGGTTCAACATCAGCAGCTTATGCAGTTGGACACGTTGGAAATGTTAAAGTCGGAAGTAAAGTTATAACACCTTTTGATGAAGATTTTGTAACAGTTAATCCATATCTTGGAAGTGACGGAGTTAATCCATTTATCGATGTGTGTAAGGAGACTAAGAAAGGTATATTTGTCCTTGTTAAGACATCTAACCCATCAAGTGGAGAATTTCAGGACAGATTAGTAGATGGCAGACCTTTATATGAATATGTAGGATAAAAAGTTGCTGAATAGGACGAGAGTCATATGGGTGATTCTTATAGCTATGTTGGTGCCGTTGTAGGTGCAACTTATCCTGAGATGGGTAAGATTTTAAGAAAGATTATGCCAAAGACATATATTCTTGTACCTGGTTATGGCGCACAGGGTGGAAAAGCCAAAGATCTTGCACCATACTTTAACGAAGATGGACTTGGTGCAATTGTAAATTCTTCAAGAGGAATTATTGCAGCATACAAGCAGGAACAGTATGCATCATTTGGCGAATTGAATTATGCAGACGCATCAAGAGCAGCAGTAGAAGTTATGATTAAAGATATAACAGAAAACATTTAATATCAGATTGCAAAGAAATGAGGAAATATGAAAGTAGAAGAAGCTATTGTCATAAGACAGGAAGAAATATCCACAGACATTTACAGTATGTGGATTAAGACAGAAGTAGCAAAAGAAGCTAAAGCAGGACAGTTTATATCAGTATATTCTAAGAATGGTGCAACATTATTACCTCGTCCCATA
>ERZ1023633.1017-NODE-1017-length-9878-cov-8.345821_pt1 | contig 9878 bp, 19 predicted proteins | sample MGYA00380333_ERZ1023633 | MGnify/ENA primary metagenome ERZ1023633 (study PRJEB33179, sample SAMN07448972) | human gut metagenome | biome: Human-gut; feature: Human associated habitat; material: Faeces | host: Homo sapiens | place: India: Bhopal | collected...
CCATATACCTTTGATTATTTTCTCTTGCAGTATCCTTATTTCTCGTTCTTATGCTTTCTTTGCAATGGCATTTCTTACATTCTGGCGTAATTCCAAGAATCGTCCGCTTATTCTTATAAAATTCCTCATACGATTTAAACTCTTTGCATATTCCGCATTGATATAATGTAATACCGTCTTTTACAATAGTTTTTCTTCTCCTTGCGTTATTGACAATTCCTTTATGGGAATCACTCATTTTCTTTTTACTCTCTTCTGAATGTGGCGTATCATGCATTTTGTATTTCCTCCGGATTATCAATTTTCACAAATTCTATCACAAAAACGTAAGGGTTTGCATCCCAGCCGTAGCTGCAAAGGTCAGATTTTTTGATGGTGCTATTCCAAAGGTTTTCCCATTCTTTCAATGCGATTTCCATATCTCCGGCATGAACTGCCATAGAAGAAATTCCTTCATTGCGAATACCCTCCGCAGTAATTTCCTGCAACCGCTCCACTCTCACATCTGTTACCTTAAGCCAGATACGTGCAGCTTCTCTCGGCATGTGGATGGATGGACGCTTAGCCCAACTATAATTCCACCCTGTTTCTGGCTTTTCGTCTGTTGCAATGTACTTAAACTCGTTATACCATGACGGTTTTGTTTCTCCGTCAATATCCAAATAGTACCCTATTTTCTGCCATACGGTTTCCCGAACATACAGTATATCGCCCGGATGATATGGCGGTTTCGCATATTGAATAGAACCGCCGTATTCATTAATGCCAAATCCAAAGCATCCTACCTCTTTCTTCTCTGTGCTGTCGGTAACAAAACCGAGCGGGTATGTATGCTTTTCATCTGGTTGGGGTTTTACCAACCGTCTGGTACAGCTTTTCCGTCCGTCCAGAATCGCCCGAACCATTTCTGTATTGAATAAAATTGGTTTAATTGCCATCTGCGCCACCTACTCTTTCAAAATAGAACTTTATAGGTTCTCTGTTTTCCTGCACCATGCCATACCGCAAGGCTATATTGTATGTACACACATCTCTTTTCAGCCGGTCCGGTATTTTTTGCAGCTCTTTTCTGAATGTCTCTAAATCCATTGTCGCCTTGTAGCGATTGCACGAACCACAGGACGGCATCAGATTGCTTATGTCGTGTACGTCAATTCCGGTAAATTCTTCGGTGTACTCATAATATCTAAGGCAATGCAAATGGTCTACGTTAAAGCCTTTCTCCGGTATTTCACAGCCACAATAAGCGCAATGCCCATTGTATTTCGCATACACCTGTTTCCTTACGGATTTAGGAATCGGTTTTCGCATCTACTCCACCTGCCTTTACAACCTCGATCATATCTGACAACATTCCGCCACACTTAAACTGCTCCATCTCTTCGCGATATTCCTCCAACTGCGCCACAACCTTGTCCGGGTCGTAGGCTGTCGGTGTGCATTTTGCAGCAATAACAACTGGATCGTTCTCAACTCTGTCTTTTATCAGTTCGTCTTCGTCAATCAATCGTCCCATTGTTCGCTCTCCTCTCAACTGTTTCCATTTTGGAAACAGCTCATTTCGGCCAGCTTGGTTTCGGCTTCCCTGGGGGTAAAAAATACTGATTTTTGAATTTCACAGATACTGCAATGTTCTGCTGTACATTCGCGTATGTAATATGCCTTATCATCGCAGTCCTTACAAAATCCTCTGACACACATTCCAATTCGATTGTTCTTGTCCCTTCCGCAGCAATACTCAATGGAATACACGGGGGTATCTTTGCTAATTGGCAACCGCAGTAGCAATCCCTGTTCCTCGGCATCCTCATATTCTTTGAGTTTCCGATATACGGCATCTATTTCTTCACAATCTGGTTCACATGCCCTTTCCCACATTTCATCATCAATCCACAACGGATTTCTCTCCGTTAGTCTCTCCATGCTGTTCCTCCTATCCATTCAACTGCAAATTCAACTGATCTTGAAAATACTCAACAATGAACTGATCCGTCATTCCCTTAGCGTAATTCTCTGAATTTGCCTTAAGATTCGCCCAAAACAAGTCCATTTGTGTTTTTCCAAAGCGCTTATTCTTTTCCATAAACACTGAAAAGGTCAGTACCAGGAATGATTCAATCGCGCTATATGATTGCATATTCGCCATATTGAACGACTGCAATCCAACTTTTCCCTTTGGCAGTCCGCCCATCATCTTTACTCTTGGCCGGTATGGAAACTCCATAATCTTCCGGCTTAAGATGCAGTTCCATCGCTTGTCAATTTTCTCAACAGCAGCATCATAGTGATCCGCACTGTCAAGCAATTCTGCGTTCTTCTCATGCATCCGGTTGTTAAAATCTGTAAGCGCATCTGTTTCCATACCGAAGTCGTAGTAAAGTACTGTAAAACCCAACAACTGCAAGGACTTGAATGTTTCGCAAAACACTCTATCTCCAATTGCCTTCAAGCGAGCCTCCGGACAACTCTTTACTCTGTGCATTTGTTCTCCTCTCTGATCTGATGTCCCTTAACGCATGTGTACCAGAATCTGCAACTTGGATCACATATTTTCGTTTTCTCTCCATAGCTACAAGTTCGCCCACTTCCATAATAGGTGCTGTTTGCCTTAAATCTGCTATAGGCCTTCGGATCTCTGTTTTCTGTCTTGGAATCGTCATACGCTCGAATCGATTCCGATATTTCTGCATTTATTCTCTCAAGACGCTTCTGCGTATTCGTTCTGTGTCTCAATTCATCGCCCCTTTGGGTAGACGGGGCATTTCTGCCCCTGTTTTGCAAGGTAAAAAATCATGTCTTGTGATAACTATCTCGATTTTCGACTTGCTGTTTCTTTCGCCTTCTGGCCGGTGTTTCAACCGCCAAGCAACTTTCGCTCCAAGGCTTCAAAGTCCTGTTCTCTTGGAGTAAAGTTATTGAATTTATCCTGCGTAAGTGGCTTAACCTCTTTCCCCGGTACATAATTCTCATCCAGATAATCAACATAGCCACTGTTGAAGAATGTGCTCCCGTACTGTGGTTTCCTCCAGCCGGCATCCTTCTGCAATTCAAGACTGTAGCGATCAATCGCTTTAACAAGCCTATCTTCCCCGATCGCGAGTAGCCGCTTCTTTTGGGCATCCGACACCTGACCTTTGCCTTTCTTGTTCGGATACATCTTCCAAATACGTTCAAACAATTCATTTGCTTCAACAAGAGAATCTTTATTCTTTTCTGTTAATTCATCATCATGAGTATGAGAATGAATATGATTATGAGTATCAGTATCAGGGTTATTTTGCTTTTCAGAAAAACCATTTGCTTTTTTTGCTTTCGTTTGGTTTTCATCAAAAGCATTTGTTTTAGGTTTTCTACCACCTAATTTCCCGGCTTCACTACGTTTCCGGCACTTCTCGACATATGCTGCATTATCCCGATCTATGCGGTCTTGAATAAAGCTGAATGCCATATCTGCTGCCGCATCAAGCTCCGGCATCTCTTCTCCAGCTACATAACAGAGGATGGCGGTGAACAGCTTTCCTCGCTGCTCCATGTCCATCTTCTGGATATGCTTTAAATACTCCGTATACATGACAAAGCTGTTCTTTTCTGCCAAACCATCACCCCACTTCCAAATCTTTGAGCAGATCAACAAGTGGCATTCTGGATTGTTCTTTTGTCAGCTCCGTTATAGTAACTTCAATTCTTGGATTTTCTTTATCTACAGACACATCATGGTAAAAATTAGGAATACATTTACGATTATCTTCCTGCAACACCTGTGTCTTGGTTAAACTGTCCTGAATAAACTTTGCTCCACAGGACACAATATTGTCCCCATCACGGCGCATATCCTTTTCATAAAAATGGTAATAGATCAAAACCGGATCAGTGATATGTATTCCACGCAATTGATGCCGTATACAGCTAATCACAAGAAGTTCATTGTCCCTTTTTGCTTTCCCGCCTTTATGTGGATTCGTCCGGTTGGCTGCAGTATAGTCATTCAATCCATCCAACCGTCCAGGAATTGTAAAACTATACTCCACACAGATCACCATCCATTCTGATCTGTGCATTACAGTTTGTAATCACATCCTGCAGATATGACGGCAATGTATAACAATCAATAAACTCATGTGCATCTGCCAAATCTTTACGCTTCAAAGCCTTGTAACTCTTTGTCTTGCCCTCATCATCGTAGATACCAAATTCACGTTTCAACTGGCTGTAAATATCGCGGTATACTGTCTGACGCACTTTGTTATCCTTATAGGCTTCTGATTTCTTTCCACCAAGCATCTCCACGCCCTTACGTTTCACGTGCGCTGATAATTCGTCTGATTCTGCGCCAAACAACGGCATGTCATTTTTGATTGAGTAAACCTCCTGCTCCACAGAATCAACTTTTTCTTCCAGTTCCAAGGCTCCCTGCGCGAGCAATGCGATCTGTTCCAGAGCCGTGCGTGGTTTCTGCACATGTTCCTCAAGCTCATGAAAACGATTGATATACTTTGCTGTAAACTCTGTACCCTTTACTCCGGTCAGTTTGTGAGCAATAAATTCACACCCCTTCTTTGTAACCAGATAACAGGGTCTTGTCTCTCCCTTCCCATCCTTATAGTTACTTTCTGTAAAGAAATCAACGAATCCAATTTTGGATTGGTTAAGCTGGTCAATATAATTTCTAATATCTCTTAATAATTTGTGATGATCTTTCCCCACCATCTCCGCAACCTCAACAGAGGTCAATGTTTTCTGTTCAATATTCACTGGCATATCCTTTCTCCGGCTCCGAAGAGCCGATATTATTACAAGTAGCTTTTTCCATATCTCTTCCGGAATGCTTCCCTTGCATCCGTCTCGCTCACATCCTTATGCTCTACAATGTAATGTTTTTCCCATGCAAGCTGCCCGATGATGTGCATCAACTCTTTCATTTCCTTATTCCTGTGCACACTCATGTTGCCTTCATGATGCTCATAGGATAATGGCACCCACAATCCGTCTTCATCCGATAACTGACGGTTTGCTGTTCCCTCAAAAATATGATGCCGATGTACATTTGGTGTTCCATCAATCATGTCATACCCGGCATATCTCATATCAACAACAATAGAATCTTTCATCTAAACCTCCCCGATCAGTTCACTGGACCAGATAGGAGCCTTAAGAATTCTCGTATGTTTGCAGTAATCACAGTGCTCACACCGGATTGGATTAACTTCTCCGTTTTTCAACGCCACAATACCAGGCACATTCCGCTCTACTTCCGTGATTGCTTCATCCAAAAGACTCTGTTCCACTGCAATCAACTGTATATCCGGCACTTTTTCTTTCGATACCGCTGCAATGAAAAATGGCAGTTTCTTTCCGGTATTAATCTCCACAACTTTCTGGTATACTGCGCCCTGAATGTAATATCCCCATTCAGCAAGGAAATTGAGATGTCCAGTATCTGGGTGATAAAATTCCTTTGTAATGCTCTGACAGGTTTTCAGATCCACGATGCATTTTCCCGGATGGTAGCTGTCAATCTTGATTTTCCATTTTGCCCCAAACATATCCGCTGTCATAATGACCTGCTTCTCACCGCTCATATACTGCATAAATAACGGATCACGCTCACAACGGTTAATCATTTCGTTTGCCTTGATGTACTTTGCCATAAGGCTTCCGTCCTTTTTGAACATGCATGGATGCTGTGCCTTGAACAGGTCAAGTGTGCCCTCAAAATGTGCATCCACATAAGATCCAACCATCAATGCATCCGAATCTTCCATATTCTCTACCCATGTACCATCCAATTTCGCAAGGGCGTATTCTTCACACCCCTGCTTTCCATATGTACCCATGAAGTCTTTATACTGGCTGACAGACAGATACTCTCTGTTTGCTTCCTGGCTATAGTAATTTTCGCTAGTCAATAACATTGTCAAATACCTCCGATGCTTCCTGTGCTACCTTTGTATTTGCGAACGGATCCGGCGGTGCCTGCACTGGTACCGGAGAAATATCTTCCACTTCTCCCTCAACGCTGAATCCCATAAGCACATTTGGCATATAGATTCTTGCAAAGAAAGCAGCGGCTCTGTACTGAAGCATCTGTTCCGGCATTGTCGGCCATTTGCTTCCCGGTTTGGAATACCAACCCTCATCCTTTGCCATCTTGATAGTAACAAGTGTTCCTTTTGCAACCTCTCCATCAGATTTATCAATGGCCTTAAAATAACATCCCCAGCCATCCGTGTTCCTCTCTCCGACCATAACGGGTTTTACATGCTCATATTCCTTGGATGCCCGAATCATAGCAATACATGCCTGTCCGCTCCATGTAGGTTTTCCCTTTACGACATACAAGTTCTGCATTACCGACAATGGGCTCATGCCGTTACGGTTTGCAATATCAATAGCAATCGTACAATCTTCCGGTTTATTGCGGTAATTGTCCGGGACCAACTGTGTTTTACTCATAACATTGCCGATCTTAAACAGCTCATTAAACGCCTGTGTGCTGGAATATATATTGTCTTTTGATACCACAGCCGTCTGCTGTGGCGTTGTCATAATCTCCGTATTGTCCATGTCCTACCTCCTATAACTCAACAACGGTCATTGCATCATCATCCGTCGTTCTTGTGGCGATAAACTGCAATCCTTTTTCTTTACATTTTCTGTACAGCTTTTCTCTCAATCCGGTTGAAAGTTTCTCCGTTCCATCAATCAAAATAATCTGTAATCCATTCGGTTTCTGAATTGATACATCAATGCACAGATCCAGTTTTTCGCCCTCGGAAAGATTGGATACCGGAAGTCCGTTGATCAGAGGAATGCCATTCTCTACAGTAAGTCCCTCAATCGGGATATTGCAGTTCTGCAAGATTTCTCCTGGAAGAGTTCGTGCCTTTTCAATCTTATTTGTAAGATCCATTGATTCTGCCGAAAGTTCTTCTACCTCATTCTGCAAATCAGTCATACGGTTATACTCATTGATATGTCCCTTCATCTTTTCCATGTACTCTGCATCCTTTACAAGATCAGATACATCTTTCTTTTCCTTATCGATATACGGAGCATATTCCGCAACTTCCGCATCATACTTGGCAACATTTGTCTCATATTTCTGATTAATCAGTTCCAACTTGTCCTGCTTCTGTGCAGCAAGACCTTCCTTTTCCGTCTGCAAAGCTTCAATCTCATTGTTTAATTTCAAAATGTCCTGATCAATCTGATGCGAACGGTTAGAAAACTCTGTATCCAATGCCAATTTTGCAATTTGCTTCTCTGCTTCAAATGAACGAATCTTGCTGTCTCTGGCATCTTTCAGCATTTGCGCCTTTTCAATCATCTGATTATCACTTCTGATCTGCTCGATCTGATGGTAAAGATCTGATGTAGAAGCGGTTTTCCATTTTTCAACATCATAACCAGCCGGAATCCCTTGTGCGATTTCATCAATAAAAGCTTTCTTATTACGAATATCACGGTTAACGTCCTGGCGATGTGTGAAATACTCACCCTTTTCGCTCTGAATATCATCAAGGATCTGCAAAATGTTCTGATCATACGACACCCAGCTTGGAATCTCCCCGAACCATTCCTTGATTTTGTTTACATCCCAGTCATATTCGATCATGTCCAGAATAGTTGCATTCTGTTTCTTCTTATCCATCTCCATAAACTCAATTGGATTAAGCTGCAGCGTTGTAAAAATATCTCTAAGGAAAGTTTCCGGACTACCAACCTCAGCTCCATTCTGCTTAACGCTTTTATAATCAGCCTGATTTGTTCTGGATTTACGGTTAATTCGAAGTCCTGTATCTGTCTCGATAAGGATTTCTCCCTCTGTCTCTCCTTTCCGCACGATATAATCTCTATCTGATTTATTTGTCAAAGCATAGCGGATTGCATCAATTACCGACGTTTTTCCAACTCCATTTGAGCCGGCCAACTCCACCGATTTTCCATCCTGCTCATATTCCTTGATTCCAAACAAATTTCTAATCTTAATTTTTGTAATTCTCATTTTCTCCCTCTACTTTCATTCTTATTTGCCCATTACTGTCACTTTCAAAAAGGGCCATATAATCATCTTTTTTATTTCTGGATCTCTCTAAGCAATCACACGGCTCTCCCGGATCCAGATACGCACCGCAGTGCTCACATACATGGAAATACATAATTTTCAAATATCACTTGCAAACGCTTATAATATCCATTACACTAAAAATGAAATATTTTATTGAATTTATTTCTTTGATGGAATCACTCTCTTGGACGGTGGGTTGGTTCCATCTTTTTCATTTCAGCATCAAGCATCTCTTGGAAATCCCCTTTGCTCTCTTTTCCCTTACGCGGGTACGTTGGATTTTTGTAATGCTTTCTGTACTGGTCTTCCGGATATGGCATTGCGCCGCTGATGTTCACTGTTTCTCCTTTCATTGTCTTCTAAGTTTCTGAATCCGTCGGGCCGTTTTCCTACGTTCCTTTTCTAACTGCTCCGATGCATAGCCTGCAAATGCAAGCACTATACCAAGTGCTATCATCACACATGCAATCATTCCTCCTGCACCGACTGAATCCATCGCCATTGCTCCAAATGCAAATATCACAATCCCTACAATAAATAACTTGTTTTTCATGTTTTCTCCTTGGCTTGTCCGCCAGCGCCACCGAAGTGGCTACTCTGTGCGCTTATAGCCTGCACCAAACGCAAACTTGTCGCACAGCTCATCAATTTTGTTCTGAGGTATGTCTTTGGGATCGATTCGTTTCCATTCACCGGTTTTCGAATCAATCACCCATGTCCGGTATGTAGCCTTTTTCGGGTATCTTGCCATAACCCCACCTCCTGTTAATAGGTTATTAACTGTGCCTGTACATGGTTCTTTAACTTCTACATAATTAGTGATACAATCTCCTTACAGGACGTTGCCTCGTCCAAGTATTATGAAAGGAGAATTTTTCATGCAGAATTTTAATGATTTTTTACAAACCTTAGATCAAACAAAACTCGTTGAATCCGGCACTGCAAATGTAGATGCAAATAAAGATCCAGCTTATAATGCTTCCACAATTTCTACCTCTATCAGCCTTGAACTTCTTCGCCAGTACCATGAATGGCTGATGAAACAGCTCTCATAACGCCATCTTCAATATTTTCTTTACATAGCGTATGGGGTAGTGCTCTTGCGGACACAAGTTCTGCAAGAGCCTTTGTCTTCTCTGCGACCTCATGTTCACGTTCTTTACCAGATGAAATGACTTCACTGATATGAATTGCTAATGCTTCTATAAGCTTATCTACTGCCTCCACGTTCTCACTCTCCTTTCTGTTGTATTGTCACATTTTGTGGAGTTCTTGTGTTAAAAAAAATAGCCTGTACACTTTTTTTGTAATACTTGGCTAGTTCAATTTTTATAGGATCTCTTGGAATTCTTTCCCCACATTCATACATTGACAAAGCAGAAACACTGATACCCACAGCATTTGCTACCTGTTCTTGGGTTCTTTTCCCTCTTAGTTCAACCAACTTGTTCCCTATCTCTTTCGCATTCAATTTATCACCTTCTTTGTCACGTTTTGTGGAACAATTAGAATATATCACCTGTCACATATCGTGTCAACACTTTTTGTGGAATTTTTTTATTTTCTTTTTCCACGTTTTGTGGTAATATTCAAATACAGACATGGAGGTGTGACATGGGAGATTTCAAAAATGTATTTAAATCATTAAGAATAAAAAGTGGATTAACGCAACAACAAATGGCTGATGCTTTAAAGCTATCAAGAAGCACAGTTGGAATGTATGAAAATGGGGAGCGTGAGCCGAGCTTTGAAATTCTCGAAACAATTCATGATTTATTCAATGACGATATGAATTACTTAATAGGAACCA
>ERZ1023633.1020-NODE-1020-length-9850-cov-6.743338_pt1 | contig 9850 bp, 8 predicted proteins | sample MGYA00380333_ERZ1023633 | MGnify/ENA primary metagenome ERZ1023633 (study PRJEB33179, sample SAMN07448972) | human gut metagenome | biome: Human-gut; feature: Human associated habitat; material: Faeces | host: Homo sapiens | place: India: Bhopal | collected...
ACTCTGCCGTGCTCATGAATCTCAGTGAATAAATCAATAGATATCTGATTATCATTATAGCTTTCATGCTCTTTGCCTCAATGTTTCTTTTTATATTTTTTAAGACACGCTTCGGAAAAAAGTTTCTTATGAAAACTGCTCTTTCCATGTCAATCGCTTCCAGCCGCTTTGCAAACTGCATGTTTTTAGCACTCTCAAGCGGACTTGACACAGACCGTGGTCTTGATCTGGCACAGGCTCTTGTAAACAATCCTGTCCTTGATTCTAAAATAAATGACTGCCGTAAAAATATATCTAACGGCGAGACATTTTCGGAGGCACTGCTGCACTCCAATATTTTTTCAAAGATGTACTCAAGCTGGATTGCAATCGGCAGCAAAACCGGGTCTATGGACGAGGTCATGCAGCATATATGTACATCCTGTGAGGATGACACAGATGCAAGGCTGTCACGATTCATATCAGTGATTGAACCTGCCATGGTTATCCTGCTTTGTATATTCATTGGCTTCATACTAGTATCATTTTTACTCCCACTGCTTGGAATTATATCAAGCATAGGATAGCTTACGGAGGCACAGTATGCTGTTTTTTGTTCAGAAAAAGAAATCAACCATATGGAAATTCATACCAATTGTGATTTTGGCCGCATGTACCGTTTTGTTTGGTGTTTTCTCTTCAAAGCTATCAGATGACAATACCCAAAGAAGCAAGAGCACGCTGGAACGCGCCCTCACACGAAGTATCACACAGTGCTATGCTCTTGAGGGAACATACCCTCCGGACATAAATTATCTAACAGACCATTATGGTCTCACATACAACAGCGACTATTATTACATAGACTATCAATACATCGGCTCCAATCTGCGTCCCGATGTGACAATAATAGAGAGGAAATAACCCATGTTCAAGCTAAAATCAAGATCACATCAGGCTGACAGTTTTTTTGTGATGCTGCTGTTTTTTCTTTTTGCGCTGACTGCTTTTATCCTCGTGCTGATTGGCGTAAAGCAATACAAGTCCACTGCCAATGCCATGAATTACAACTACGAGGTACGCACTGTCACATCTTATCTGCGCGAAAAAGTCAGACAGAATGATTCTGACGCTGCAATCAGTGTAGAAACAATAAATGGCACAAAGGCTCTATGTCTGAAAAACACAATAAATGACATCGTGTATAATACCTTCATATACTATTATGACGGTTCTCTAAGAGAGCTCTATGTACAGGATGGTTCCTCATACAGTCTGGACAGCGGACAAAGGATTGTCGAAATCGGGGGACTTGACATGACAGAAACCACCGACAAAATGATTACCGTAACTATCACCGATACATCCGGTGGCACTACCGATACCTACTGCTCCGTCAATTCCGACTAACCATCGTCCGACAATAAATGCAGCAATATCACGTACACCGCTCCACGATATGCCACTCGATGCCACACAAACTTACATACCACAAGGAATAAACCATGATTTCAACAAAGCTTAAACAATCGAAAAACAGAATATTCCTGCTTGAGATTACCATTAATCTGCTGCTTTTTTCAGCTCTTTTGATTGTGGGACTGCTTTTCTTCATAAAGACCCACAAGCTGACAGAAGAAACTCAGGTGCTGCATGAGGCTGTTAATGCATGCAGCAATGCAGCAAGCGCATACGAACAGGAGCATGGCAATTTAAACGCCGTATCATCGCTCTTTAACGGCTCCATCTGTGCAGATGAAAAGCTATTCATTTATCTTGACAAAAGCTATCATCCATGTGATAAGGATGATGCCGCATACAAGGTTATTGTAAGCAGGCTTGGGCAGGATGCCTACGGAGTACAAAAGGCTGACATAGAGTTTATAGCAGCAGACAGCCACTGTGTATACAGCATTACCGCGTGCAGCTATACTGCACTTTCCTCTGATGGAAGGACGGTGAGCACCCCATGAAAAAAAGAAGAGAATTTTCAAATTTCGGTTTTTCGACCATCCTGCTTACCTTTTCCATGATATGCATTGTCACGTTCTCGGCACTCGCCTTTGTCACAGCAAACTCTGACTATAAGCTGAGCAAACGCGTTGCTGATAACAACAGCTCGTATTACCGTGCATGTGAAAATGTATGGGATGAGATATCACAGATTGATGCCATTCTTGCATCCACCTACGAGGGCAGTCCTGATAAAGCAGCATACTATGAGGCCATAAAGACTGCTCTATCATACAACGATACTGCCATAAATAAAAACCTCGCTGAAAATGAATCAAACGGCAAGGTTACCGGTCTGACCTATACCATCACCTGTACTGTAAGCGATACGCAGACTCTCACTGTAAAGCTTGATATCAACTATCCTGTCCACAGGCAGGATGCTTTTTATAAAATAAAACAATGGAAGCTCAATACCGACACAGCTTTCGAGGAAAATGATACACTAAATTTAATTGGAGGAAACTAAAATGGATGTCAAAAAGATATTAAAAGAAGCGACTGACAACGGAGCATCGGATATTTTCATAGTGGCCGGCCGCCCTCTCACATACAAATCAAAGGGAGTAATGGAGTGCCTCAATGAAATCAGAATGATTCCAAAAGAAACCTTTGAATTTGTCACATCAATCTATGCTCTTGCCGAGAGAGATATTTCAAAATTCGAGGAAACCGGAGATGATGACTTTTCCTTCGCTATACCGGGAGTATCGCGTTACAGAGTGAGCACTTTCAAACAGCGTGGCTCTTACTCTGCTGTCATCCGTGTTATCTCATTCACACTGCCAAAGCCAAGCGATTTACATATACCGGACTCTGTTATGGAGCTTGCGGAAACAAACAACGGCATGGTGCTGGTTACCGGCCCAGCCGGAAGCGGTAAATCTACCACACTAGCATGTATTATTGATCAGATCAACCATGAGAAGGAAGAGCATATTATCACTCTTGAGGATCCGCTTGAGTTTTTACATCGTCATGACAAATGTATTGTGTCACAGCGTGAAATCAACACAGATACAGAAAGCTATCTCACTGCACTTCGCGCCGCACTCCGCCAGAGTCCTGACGTCATATTGCTTGGAGAGATGCGAGACTATGAGACCATCAATACAGCTGTCACAGCGGCTGAAACCGGTCACCTCATATTTTCATCACTCCACACAATTGGTGCCGCAAATACCATTGACCGAATAATCGATGCGTTTCCTGCTTCCCAGCAGCACCAGATAGCCATCCAGCTTGCATCTGTGCTGCAGGCTGTTGTCTGCCAGAAGCTTTTACCTGCCACAAACGGTGAGATGGTTCCTGCTTTTGAAATCATGGTACTCACGCCTGCAATAAGGAACTTAATCCGTGAAGGCAAGGTCCATCAGATTGACGGTATCATCTACACCTCTGCAGCTGAGAATATGATTGCAATGGATACAAGCATCTTCAATCTGTACAAGGCCGGTGTAATCAGCAAGCATGTGGCAATCAGCGAGGCTACCAATCCTGAGATGATGTCAAAGAGAATTAATTTAAACTAACTTCATACTTGACGGATATATAAAACCCCGGCATATAAACCATGAAACAGGTTTATATGCCGGGGCTTTTTATTTAGATAAATATGTTAACACAAGCAAATTACCGTTATATATACTTTCGATATTATACGTTAATCTCTGCCTTTACTCCACTCTCATCCTTATGTGCTTCAAGCACCGGATTAACTACATCACGCAGATATACTTCTACCTGGCGTGGTGCACGTCCCACATAAAGCTCAGGCTTAAGGTTCTTTTCGATATCAGCCTTTGTCAGTCCAAATGCAGGGTCTGCAGCGATTAAGTCTACGAGGTTATTTTCTTTTCCCTCTTCCTTGACTGTCTTTCCGGCCTGCATTGAGAGCTGTCTGATCTTCTCATGGAGCTCCTGACGATTTCCACCGTTCTTTACAGCATCCATCATGATGTTCTCTGTTGCCATGAATGGAATCTCTGCCATAAAGTGCTTTTCAATAACCTTTGGATATACTACCAGTCCATCCACCACATTGAGGCAGAGGTCAAGGATTCCGTCTATTGCAAGGAAGCCCTCAGGTATTGAAAGACGCTTGTTTGCTGAATCATCAAGTGTTCTCTCAAACCACTGTGTAGCTGAAGTAATTGCAGGATTCATTACATCTGCAAGAACATATCTTGAAAGAGATGCAATTCTCTCACTTCTCATAGGATTTCTCTTATATGCCATGGCTGATGAACCTATCTGATTCTTCTCAAACGGCTCCTCTACTTCCTTAAGATGCTGGAGCAGTCTGATATCGTTTGACATCTTTGTAGCCGATGCAGCGATGCCTGCGAGCACATTTACCACTCTTGTATCTACCTTACGGGAATATGTCTGGCCTGACACCGGATAACAATCCTTAAAGCCCATCTTCTTTGCGATCATTGGATCTATCTTGTCTATTGTCTCATTGTCTCCGTCGAAGAGCTCAAGGAAGCTGGCCTGTGTTCCTGTAGTGCCCTTTGAGCCAAGGAGCTTTAATGTGCCCTGCACATACTCTAAATCCTCGAGATCCAGCATAAACTCATTCAGCCACAGTGTGGCACGCTTTCCAACTGTTGTCGGCTGTGCCGGCTGGAAATGTGTAAATGCAAGAGTTGGCTGATTCTTATACTTATCAGCAAAGTTTGCAAGCTCTGCAATAACACTTATAAGCTTTTTGTGAACGAGCTTTAATGCTTCATTCATGATGATGATATCTGTATTGTCACCTACATAGCATGAGGTTGCTCCAAGATGTATAATTCCTGCTGCCTTAGGGCACTGCTGTCCATATGCATAGACATGGCTCATTACATCGTGACGCACAAGCTTCTCACGCTCCCTTGCCACATCATAATTGATGTCATCCACATGTGCCTTTAATTCATCAATCTGTTCCTGTGTGATAACCGGCTTGCCATCCTGTGAAAGCCCAAGCTCCATCTCAGTCTCTGCAAGAGCAATCCAGAGCTTTCTCCAAGTGGTAAATTTCATATCCTGCGAAAAAATATACTGCATCTCTTTGCTGGCATAGCGCTCAGAAAGAGGACTTGTGTATCTGTCTGTACTCATATTCTCTCCTTTATTAGCGATTAAGCATTTTTCTCTCGAGGTCTATTTCTTTATCAAAATACTCGCCTCTGATATCATCCTTCGGTGGCTCCATCGGATATTTTCCTGTGAAACAGCCCATGCAGATTGGCAATCCCTCTACCATCTCATGAAGTCTGTCAATTCCAAGGTAGCCTAAAGAATCTGCACCTATAATCTGTCTGATATCCTCAATAGTCCTGTTGTAAGCGATAAGCTGCTCTCTTGCAGGAATATCTGTACCGAAATAGCAAGGCCATAAGAATGGCGGTGAACTGATGCGCACATGTACCTCTGTGGCACCCGCCTCTCTTAACATACGCACTATTCTGTCTGAGGTTGTTCCTCGCACAATTGAATCATCAATCATAACAACTCTCTTGCCCTTAACAGCCTCCTTTAATACATTGAGCTTTATCTGCACGCTTGATTCACGGCTTGACTGCTTAGGCTTGATAAATGTCCTGCCGACATAACCGTTCTTGACAAATGCTGTGCCATATGGAATGCCCGACTCAAGTGAATAACCAAGAGCAGCGGCATTTCCTGACTCCGGTACTCCTGTCACGATATCAGCCTCAACCGGTGAATCCATTGCAAGGAATCTGCCAGCCTTGATACGGCTGCTATACACGCTTACTCCGTCAATATGGCTGTCAGGTCTTGCGAAATAAATGTATTCAAACACGCATCTGGCCTGTTTTTCAGGGGCAAGTGCCATAGTCATATCAGACTCAATGCCCTTTTCAGGAGTGATGGTGATAACCTCTCCCGGCTCTACATCCCTGACAAACTCTGCACCGATTGTATCAAGTGCACAGGTCTCGGATGTAACGATATATGCATTGTCTCTTTTTCCGATGCAAAGAGGCTTAAAACCAAATGGGTCTCTGGCTGCAATAAGCTTTCTTGGGCTCTCAACCACAAGTGCATAGGCTCCCTTAAGCTTCTGGCAGGCACGTCTGACCGCCTCCTCCGCTGTTTTTGAGTTAAGACGCTCTCTGGCGATATGATAAGCTATAACCTCAGAGTCGATTGTGGTCTGGAAAATTGCTCCTGTATACTCAAGCTCCTTGCGAAGCTCCTTTGCATTAATGAGGTTTCCGTTGTGTGCCATGGCAAGTGTGCCCTTGACATAATTTAATACGAGAGGCTGTGCATTCTCACGTGTTGATGAGCCTGCTGTTGAATAGCGCACATGTCCCACTCCGATATCACCCTTCATAGGCTCTAAGATATCAGGAGTAAACACCTCATTTACAAGGCCCATACCCTTGTGTGTGGTCACCTTACCCTTTGGTCCGTGTGTATCACTCACTGCAATACCACAGCTTTCCTGTCCTCTGTGCTGAAGCGCAAAAAGGCCATAATAGATAGTGGATGCGACATTTCCTCCATCAAAATCATACATGCCGAACACACCACACTCCTCATGAAGCTCATCAAATACATGGTTATGCTCGTCAATATCAGAACACCTTTTTAATTTTGTACCGGTATGACTTTTTGTATCTATACTAGTATTTATATACTGATTTATGTTATTGTCCTGGTTCATAATATCTCCGTTTATAATTGCGAAATAGTAACGCGGAATAAATAATATATTAGCGGCTGAATTTGCTTCCTGTAAGAAGCTCAAATGCCTCTTTATATTTCTCTACAGTCTTCACAACAACCTCATCAGGTAAAAGAAGGTCATTGTCCGGATTTGCCTTGAGCCAGTCTCTTACATACTGCTTGTCAAATGAAGGCTGTCCCTGTCCAGGCTTATATCCATCAAGTGGCCAGAAGCGTGAGCTGTCAGGTGTGAGCATCTCATCGGCAAGCACTACCTCACCCTGCTCATTTAAACCAAACTCAAACTTGGTATCTGCGATGATGATGCCCTTTGTAAGAGCATACTCTGCACATTTCTTGTAGAGAGCAATTGTATAATCGCGAATCTTCTCTGCGTACTCTCTGCCCTTCTCAGGATAAATCTTCTCTAATACTTCTACTGATTTTTCGAATGAGATATTCTCATCATGATCTCCAAGATCAGCCTTGGTAGATGGTGTATAAATAGGCTCAGGGAGCTTATCAGACTCAACAAGTCCCTCCGGAAGTCTGATTCCGCAGACTGTACCGTTCTCCTGGTAGCTTGCCCAGCCGCTTCCTGTGATATATCCACGAACTATACACTCGATTGGAAGCATCTCAAGCTTCTTGCAGAGCATGCTGTTTCCGTTGAATCTGTCCTGACCGAAGAACTCCGGCATATCCTTTGCGTCTACTGAAATCATATGGTTAGGAACAACATCCTTTGTGAATTCAAACCAGAACTTAGACATCTGTGTGAGGATGGCTCCCTTGTCTGTAATTTTATTCTTTAAAATATGGTCAAAAGCGGAAATACGATCTGTTGCGACCATAATAAGGCTGTCCCCGTTATCATATACTTCTCTTACTTTTCCTTCTTTGAATGGTTTAAATTCCTGCATGATTGTCCTCCATCTTATGTGTAATTTATTTTACAAATCAAATGCTACCCTTAAATTATATACCAGCTCAATTTGTAAAGTCAACGTATATTATAAGTTTTTTTAAATAATTTTACGTCATTTATAAGCAATTCTTATATTTATTATTATATCTTTAATATATCAAAACAAAAGCTCCGGTTCAAACCCTTTGTCTGCGCCGGAGCCTATATAATACAGATTCTATTTAACGATAAGTGACTTTCCTGTCATCTCTTTTGGCTGTGGAAGTCCCATAATCTCAAGCAGTGTTGGAGCGATATCTGCAAGACATCCGCCCTCACGAAGCTTGTAAGAAGGGTCAGCGTTTACAAGAATGAAAGGAACAGGATTGGTTGTATGAGCTGTATGAGGTTTTCCTGTCTCATAATCAATCATCTTCTCTGCGTTTCCGTGGTCAGCACAGATGAATAATACTCCATCCACATCCTTGATTGCCTGAACTGCATCACCTACGAGTGAATCAACTCTCTCAACAGCCTTTACAGCAGCCGGAATCACACCTGTATGTCCAACCATGTCAGGGTTAGCAAAGTTGATGATAATAACATCATACTTATCTGACTTGATAGCCTCAACAAGATCCATTCCAACCTCAGGAGCGCTCATCTCAGGCTTTAAGTCATATGTTGCAACATCCTTAGGACTGTTTACAAGAAGACGTGCCTCATCGATATTCGGCTCCTCTACTCCACCGTTGAAGAAGAAGGTTACGTGTGCATACTTCTCTGTCTCTGCGAGACGAAGCTGTTTCTTGCCATTTGCTGCAAGATACTCACCAAATGTATTCTTGATTTCTTCCTTCTCAAAAGCGATAAGCTTGTTAGGAATTGACTCGTCATAATCCTTGAAGCATACAAATGTTGTCTTAAGGAATGCGCGCTCAAAGCCGGTAAACTTATCATCGCAAAATGCTCTTGTCATCTCACGAGCACGGTCCGGACGGAAGTTGAAGAAGATAACAGAATCATTGTCCTTTACAACAGATACCGGTGTGCCATCCTCGTTTGTGATAACTGTAGGAAGCACGAACTCATCTGTAACGTCATTTGCGTATGACTCCTCCATAGCCTTTACAGGGCATGTAGCTTTTACGCCTTCACCCTTAGTGAGTGAATCATAAGCCTTCTGCACACGATCCCAGTTGTTATCTCTGTCCATTGCATAGTAACGTCCTGAAAGAGATGCAATCTTTCCTACACCAATTTCCTTCATCTTGGCGAGAAGCTGCTCGATATAGTCCTTGCCTGATGCAGGAGGTGTATCACGACCATCAAGAAATGCGTGTACATATACTCTGTCAAAATTCTCTTTCTTGCAAAGCTCAAGAAGTCCGTAAAGATGCTCGATATGGCTGTGAACTCCACCATCAGAAAGAAGTCCCCAAAGATGCAGATCGGAGTCATTCTTCTTGCAGTTTTCGATTGCAGAAATTAATACCTTGTTCTTGAAGAAATCACCATCAGCAATTGCCTTTGTGATTCTTGTAAGATCCTGATATATGATACGGCCTGCGCCGATATTCATATGTCCTACCTCAGAGTTTCCCATCTGTCCGTCAGGAAGTCCAACTGCAAGGCCTGAAGCTGCGCCCTTTACAAAAGGACACTCTGCCATCAATTTATCCATAACAGGGGTATTTGCCATAGCTATGGCATTTCCCTCTTTGTGGTCACTTAAGCCGTAACCATCAAGTACCATTAATACTACCGGTTTCTTACTCATTTATATTTCCTCTATTCTTCATATGAGGCTTGCAAAATGCTCTATTACAGCGACATATGCAAGCTCACAAAAAATTTCATTACATAATAAATGCCACTAAATGCAGCTAAGCTGGTGAATTTAGTGACATTTAGTTATTGTGATTGTCAAATCAAATATTAAATTATGATTTAATAATTACTTGTAGTTTACGATCTTTCCAAAATCAGCCTTGAGTGAAGCGCCACCAACTAATCCACCGTCGATGTCAGGCTTTGCAAAAAGCTCTGCTGCATTTCCTGCATTTACAGATCCGCCGTACTGGATACGAACTGAATCTGCTGTAGCCTGATCATAAATCTCTGCTACACACTCACGGATTGCACCGCAAACCTCCTGAGCCTGGTCAGAAGTAGCTGTCTTTCCTGTTCCGATTGCCCAGATTGGCTCGTAAGCGATAACCATGTTTGCAACATCTGCTGCTGCAACTCCAGCAAGGTCAGATT